>Ga0181588_10002045_pt1 | contig 17641 bp, 17 predicted proteins | sample 071ome_26_FD_148607 | JGI IMG/M metagenome (GOLD analysis project Ga0181588, IMG submission 148607) | Coastal salt marsh microbial communities from the Groves Creek Marsh, Skidaway Island, Georgia - 071409BT metaG (spades assembly) | ecosystem: Environmental > Aquatic > Marine > Intertidal zone...
GTCTGCGCATCACTGTGCTAGAATCCGCGCCCACGGAGAGGTGGCCGAGTGGTCGAAGGCGCACGCCTGGAAAGTGTGTATACGGCAACGTATCGAGGGTTCGAATCCCTCCCTCTCCGCCATAAACGCATGAGCCCGCCTTGAGCGGGCTCGCTCGTTTATGGTGGATGGGGTTGTAGACGATCCCTTTGGTTCGACCAAATGCGACCTTGGGAGCATTTAGCACCAAGCGCCAGAGGCGCGAAGCCCGTAGGGCCAAAACAGCCCTTAGGCTTTTTTGGGTAATCCCTCCCTCTCCGCCATAAACCAAGGGGTCCCGCAAGGGCCCTTTTTATTGACCTTTGATAAGCGTATATCTGGGAGCGGCCAGTTCGGCGAAATACGCTGCTGTTGGCACCGAGCTGTTGTTGGGGCCAGGCTTAAATAACCCAGCCGGGTAGAGGTTGTCACGATTAATTTCCCAGCGTTGTTTGCATTAGTCAGTAGCGAATAGATCAGAACTGCCTTTGAACGACCAACGCCTGCTCGTAGAGTCGACCGTTGAATCTGGCAGTAACTATTCGTTAGTGTGGGGAAGGTTTCTGTGTCGACGGATCTGATGGATTTACGCTACCAACAGCAGGCGTGTGAGCTGACGCTCAGAGAAGGCGTGGCTGAGTACCACCGTTATCTCAGTGATATCCATAGAAAAGCGATGGTCGACAGAGAGGGTTCCCGCCTTATTCTTGAGCACGATGCTACCCACGTTATCTTCGGTATGGATACTTCGCTGGAGCAAGAGGCCGGTCTGGATACCTGGCTGTTGTTTGGTTGCCAATTTAAGTGGCGCTACCTGCGGGGTTACTCACAGCTGCCCGAGATCAAGGCTTTATATCAAGCGCTGATTGCTGAAGGGGGCTGGCGGTTATTTCTAAGGCTCTACTGGAAATGTCTAGGATTGAAGTGGCGGGTCTTTCGCCGAACTCGACAGATGACGGAGAAATGGCCCTTTCAGTTCCCCGAGGCGTGGCTCGATCAACCTATTTCAGTGTTGAGGGCGCGCCACGGCATCAGTATTTTGAGTCGAGCAGAGCGCGACACCGGAGATTTGCTCGAGTGGAGTGGGGAGTATTGATCATTAGGGGTGACTAGTGAAATTGTGAACTCGCTGACTTGGAATTACAGTACTCATCACAAAAAGGCTACTATCGCTGTGACAAAGAGGCAGTGAGCCAAGTATTTTGTGATGGGCCGACAGGTCCCTAGGCCTCTTTGCCTATCCGTAGGTATGTAAGTGCTTCAGTCGAGTGAGTCATGTCCCGAGAATCACGGTAGGTAAGGTGATAGAAAAAGTTCTCTCTCGCACAGCGCTATTAGCCGCAGCGTTACTTCCCTTGGCGCATCTCACCTCGCTTGGTGCGATGGAGGCGAGTGGGTTTGTGCTCATGGTTGCGAGCCTCGCACTTTTCGCCTTGGAGTGCGGTACAAGTCCGTCGGCCGCCGTGAGCAGAGTGCGATCAGGAGCCACTTTGCCAATTGCGGGCTATGCCGTTTTCACGCTGCTGAGCATTGGCGTAATGTTAGATCAGGCGAGTGATCAGATCGCCGCGCTCCGTGAACTCAAATGGGTGCTGTATTTTTTCGCTTTTTTATATTTTTTTGACCGATGCTGGAGAGACACATGGGAGCGCTATGTCTCTGTGCTATCCGGTGCTGTGGCATTGATGGGGCTCTTTGCATTTTGCCAGTTTCTATACGGGTGGGAATGGCCGCGAGCTGAGTCAGTACTGGAGCCTTGGGGCGGGTATTTCCGAGTGACCGGCTTTTTTAACACACCCCAGTCCTTTGCTGGAAACCTGGGTATGGCGACCCTGTTTTTACTGGGTTTTACCCTTAGTCAGTTTGCAGAGGAGGCGAAGGTCTTCGGCAAGAAGCGGGTTCTGCTGCTGCTGTCTGTCGCGATGGGCGCCTTGGGCGTTTGCCTTACGCTAACGCGTTCCGCTTGGCTTGGGGGGGCGATCACCGTCGCAATCGCTTTTGGCCGTGTCAAAAAAAGCTGGGGGGCTATCGCGCTGTTGATTATGGCAACTATGACAGCTACCGGTTTGTATTCGGAGTCGACATTTAATCAAAGGTTATCAAGTGATGTCAGCGTCAACGGGCAAAGCATCGAGATTCGTCAGGAGCTATGGGATGCCAATTGGCGAATGTTTCAAGATTTTCCTTACCTAGGCATTGGCCCGGATCAAAATATAAAACAGCTCGACTCATATTACGAAGAGGCCAAGTTTAAATATCGTGTTATTGATCGGGCGCATAGTAATGCTTTAGAGCTATTATCAAGCCGAGGCATATTTGTGGCGATCTTTTACGCGATCTTCTCGGGTTACTTTTTGTGGGTCGCGTATTGGCTTTCAATTCGCCAGAGCGCAGGCAGTTTGGCGGCAGGAGTCGGAGCCGGGAGCCTCTTGGCTCAAATCTATTTTCACATTTTAGGGCTAGTGGACAGCAATTTTTTTGATCAAGAAGTTAAAAATGTTGTTGTTTGGGTCTGGGCGCTGACAGCCGCCGCTTATGGTCGTAGCCAAAAGCGAGAGACTGCTTAGGTGGCGCCCCTGCCCAATCAGAAGCTCCCCCGCCGAATTTTGTCTCATTAAATAACCCCTCGCCGATAAGGGCGGTTTTCTAGACCGTTGAGGACGAGCCTAGGCGACTCCGCACTATTGTATGTAGGAATCCGAAGCCAGCTCTGACAGCGTAAACAGGGGGTTTTTGGGTGCAAAGGCATTCAGTGGCTTCTCCGCCGCGTAATAATTGAAGATGCGGTCCGCCTGCAGGTGCACCGGAGTTTGATAGGAAACAAACTTCTCTGCCGCTGAGGCGGAGACAGCATAGGCATGTGCGCCTAAGACTTTTCCCATGTGGTACAGATCTGGCGAATAGTGCTCCATGCAGATGTTGTCGATCCAACTTCGACTGACTTTATGCCAGTTGGCTATCCGTAAATAATGAAAAGCCAAGTAAAGCCGCTGTTGAATTCGATAGCCTGGAGTCGGGGGCTTGTGGCCGTAGTAGCCCAGCATTAGCAGCTCCCAATCGTCGGGTAATTGGGAAACAACCCTGTCAAAATGCTTTAGCTGCTCGGGTCGTGGTAGCACATCATCCTCCAGAATCAGAGCTCGCCGATGCCCTTCATCCAGCATGTTTTGATAGATGTTTCGGTGAGATAAGGCACAGGCGACTTCCCCTAGATTCATGGAACGCGAGGTCCTCTTGGTGTTTTTGTGTGCCACATCGTCATAGATTTGTTGCTCTACGACCTGTGTAGAGGAGTAGTCCTTTTTATCTGCCCCCCAGAAAAAAGACCAGTTGAGTCCATCCAATACCTTGGTGACGTTGGCGTGACGCGCAGTAGTGTGCGGCAGGCTCAATACATAGATCTTATCGAAATAGTGATTCAGCGGTTGGAATATGTCTGAGGCCATGGCAGTTACTTAAGTTTTGCAGTCTTTGTGACCGACTTATCGTCTGGAGGGGTCTGGCCAAACGACCAGAGGGCTGCATATTTATGAAATGCGTACTGACTGAGGATGACAGCCATCAGCAGGCCTCGTTGGCCGTCCAGAAAGCCTCTGCGGATCACGTATTGATGTAGAAAGTCGACGATGCTGCGTAAAAACGCGTAAACGATAGTGCTCTTGCGCCCCGCCTTTTCTTTTTCTCCTGCGCCTAGCACCCCATATTTCAGGTGTTTTTCGATGACATGCTGATAGTCGCGCCAGCTATGGTGAATAAGAGGAGACTTGAGCGTACGAACTCGATACTCAGGGAGCAGCAGCGTCTCATGAACGCTGCGGTCCTTGAAGCGCGCTCCGGTTTTTTCAAATAACTTTCCTTGCGGCGTTGCGTAGCGGCCGTGCTTCAGTGGCGCTCCAAACAAGTAGGTGTCCCAAGGGAATTTGATGAAGTTAGCGCTTAAATTAGGCTCGCTCAGCACGGTGTCAACTTCGTGCCGCAGCGCCTCAGTGACGACTTCATCAGCGTCCAACGACAACACCCAGTCGTGTTCACACCATTCCAGTGCTCGATTGCGCTGTGGTCCAAAGCCCGGCCAATCGGTTTCATAAACCCTATCCGCGTATTTTCGCGCAATTTCCAGCGTGCCGTCTGTGCTTCCCGAGTCCACAACCAGCAATTCGTCCACCCAGCCAGCGACGGACTGCAGGCATTGCTCTATGCGATCAGCTTCGTTGCAGGTAATGACAAAGCAGGAAATGGGTCGTCTCATGGCGAGGAGTATAGGGTATTTCCATAATTTCATTTGCGCCAACAACTGACAAATCGGCTGTTCAAGCGACCTAGTGTTAGCAAAAAAGGCTATTATCGGCGCAAGTAAGAGGCACCGGTTCAAAGATGTCGGCACCAAAACTAGACGCGATTCTGCCGCTGAAGATTGATGGTAGCTATGGAGTAGAAGACCTCCGACGCACCGATATCCTGATGGCTTCCCTGAATACGTTTTTTGAGCCGAACACGCTTAGTACGTTTTTAGTGGTGACGCCCGGTAATGAAGTTGCAGCAGTGAGAGATTACTTGTCGTGCTGGCCAAACTTGCCTATCGAGGTGATGGCTGAAGAGAAGCTATTGCCGGAACTGGTTCGTTTTCCTGCCCTGCGCGGATGGCGGAAACAGCAGCTTGTGAAGCTTGCGTCGAGTCGCGAGCTGAGCAGTGAATTCTGCCTGACATTTGACGCGGACGTGTTCAGCACTCGACCCACTTCGCGGAACGATCTGCTCCCCGAAGGAAGGGCATTGATGCAGTACGAGAGCAGGTCCCAGCATCCTCGGTGGTGGAGCTCCTCGGCCCGTTTGCTCTCGCTGAAAAGCTCTGTGGGGGATCCAGAGCGAGGCATGTCGATAACCCCCGCGATTCTCGCCAAATCTATACTTGATTCGCTCACCGATACACTTTCCACGAGCCGTTACTCATGGGCAGAAGTTTTGTGCAGGTTGCATCGGCCTGCTCATCCCAGTAACTGGACTCCCGCCCGATTTATGAGGTCAAAGTGGACGGAGTATTCCCTCTATTACCTTCATGCAGCCGCCATTGGTGCGCTCGATGAATACCATGTCGAGGGGGGGACCGAGACTGCGCCCCAAGTCCTGTTGGGCCATGAGGCGCATCCGTTTGAGTCGTGGCAGCCAGCCTATACTTTTGGCCCCGATAATCCTGCTTTATTTTGTCTGGTGGGCAGTAAAAGTGGACTCACGCCTGTTGAAATATGGGAGGTCATTGATGAATTTGTTCCCCAGAGAATGGCGGAGATTTGACCACTCGGCGCGCGTCCAACAGAGGCATCAATGTGTTGGGAGAGATTGTTTCTTTTCGGTGATCGATAGAACTTGATCGAGAAGAGAGGTTACCGTCTCAAGCTTGATCTCCTGCATTAATTCGGCGCCTTTTAGCCGATAACCCCAGTGTTTCATCTGCTTTTGCAGGCTACGAGAAGCCATAATGTCGGCATAGGAATTGGCGACATAACTAAGCCCATGGTACGGCCCAGTCCGGAAGGGGTTGCTGTGCGCGTAAAGGCCTATCGCCGGCGTTCGCTGTGTGGTGGCCATGTGAAGGGTGCCGGAGTCAGGCCCGACCACCACTCTGGCTTGCCCACACAGCGCCAACAATTCTTTGAGTGATGTCTTGCCTGCTACATTGATGATCGCATTGTCTGTCAGTGTGCAGATTTGTCTCGCTAGGTCGATATCGCGTTGAGCTGGGCTTCCTGTGACCACCACCGTCATGCCTTTCGAGTGACCATAATCAGCCAGCGCTGCGTAGTTCTCTGGATTCCAGATACGCTCGCTGTTACTGGCGCTGGGCGCCAACAATAGATAATTCCGCTGGTGGTCGACCAGCTCGCTCGCCCGTCTCCGATCGTTTTCACTTATGGGAATGCTCCAAGCTGCATCAAACGGCGGGACATCAAGAATATGGGCAAAGCCCTTATACACGTCCAGCACGTGAAAGGCCTCGGAGCGGGGGATATGCTCATTGACGACAAGGTTGTGTAGTTCTTTACCGTATCCGCTTGGCAGGCCTATCTTTCGTTTTGCTCGTAAAATCTTCCCAAGAAGATTCGATCTGAAGGACGTCTGCATTTGAAGCAGGACGTCAAAGGGTGCTCTCCCTTTGAGTTGCCTGAGAACATCGCGATAGGCACCAAAGCCCTTGGATTTGTCGAATATGATGAACTCAATGCCGGGAAGGTCGCCGAGTAATGTGTACTCCAAACGACCGATGATCCAAGTAATGGATGATTGGGGATGCCGCTGTTGAATGGCTTGCGCCACCGCCGTGACATGGCAAACGTCACCGATGGCAGACAGGCGTACAATACAGATAGAGGACTGGAGCCCGAGGGGTTGAGGCATACACTATGCGACCAAATAAGTGGGCGTGTGATCCGCACGCCGCGCGGGTATCCTAATTAGACTACATGACGCCTGCCTACCAAACAATTCTTGAAGAAACCGGTGATTTCATTGCTTACGATGAAGCACTGATCTCGGCGCCGACTGCCCGGTTGTTTTGTCCCGAGGAGTGGGGTCATAACGTGACACCTCACAGCGAGGGTCGGGGCACGGTCTGGTTTGTCGAGCAGGGCGACAATCGATGGGTATTAAAGGCCTTTCGGCGCGGTGGTTTCGTTGGCCGTTTCATCAGGGAGCACTACGTCTTTCTGGGAAATCGGCGCGGAAGAATGATTCGAGAATTTGAGTTGTTAAGTCGGTTGCATCGCTTGGGGCTGCCGGTTCCGCGTCCGGTGGCGGCTTGTCTTAACAGAACGGGAATGCTGAGCTACTCAGGAAGCCTCATTACTGAGCGGCTCGACAATGCAAGATCATTGGCGCTATGTGTCTCGCGCGGCGAGCTCCCAGAGGATCACCAATGGCGTGAGATAGGTCGCATGATCAAGAAGTTTCACGATAATCACGTTTTTCACAGCGATCTCAATGCTGGCAACGTTCTGCTCGACGAGAGCGCGGTCTACCTGATCGATTTTGACCGAAGCCACATAAGGCCCAGCGGCCTTGGAGGCGATTGGCGGCGGGCAAACTTACAACGCCTGAGGCGCTCTTTGGACAAACTTTCGGCCCACGGGCTAGTTGATCTCGAGCGGCCTTGGGGGTTACTCCGTGATGGTTATGATGGGGCAGGGGCTCGCTAGGTGCCTGTAACCAGATGAGGTGGGGAGCTGCCTTTTGTTAGCGAGCCCCCCAGCATCAAACATGAGCCTGCACGGCTTCATCAACAAGATCGATATAGTCCCCGACTTTATCCGGTAGCGCCGAGTGAGCCTCTTGCGTGTTGTGTTCACGTTGCAGTCTGAAGGCGTGGTTGTGGGTGTGCGCCCGCCAGGACTCGAGCAACTGTTCAGCGGTAACGACAATACTGATTGCGTCTTTCGAGGCAAGATATTCGACTTCTGCCGCGAAGTTCCGGGTGTGGGGGCCGACGATGATCGATTTTCCCCAGCTCGCCGGCTCAAAGACGTTATGGCCTCCCGCGTCGACCATGGATCCACCAACAAATACAAAACTTGCGTGGGCGCAGTACGCATCGACCTCGCCTACCGTATCGACTATCAGAACGTCAGTACTATTTGCCGTTGCATGTCTATCGCTGGCTACTTCCAGTCCCCGAGACGCCAGTGTTTTGACGATGTCAGACACTCGGGGAGGGTGTCTGGGAATAATGACCAGCAAGTCGCCACCGGAAACTTCACGCCAGACCTCAGACACGATCATCTCTTCTCCTGGGTGCGTTGAGATCGCCAAGGTGAAGCGCCGATGGGGGAGGGGATTATTGGGCCGCTGTGTGTGAGTACGGCGGGTCATTTTGATGCTGCCGGCAGTGCAGACCTTTTCGGGTGCGCACCCGAGGGCGATAAACCTCTCTGCATCCTGCGTTTCCCTGGCCCAGACTGCGGTGACCTGTCCCAATGCCGGTGGATAGATCCATTGCCTGGCAAGTCTTGAGCGGAAGGTTTTATCGCTGATACGCCCGTTGACAATATAGATTGCGATGCCGCGTTGGTGGCATTGGACGTAGAGTTCGGGCCATATCTCGGTCTCGACAACAAAAATCACTTTTGGGTCTTGTCGAGCGATGAAGTTTCGAACCGATGGGCTGTAGTCGAGAGGGCAGTAGCATACGGTGACAGCATTTCCCCAGGTAGACAGGACTAGGCGTTTTGCTTCGGGCGTGTTGCAGGTAATCAGGACCCCGTCTTTCAGCTGGGCGTCTATAAGCGGCGAAGCAAGCCGTACTTCACCAACCGATGCGGCGTGAAACCAGATCGGTGTGGCGTGGTCTGCAGTTGTCGAACCCAACCCGAGTCGTTCTCTCAGATAGGTCACCCCCCCACGACGGGTGATCATCTGCTGCAAAGACCAAAGCAGGATAAAGGGCGACGCTAAGAGCCAGGTTGTTCGATAGAGCAGTAACGACACGTAATGCAATCTCTTCGTATCAGTCGCGATCGGCCCGCCGGTCGCAGATTTGGCTGACGCTAACCGTAGTCATTTGTGCGTCCATCGGCTGACCACTGAGTGTTCCGCAAAGATATCGGTTGGTGCCGTAATCCCGGGTATGGACAGGGCGCTTACGTGCGTTTTTCTGATAGTTGGCTTTTGGGGTCTTCGTAGTGGTGCTTGGCCCATTTTTTGTAAGCCGTTGCACTTTTCAAAAACCAAATCACGCTGGCAACCATCAATAGACTAAATAATCCAAAAAACCATTCGTTGGACAAGGCCATTATTGTTGTTCCTTATTTAGGGTCATTTATCTAAGCACGATGCCTGAGTTCGTTCAAAGCCCATTGTGCTGGCTCAGGCACCGCGGGTCGCGCCGCCAAATCTATGGCAAGGCCTTGAATGCTGACCACGGTTTGTTCAAAAAGCATTATTTGACGCCGGAGCTCAGGGGCGCTCTGATTCAAACCAAATCGGTGCCGTCCAGGCGCGCTCCTGAATCGTTTTGGGTATGCGTGGATTTTGACAGGCATCAGGTTGGTTCTCGGTCTCAAATCCGAGGCACATTCGGGTAGACCAGCGGCAACTTGGGTTTTCGATTGCCCGCGCGTAGTAAACGGCATCCTGATTGATATCAAACTCGCTGTCCTCCCAGACGCCGCATAAGGTGCTGAAGCCCTGACCATGGGCGCGGCACGAATTGGTGTCGACGTATGCGCCATTATTGGCGTCGCCAGCGACATCAACCACTAATTGTCGGAACTGTCCCTCGGCGTTAACCCAGCCCTTAATGATCTGTAGTCGCTGTAGCGGCTGTCCAGGGGCGTCCGCGGTGCCGGGGTCGGCGGTCGCAGAAATGACAAATCGCGGTTTAGCGGATTGACTAGGCGCCTCCGGTAATACGCCTCCCATGGGTACGCCGCTGGCATAACCTGCAGCGGCGAGGTTGGTTTCGCTGCAGATTGCCTCTGGCAAACTCCAGCCGGCAAAAAACCGCGGCGCAATTCGCGGCCCGCTGGTTGCGAAGGTCTCCCGCCTCTTCAGTGCCGCAAAAATTGACTCTCGATTGTTGGCCTCAGCCCAAACCCCTGCCAATCCGCCAGGGTTTTGAAACGCGACTGCACGTGGTTTGCCTGCAACCGTGAGGGCCTGAGTAGGGGTGGCGCCGTATTTGTAGGGGCGTTGATATTCGCTTACGGCACCTGGAGCCGCAGTATGCGAATCTGTGCTGCCAATAAAGCCAAATTGGTAGGGGTTTACACCGAGGCGCTGACGCTCGCGGATACCGTCGATCAGGGCGTAACGCACATAATCATTACGACTAGTGCAGCCTTTTCCAGCCTGTGCCCCTTTGCCCGTTTTATCCAAACAGTCTGAGAGCTCGGGTTGACCGAAGTCGCGAATTTTTTCAAACCCGCAGAGTTCGTCGGGTGAGCCCACGACTTGGAACATGCCCGATCTGCACTCGCTTTCGCCCTTGATCTGCATCATCTCAACCACAGGCTCGAGTCGCGCCCTGACCGCGGCTTGATGTTGCTGCTCGGCCTCGGGGAGCCCAGCGTACTCGGCTCGGAATAACTGACCATTAGACAAGTTGGGGTTATGGGGGATGGCGATAGCCTCGCAACCCGATCCCGAATCATTGCATTGTTCGAGTAATTCCCGCCGGAAGTCCATTTCCACGGGGGTTTCAAGTGAAGAAATGGGTAGTTCGGGGACGATTTCGTTGCGCAAAATGACGTTGCGGTGAATTTTTGTGGACTGGGGTGAGCGGCTGTATTCCCACGCGTGAAAGGTGGTAAACGAGCAATCCGCCGAGCGGTCGTACCACGCCTCAGCCGCTGCCTGTATCGATTGCCATGTCGTTTCTAATGCTCTGCGGCACGCGCTGTCTGCATCTCCACAAACATCGCTACGCCGCCCCCCCAATGTGATGAAGCCGCCCAATCTCGCTCTGAAGCCCTCAGCCCCGAGTATTGTCGCCAACAGCGACTCATCCTCTCCGCGATAAATGGCGCATCCCGCGCTGTTGTAGGAGGGGGAGGTTGGATCGGTGCACAGTGCCACTTCTGCCATCCACTCTGCATGATCGGTCACGGCAGCGAAATCCAGAGGGCGGTCAATGCTAATGATGAGCGGCGGTGCGTCAGGATGTCCGCCATAGAGCGAAACGGGGTTGCCTTTGGCGAAGGCATAGGCGTCATTTGGTAGCGTCTTTGTGCCGAGCGCGTTGGCGTCCATCGACAGTGCGGTGTGAAGATGCAGATCCCCGAAAAGCGCCTGGCGTTCGCTGACGTATTGATCGCAAGCCTCTCGCGGGAGTGGGTCACGTTTCGTTGCTGGCGCGGGAGCGGGCTGCCATGGCTCGGTGTTAAGAAACAATTTACCGATGTCGCATCCGCCAAGTGAGAGGCTCACCGCGGTCAGGAGCAATGCCAGCAATCTTAGGGTCACAGCGGGCCGCTCAAAAATGGGATACCCCCAGCCCAATGCCGCCATCCACCTCTAGGGCAACACCGGTTACCCATTCAGCTCTGATCAAATATTCCACCCCTTCGGCGACTTCAGTCCCAGTGCCGATGCGTCCAAGCGCGTGAAGGCCAGCCACGGCGTCGTAGCGTGCACTTGCTTCCTCGGCAGAAAATAGGCCTGCACGCAGGTTCAGTTCGGTCGATACAGCGCCGGGCAGTATGCATCCCACGCGGATTTGCCGTGGACCCAATTCGGCCGCCATGACTTTAGTCAGTCCCTCTAGAGCCGCCTTCGTGGTTGCATAGGGCGAAGCTCCGGGAAAGGCTCTTTTGGTATGCGTTGAACCGATAAATACGATCGCCCCTGTTGTCTCCTGAAGGTGAGGTATCGCCGCACTGGAGAGCATCATCGCGGATATGACGTTTGTCTCAAAGGCATCTCTGAGAAATGCTTCCGTGTACTGATCCACTGGCTGGCGGTACATGTTCGCCGCGTTGTTAACCAGTGCATCGAGTTTGCCTCCGCCGTGCGCCAAGCAGGTATCTAGCATGCGCTGACGATCCTCAGCGAGGGTAACGTCACCCTGCACTATGCAACAGCGTTCACCGATTTGTGCTTGCACCTGCTGTAATTTTTCCAGTCGTCGACCACTGATGGTGACCTTGGCGCCCAGCGCGCAAAAGCGACTCGCGCAGTCAGCCCCAATCCCCGATCCACCACCGGTCACTAAAATCGACATGTCTTCCATCGATCTCATGTTCGAAGTCCCGCCTGTTGCATCATGGGTAGCAGTGTCTCCTGAAATTGCAGGAGCCCTTCCTCATAATTGACCCAGCTCAGCGTAATGCCATCAAGACCCGCGTCGGCAAACGCCAGCATGCCGTCGACAATTTGCTCAGGTGTTCCCACCAGAGGAATCGCGCCGTAGCCGGCAATCAGGTTCGCGGCCATTGCCTCCCATCCGTCCCCTAACGCACTTTGCGAGTTAGGTACGAGTACATCCAGCAAGTTGCGCACGCCCTCCCAGTCGCCGCGGTCGTACACATACTCCCGCACGAAATCCTGCGCTTCTTTTTCAGTGTCTCTGCAAACAATGTAGGCTTGGCCAAAGATTTGCATTTCCCGGCCGAGATCTCTTGCTAATTTTCTGCCGTTGGCCGCGACCTCGCCGGCAGCTTTGACATCCTTAGCCACCACAAAATTGAAGTCGGCGTGGGCGGCCGCGAACGCTTGCCCTCGTGGGCTGTTGCCGGCACTCATCAGAGCCGGCCAGGGACGCTGCAATGGCTTGGGTTCCGAGTAACAGCCGGGTGACTGAAAATGGGGTCCGGTGTAGTCGAACTCGCCTTCGACTGTCCACAGTTCCTTGCAGAGGGTAATCCAGTCGTCCGCCACGTCGTAACGCACGTCGTGTTCTTTTTGCGGCACACCGAACATGGCAATCTCTCGCTCATTCCAGCCGGCCACTATATTGAGGCCAAAGCGGCCACCGGAAATATGATCGATAGTGGCGACTTCCTTGGCAGCTCTCACGGGATGCACGGTTGGTACATGAAACGTTGCAAATACTCCGATTTCTTCGGTTTTCGCCGCGAGCCCGGCAGCCCAAGTAAATGTCTCGAAGTTGCGATGATTAAAATTGACGGCGCCCCCCATACCTTTCCAACGGGCCACGGGAATGACGGCCTCAATGCCTGCCCGCTCAGCCAGTTGGGCGACCCGAACAGACTCTTCCCACTCCACTTTGAGCGTGTCAGGACGGTCGGTCATAGCGCAACCACTACTGACATTCAGACCAAAAACCCCGAGTTTCAGTCGGTGTGGGCTACGTTTTAAAGGATGGGTTGGGTGAGTTGGCGCCATTTTGCAGAACCGACTGTTTCATCACCGGGCAGTGTCGCAGACTGCTACTGGTTTTAATAGTCGAGGCATAAATATAATAAAGTCATTATAAACAGGTATTTATATAAATAAAAACATGTATTTTATGAAAATTGGCGTGCCTTGGTGCGCCCCAATGATCGGCGGCACGACTTTATGTGAAACCATTCAGCGCGTCATGGCGTACACGACACATGGGTGAGTTGGAGTAGCCAATGTCTGATTTGAGATACCTTGAGAATGTCATTCCTGCAGATCTATGCAGCCGCAGTCAGTTCAGGGAGCAGTGCGAGAAGCTGGAGACCATGCTGCGAGCAGCGCATCAGAGCGCCGACAAGTCGGCCGATTCTCCGATAGCGGGGCGTCGACAAGAGCCCGAGATTGAACAAATCCTGCAGCGCGTTATCGTGCGGGCCAAGGGGATGGTGTCTGAGGAGATGCTGGTAAGGCACCAGCGGGAAATTCCTGTGGACGAGATTCCCGACTACGCCGTGACGCATTTGTTAGCCGAGCTGGGTGAACAGGAATTGCGAGGTTTCAGGGGTTAATTCGTTAGTTGGCCGCTCACTGTAGTGCCCCCGTATGAGCTTGGGCTTGGGCCTGTTTGCGAGTTCTTACCACGAGTGACTGTCGCTTTTGGCGATTGACCGATGAGGCGGCCGCCCAAATCATAACCTAGGTCTCTCGCTCGGGCAGGACAAACGGTGTATCTAGGTCTGGCGTGTTTTGCCGCTTTGGTGTTCCTCTACAGCTTGGTCTCGAATAAGGTCGAGCGTCTCTCGTTATCTGGCCCAATCGTATTTGTGGCCGCCGGGGTGCTACTGGGCCCCTATGGCCTTAACTGGTTTAGCCCTGCGTCGGGTTCCTTCAACGGCAAGGCGCTAATCGATATAACGCTTGCGCTTTTCTTGTTTGTCGATGCTGCCAGCGCAAACTTAGATGTGCTCCGCAAAAATTGGCGGATCCCGGGCAGGATGCTTTTATTGGGATTGCCCCTGAACATCTGCCTGGGTAGCCTTGCCGCGTTATGGCTATTCCCCTCGCTATCGCTATACGAAGCAGCGATATTAGGCTCGATGCTGGCAGCAACCGACGCGGCCCTGGGCAAAGCCGTGGTGACCAATCCCTCTGTTCCTCAACATTTACGAGAAGGCCTGAGCGCGGAAAGTGGCTTAAACGACGGGCTTTGCGTGCCTTTCATATTGCTTTTCATCGCCCTCGAGCAGGGTTCCGCGGTTTTAGGTAAGGGTTTTGGGTTGGAGCTCCTGCTTGAGGAGCTGGGGATAGGTTTTGCGGTCGGGGCGGGGATAGCCTTTGTCGCGGCCAAGGCGATTTTGCGGGTGCGCGAATTAGGTTGGTTGGGGCATGTATGGCAACGGATGAGCGTACCTGCGCTGGTGGTGCTGATATTCGCGATTGCGCAGTCGCTGCATGGCAGCGGCTATATCGCAGCGTTTGTCGGTGGTCTGTGTTTCAGAGTGGCGATGAGAGAGGACGTGCATAGCTTGATCGTCTCCGCCGAGAGTGTTGGTGAGGTGATGGCGATGTTAGCTTGGGTGCTGTTTGGCCTGATGCTGGTGCCTCTAGCGATGCCATTTATTGGGGGGAGCGAAGTGCTATATGCAGTCCTGAGTCTGACGGTGATACGCGTGCTGCCTATTTTATTATCCCTTCAGGGCACCCGAGAGCGTCTCCAGAGTAAGCTGTTTCTCGCCTGGTTTGGGCCAAGGGGTTTGGCGAGTTTAGCCTTTGCGACATTGGTGTGGGCGGAGCAGATTCCAGAGGCTGGAACGTTGGTTTCGGTGACTGTGCTTACAGTGGCTATCAGCCTCGTGGTTCATGGTGTTACCGCTGCACCGTTTGCCCGGCGATTTGCCACTTCCCCGTAGCGCCATCTAATTCATTAGTACCTGCCGGGGATGATCCAGTCAGCCCTCATTCGTTGGTATGATGGGGGACCTACGTCACCGACTCGATCAGGTGCGTCACGCGACCGGAGGCCACTTGCAGCAACACATAGCGGATTATATTGGCAGGCATCAATCGGCCGTCGCGCAGCTTGCGTCTTGTAGTGCTGATATCGAGGATCTCGCGCAACGTTGCATTGCGGCACTGCAGCGGGGCAATAAGCTGCTGATCTGCGGCAACGGCGGTTCAGCGGCGGACGCTCAGCATATGGCCGCGGAGCTAGTTGGTCGTTTCATATCCGATCGCGCGGCGATTCCGGCGGTAGCGCTCACCACCGATACCTCAGCACTAACCGCCATCGCCAATGATTATGGCTATGATGCGGTATTCAGTCGGCAGGTCGCGGCGCTGGCCAACGCGGGCGATGTGCTGCTGGCCATCTCAACGTCGGGTAATAGCAAGAGCGTTATTGCGGCATGCGATGAGGCGCGCAGGCTTGGGTGTGAAGCGGTCGGTTTAAGCGGTCGCGACGGCGGTTTACTCAGGAACCACTGTGATGCGCTGGTGGTTGCGCCCTCTGACGAAACGGCCCACATACAGGAGTGTCATATCGTGGTGATTCATTTGCTCTGCGGCCTGATCGAGTCGGGTCTGGGGCTGGTCTGAATTAGCGAGTTGGACCGTTAGATGGACTCGCCTCGCAAGGCGGCTTTTCTTGATCGTGATGGCGTGATTAATGTCGATCACGGGTACGTGAGCACGTGGGAAGCGTTTGAATTTCTACCAGGTGCCGAGAGGGCAATGCAGTCGCTATATCGCGCTGGGTATCAGCTGGTCATTATTTCTAATCAATCGGGGATCGGTCGCGGGTTCTATACCGAGGACGATCTGTTCGCCCTTAATGGTTGCCTTGCGACGCATATGCAGAGCGAGTTCGATATCCCCGTCACCGGGTTCTACCACTGTCCCCATCATCCAACCGAGGCGATAGGGCCGTTAAGGACGGCATGTGACTGTCGTAAGCCGGCGCCGGGGATGATCCTGCAAGCAGCGCAGGACCTTGACTTGCTCTTGACTGAGTCTCTTTTGGTGGGCGACAAGACGTCGGATATTCTGGCTGGTGAGGCCGCGGGGGTGGGCAGGTTGTTCAAAGTGGGTGAGCTGTCGAGTGAGCTTGATGGCATAGAGAATGCCGAGTGGGTGCCGGCATTGAGCGAGGTGCCGGCGAGACTGATGAGTCGAACCGACTAATGCCGAGGGCTCAACAGGAGGCGTCGTCTGGAGATCGGCAGCGCGAATCAATACACTGTTGGTTGGGTAGTAGCGAGGCGCCGATGAGAGGTCATTCGGGGCGGATGCCATAATGCAGAAATTCTCTGATATTTCTCCCGCGATTATTTGGGTTTTTCTGTTTTTTACCCTGTCGCTATCTTCTGCCACTCGACAGTTCATCTGGCTGATGTCACTCGTGGGTATGGCGATGTGTGCCCGCGATCCCAGCGCGTTCTTCGGCACCGACGGCATACGTCGTTTCTGGGTTGTCCTGAGTTGCTTTCTTGTACCTGCGATCTTTTCTCTTTTTGACGCTATTAATCTTGAGCGGGCGGCCTCCGGCGTGGTGCGCTTTTTGGCTTACGGTTTTGCCGTTTGGGTCATGCTACAGATAAAGTTTGATCGTCAGGAAACCCATCGCATGATGTCTCTCCTGGGTGCTGTTCTGATGATCTGGGTTGTCGATGGGTTGGTGCAGTTGCTAACGGGTTTGAGTGTTTTTGGTAATCCGTTGATCGAGCTTGATTCCGGGCACACGCTCGTCACGGGGAGCTTCAGGACCGGATACGGCTCCACGCTCGCAATCTTGTCGCCGTTTTTTCTCGAGGCCCTCAGGCGAAGTCGGGGGGGTATCGCCGCCAGCGTTCTTTCCTTGCCACTGTTTGCGACGATCGTGATGAGCGGCAATGAGGCCTCCATACTGCACGCCTTGTTTGCGCTTTGTGGGTATGCATTGGTGCTGTATCGGGTGGAGCAGGGCGATGACATTGTTCCATGGCTGGCGTCTCTTGCGGGGTGCTTCTGCCTGGCAGTAGGCGCAGGTTCTTTGCTGACTGAAACATTCAGAGCTTCGGCATCCGGTCAAGCCGCTACCGATACCTACAGAGCGCTTGAGTACCTGCCTGATTTTTGGGCCTCGGCCTGGGCGGGATTTCTGGACCACTTGGTTAATGGCGTGGGTATCAGAGGTTGGGGCTCTCTAGCCGTGTCGCTCGATAGCGTGAGTGTGCTGGCTGTGACGGATCGCTGGCACCCCCACTTATTTCTGCTAGAGGTGGCAGTGGATACGGGTGTGCCCGGCCTGATAGGTTACCTACTGTTTTTCATGTTTCTGGGACGTCGTCTTTTTGACAAAAGAATTGAAATCGCGCTTTGCTCGCTGGTGGTGATGCTGGCTTTGTTCCCTTTAAATAGCGCAGTCTCATTTTATTCCTACTTCACCGGCAATTTTCTGTTTCTTACCCTCGCGCTGTTGATTGCTTTGGATCGAGACATTGAGCTTCCCACTGAGATGGAGCCGGTGCCTGAGGTAATTGCCCCACCATCAGGCGGTGATCGTTTTTAGCCCGGCCCTGTGGTCTAAATACGTGAGTCGTAATCCGATAACAGCACGATTTGTTCACATTTGTATGGCGAATACGCGTGATAGCATTTCGGTAGGAACACAAGAGGGATAAGCCATGACATCGTTGCCGGATATGAGCAATGGCAATGTCACCGTGATCGGTGATGTCATGCTAGACCGTTTCTGGAGTGGCGGCAGTCGGCGAATCAGTCCCGAAGCGCCGGTTCCTGTTGTGAACGTGGTCACGCA
>Ga0181588_10002046_pt1 | contig 17639 bp, 19 predicted proteins | sample 071ome_26_FD_148607 | JGI IMG/M metagenome (GOLD analysis project Ga0181588, IMG submission 148607) | Coastal salt marsh microbial communities from the Groves Creek Marsh, Skidaway Island, Georgia - 071409BT metaG (spades assembly) | ecosystem: Environmental > Aquatic > Marine > Intertidal zone...
TCAATCGGCGCCGCCGGCTGCTCGACTACGTGCGCGACTGCGATGTCTCGCGTTACGAGCAGCTTATTCAGCGACTCGGTATCAGAAAGTAGCAGGGTGTCGCCGCGCACTGCCGTACGCCGCGTATTTTGCGGGCGGTCGGCCGTGCCGTTGCGTCTATGGCCCAAGGCCACGTCGCTGACCTCTAGGGGAGCGCACAAGGGGTGTGCTCCGAAAGCAAGCAAGGAAGATAGATATGTTCAATATCGTTAAGAAAGAAATCGAGTGGGGCGGGCGTACGCTCACCCTCGAAACCGGCAGGCTCGCCCGCCAGGCAGACGGGGCCGTTCTCGTCACCTACGGCGAGACCACCGTGTTGTGCACCGCGGTCGCACAGAAATCACCGCGCGCGGGAATCGATTTCTTTCCGCTCACCGTCAATTACCAGGAAAAGACCTTCGCCGCCGGTAAGATCCCGGGCGGCTTTTTCAAACGCGAAGGTCGTCCTGCCGAAAAAGAAACGCTGACCTCGCGCCTAATCGATCGGCCGATCCGTCCGTTGTTTCACAGCAGCTTCCGCAACGAGACCCAGGTGATCTGTACGGTCTTGTCGCACGACTTGGAAAACAACCCGGACATGCCGGCGTTGATCGGCGCCTCGGCCGCGCTGACGATTTCGGGCATTCCGTTCCTCGGCCCGATCGGTGGCGCACGTGTCGGCTATGTCGACGGCGACTACGTCCTCAACCCAACTCCCGATCAACTCGCCGATTCGCAGCTCGACCTTATCGTTGCCGGCACCGGCGATGCGGTGCTGATGGTCGAATCCGAAGCATCGGAACTCAGTGAAGAAGTCATGCTCGGCGCCGTCATGTTCGGCCACGAATCCTTTCAGCCGGTGATCGACGCGATCGTGTCGCTCGCCGAATCGGCCGCGAAGGACCCGTGGCCGCTGCCCGAAGAGGTCGACACCAGCGACGTGCAAACGCGCCTCGAGGCGCTGATCGGCGACGACCTGAAGGCGGCCTATGCCGAGCGCGACAAGCAGGCTCGGACCAATCTTCTGTCCGATGCCCGTAAGAAGGTTGAAGAAGCCGCAGCCCAAGACGAGAGCCTCGATGCCAGCGTCGCCTCCGGCGTCTTCAAGAAAATGGAAAAGAAGCTCGTCCGTGGCCAAATTCTCGACAGTGGCGTGCGCATCGACGGGCGCGACACCAAGACCGTGCGTCCCATCATGGCGGAAAACGACGTTCTGCCGCGTACCCACGGGTCGGCTTTGTTCACGCGCGGTGAAACCCAGGCATTGGCCGTCACCACATTGGGCACCGGGCAGGACGAGCAGATCATCGATGCGCTCGAAGGCGAGTACCGCGAGCGTTTCATGCTGCACTACAACTTCCCGCCCTACTCGACCGGCGAAACCAAATTCATGGCCTCTCCGGGGCGTCGTGAGATCGGACACGGCAAATTGGCGTGGCGTGCCTTGCGGCCGTTGCTGCCGACCGCCGAGGCCTTCCCGTACACCATTCGTGTCGTCTCGGAAGTGACCGAGTCGAACGGTTCGTCTTCGATGGCGACGGTGTGCGGATCCTCGCTGTCGATGATGGGGGCCGGTGTGCCGTTGCGCGCGCCGTGCGCCGGGATCGCGATGGGCTTGATTTTGGAAGACAGCGGCTTCGCCGTGCTGTCCGACATCCTGGGCGACGAAGATCACCTCGGCGACATGGACTTCAAGGTGGCGGGCACCGAATCCGGTATTACCGCGCTGCAGATGGACATCAAGGTGACCGGAATCACCAAAGAGATCATGCAGGCTGCTCTTGACCAAGCACGCGACGGCCGGCTGCACATCTTGGGTGAAATGTCGAAGGCGCTCAGCACCGCGCGGGAAGAGGTCAACGACAACGCCCCGCGCATCACCACGTTGCAGGTGCCCAAGGACAAGATCCGTGAAATTATCGGAACTGGCGGCAAAGTCATTCGCGAGATTTGCGAAGTGACCGGCGCCAAGGTCGATATCGAAGACGACGGTACGGTGAAGGTCGCCAGCTCCAACACCGAATCGGCCGAAGCGGCGGTCAAATGGATCCGCGATATCGTGGCCGAGCCCGAGGTTGGCGTGATCTACCGCGGCAAAGTCGTGAAGGTCGTGGACTTCGGCGCTTTCGTGAACTTCATCGGCTCCAAAGACGGGTTGGTCCACATCTCCGAACTGGCCCCGCAGCGGGTCGGCAAAGTGACCGACATCGTCAACGAAGGCGACGAAGTGTGGGTCAAGGTCTTGTCGTTCGACGATCGCGGCAAGGTCCGGCTCAGCATGAAGTCGATCGACCAAGAATCGGGCGAAGAAAAAGACGCAGAACCGGCCAAAGAAGCCGGCGAATAAGCGTGCGATCCGTTGGTTTGCTCGGTCGTCAGGCGGCGACCGAGCGCCGACGGGTTGGTCTAACGTGGAATCGTTCTATATTGAAGGGGACACCCTCATTTGGGCGTGTACCGCCAAGGATGCTGGATCGTGAAACCCCTCAATAGCATGCGTATTTCGGGCTTTGACGCCCTCCCTTTGATCGAGGGCGGCAAGGGAATCTCGATCTCCAATGGCGAGAGTTCCGGCGCCTGGGCCGCTGCGGGCGCGGTCGGCACCTTCTCCGGCGTCAACGCGGATTCATACGACGATGCGGGCGAGATGATCCCGCAGCAGTATTTCGGCCGGACCCGGGTCGAACGACACGAAGAACTCGTCAAATATGCCATCGACGGCGGCGTGACCCAGGCCGAAATCGCCCACGAACTGGCCGGTGGTCATGGCCCAGTCCACATGAACGTTTTGTGGGAAATGGCCGCAGCGGAGCGCGTCCTGATCGGGATACTCGAGCGCGCCAGCCATCTGATTCACGGCGTGACCTGCGGTGCGGGCATGCCCTACAAGGTGGCCGAAATTGCGGCGCGGTTTAACGTCCACTACTACCCCATCGTCTCGTCCGGTCGCGCGTTCCGCGCCTTGTGGAAACGCGCCTACCATAAATTCGCCGAACTGCTCGGCGGCGTTGTTTACGAAGACCCCTGGCGTGCCGGTGGCCATAACGGCTTGTCCAATAGTGAAGACCCCGACCAGCCGGAAGATCCCTATCCCAGAGTTCTCGAACTTCGGCAAAAAATGCGCGAGTTCGGGCTCAACGAAACCCCGATCATCATGGCCGGGGGTGTTTGGTTCCTACGCGAGTGGGACGCGTGGATCGACAATCCGGAGCTGGGACCGATTGCCTTCCAGTTCGGCACCCGGCCGTTGCTCACCGTTGAAAGCCCGATCTCGGACGCCTGGAAGCAAAAGCTGCTGCAGCTTGAGGAAGGTGACGTCTACCTCAACAGTTTCAGCCCCACCGGTATGTGGTCATCGGCGGTCGAAAACGAATTCCTGCGCGAGCTCAAGGAACGCGCGACCCACCAAATCGCCTATACCCGCGAGCCGTTCGGCGATCACAACGCCGAGTTCTCGTTCGGGCCGCGTAAAAAGCCGGTCTATGTCACCGAGCACGACAAGAGCCGCGCCCAGGAATGGATCGACGCGGGCTTCACCGAACCGATGAAGACCCCGGACTCGACGCTTATTTTTGTGGCCCCCGAGGTAAAGCGCGAAATTCGCATCGATCAAGCAGAATGCATGGGTTGCCTCAGTGCCTGCCGTTTCTCCAATTGGTCGCAGGAAAAAGGCAATACGACGGGCAAGAAGACCGATCCGCGCAGCTACTGTATCCAAAAGACCTTGCAGGTCATCGGCCATAGTGACGAGATAGAAAACCAGCTGATGTTCGCGGGTCACGCCGCGTTCCGCTTTAAGGACGACCCTTTTTATTCGAACGGCTTCGTGCCGACCGTGAAGCAACTCGTTGATCGACTGGTAACAGGGGATTGAGACATCCGCGCACGATGTCGCGGGCTTGATCGAGAAACCTTATGACGACACTACGCCAATCCGATGCGACCGCCGCAGCCCAAGAGCGCATTCGTGCGGCGGGTTTGCGCCCCACACGTCAACGTGTGGCGCTTGCCCAACTCTTGTTCGACCATGGCCAACGCCATCTGACCGCGGAGACGCTCCATGGCGAGGCCGTCGCCGACGGGATCAGCGTATCGCTGGCGACGATCTACAACACGCTCCACCAGTTCGTGCGCGTGGGGTTGTTGCGCGAGGTGACCGTCGAACCGGGCCGTTCCTATTTCGACACCAACGTGTCGGACCACCATCACTTCTTTCACGAGGCCAACGGCGAGCTTGAAGACATCGCGGCGCTTTCGGTCGATCTGTCGGCCCTCCCCGAACCGCCGGTTGGAACGGAAATCAATCGTGTCGATGTGGTGGTGCGCCTGAAGGATCGGCGCAGTTAACCGGGCGTTTTTTGCCGAGCCCGTGGTTCATTAAAGCGATTCCAAACTATTGACCACAGCCCGACCCGTCGCCATATTGGGGTTTCGGGCTGAGCAACGCTCGAGCGTACTCATTCCCACTCGTTTCCAAGAAGAATATGTCGAAGGAGGACACCGATGCCCGCACTTAAAGGGACGAAAACCGAACAGAATTTGAAGGACGCGTTTGCCGGCGAGTCACAGGCCAACCGTCGCTATCTGTATTTCGCGCAAAAGGCCGATGTCGAAGGCTACAACGATGTCTCGACCGTGTTCCGCTCGACCGCCGAAGGCGAGACCGGCCACGCCCATGGACATCTCGAGTTTCTCGAAGAGACCGGCGATCCGGCCACCGGTGAGCCGATCGGCACCACCGAGAAAAACCTCAAAGCCTCGGTTGCCGGCGAGACCCACGAATACACCGACATGTATCCCGGCATGGCCAAGACCGCCCGGGACGAGGGTTTCACCGAGATCGCAGACTGGTTCGAGACCTTGGCCAAGGCCGAAAAGTCGCATGCCGGCCGCTTCCAGAAAGCGCTCGACAACCTCTAAGCGCCCGACGGCGTCATAAGGGCGGGGGCGGCCAACAGCCGCCCCCGTTTGATTCAAGATGAAAGAAGGTTCCACCGAAGCGCCGATCCGCCATCCGATCGCCTGGCAGGACCCGGCCTTTACCGACCTCGACGCGCTCGACGATGAAATGCGGCGGGTGGCCGACATCTGTCACGGCTGTCGCCGGTGCTTCAATCTGTGCGATTCGTTTCCGCGGCTTTTCGATCTGATCGACGAAAGCGACACCGGCGAGCTCGACTCGGTCGACAGCCGCGATTTCAAGCCGGTCGTCGACGCCTGCACGTTGTGCGACATGTGCTTCCTGACCAAATGTCCCTACGTACCGCCGCACGAGTTCAATCTCGACTTTCCGCACCTGATGCTGCGCTACCGCGTAGCGGAACGAAAACACGGTATCAAACCGGGGTTTGCCGAATCGCAACTGACCAAGACCGATCGCAACGGTCGGCTCGCCAAACTGGCGGCCCCGCTGGCGAATTGGGCGTCGGCGCGCACCAACAAGCTAACGCGACCGGTGCTCAAAGGCGTGGCGCACGTGCACGAAGACGCCGAGCTCCCGAAATTTCATAGCGAAACGTTCGTTGCCAAGGCGGCGTATCATCCTGCGCCGCCGAACGACACGGCCCCCGCCAAGGGGCGCAAGGCGGTGCTCTATGCCACCTGCTTTGTAAACTACAACAACCCCGGCATCGGCGATGCCGCCCGTAGGGTATTGGCGCGCAACGGCGTCGAGACCGAGGTGGTTTATCCCGAATGCTGCGGCATGCCCCAACTCGAAGGCGGCGAAATCGCCGATGTCGCCGATCGCGCGGCGCGCATTGCCGCCTTGATGGCCGGCTGGATCGAGGACGGCTACGACATCGTGGCGATGACCCCGTCCTGCGCGCTGATGCTGAAATTCGAATGGCCGCTCATCGTGCCAGACAACCCGCAGGTTCGCCGTCTCTCCGAGGCAACCTACGATTTGTCGGAATACGTCGTCGACATTGCCAAGAAAGAAGGTCTTGCCGAGGGTATGAAGCCGCTACCCGGCGGGGTCGCGGTGCATCTCGCTTGCCATGCCCGCGCTCAAAATATGGGCGCCAAATCGGCCGAGCTGTTGCGCCAGGTGCCCGAGACCGAGGTAACGATCGTCGAGCGCTGTTCCGGGCACGGCGGGTCGTGGGGCATCAAGACCGAAAACTTTCCGGTCGCGCTCAAGGTCGGCGCACCGGCCGCGCAACGGGCGGCCGACGCCAATGCCGCCTTTGTGGTGTCCGAATGTCCGCTCGCCGGCAAACATATCGTGCAAGGCATGGAGCGCATCGAAGGCGCGGTAGATAAGCTCGATAGCGCCCAGGCCTTCCACCCGATCGAATTGATGGCGCGAGCCTACGGAGAAACGACGTGACGCGCGCGGCCCACGAAATCACCCGCGCCGATCTGATGGCGATGGACGATTACGGCGCTATCCGCAAAGAAAAACGCGCCGAGGTTTCGGCGATCAAACAAAACCGCCGCGTCGGCGTCGGACCGTTCGCCACGTTTTATTTCGAGAACTACGACACCATGTGGATTCAAATCCACGAAATGCTGTTTATCGAAAAAGGTGGCGAGGCCCAAATCGACGACGAGCTCACCGCCTACAATCCTTTGATTCCAAAGGGAAAAGAACTCGTCGCGACACTCATGTTCGAAATACCCAATCCCGAAATGCGGGATCGCGAACTGCGCCGCCTGACTGATGTCGAACATAAAGTGGCGCTCAAGATCGGTGATGCGGTCGTTCCCGCGGTGCCCGAGGGCGACGTCGAGCGCACCAAGGCCGACGGCAAAACCTCCTCGGTGCATTTTCTGAAGTTCCCGATGACCGAGGATCAGATCGCGGCGTTTTGCGACGACGCCCAACCGGCGGTGCTGCAGATCGATCACGCCAATTACGGACATATGGCGACGATCCCGGCCGCCGCGCGCGCAGCCCTGCAAACCGACTTCGACTAGGTCTAGTCGAACTCTTCCTGGGGATAGACCCCCCACAGATAGCTGCGCGGCAGCCAGCCGCGCCGCGCGCGAATTTCCACTTTGCACCAATCTTGGCGGCAGGCCAGCAGGCGGCCCTGCACGCCAGGCTCGGCGAACAACACCGGTGCGGCATCGACCGCAGGGCGCTCTCGCACGGTGCGCATGGTACCGGTCACGACGGCCCACCGTTCTTGCGAAAGCAAGCGCCGGTGGACCCAACCTTCGTCGCCTTCATGGTCGCGCACCCGGATCCATTGCTCGAATTCGGCGATCGCCTCGACCGGCAATCGTGCGCGCTTGAACACCCAGTCGACGGGGTAGCGCGTGCCCGGCCCGGTTCGCACGTTGACCGTATCATGGCGCAGCGACACGAAATGCGGCGTGTAGTCGGTCTGCGCCGCCGCTGGTGTCGCGCCGACAAGAAGCCCCCACAGCAGGGCCGCCATAAGCGTAGTCGCACCAAAGATCGGATGAGTTGTTCGCCGCACGGCGTTATATGGCAACCGCGACGCACTTCGGTCAAGCAAGCCTCTCGTGAATGCTTTCCTCGACCGTCTACCTTCCCGTATCGGACCCGATTTGCTAGAGATTGCCCTTGGCAATGCTGGCGAATCGGTCATGACAAAACGCAAGCCTCGGGTCATCGTCACGCGCAAGCTGCCGGACGAAATCGAAACCCGCATGATGGAGTTGTTCGAGACGCGCTTGAACGTCGACGACACCCCTTTGTCGGCCGACGATCTCCGCCAGGCCGTTCAGAATTGCGACGTGTTGGTTCCCACCGTGACCGACAAAATCGATGCCGATTTGCTTGCCGCGGCGGGACCCGATCTCAAGCTCATCGCCAATTTCGGCAACGGGGTCGATCACATCGATCTTGCGGCGGCGCAAGAACGCAACATCACCATCACCAATACTCCCGGCGTGCTGACCGAAGATACCGCCGACATGACCATGGCGTTGATCCTGGCGGTGCCCCGGCGCCTGGTTGCCGGCGAGAATCTACTGCGTTCCGGCGCGTGGCCTGGGTGGTCGCCCAGCTTCATGTTGGGTCGCCGTATTTGGGGCAAGCGGTTGGGCATCGTCGGGATGGGGCGCATCGGCACCGCGCTGGCGCGCCGGGCACGCGGCTTCGGGCTATCGATCCACTACCACAACCGCAATCGGGTGGCGCCTGAGATCGAGTCCGACCTTGAGGCTACCTACTGGGAGAGCCTCGATCAGATGCTGGCTCACATGGACATCGTATCGGTCAATTGCCCGCATACCCCGGCCACCTATCATCTGTTGTCCGCGCGACGGCTCAAACTGTTGCGCAAAGAGGCTTTCGTGGTGAACACCGCGCGTGGCGAGATCGTCGATGAAGACGCGCTGATCGCCATGCTCAAGGCGGGCGATTTGATGGGCGCGGGGCTCGATGTCTACGAGAACGAACCGCACATCAAACCGGGCTTCCTCCAGCTCGACAACGTGGTGTTGTTGCCTCACATGGGCTCGGCCACGCTGGAAAGCCGCCTCGCCACCGGCGAGTTGGTGCTGATCAACATCCGCACCTACATGGACGGTCACAAGCCGCCCGACCGCGTCATCGCGGGCACCACGATTTAGGTCAGATAAACAACATTGCGCCGTCGGCGCGGGCATCGTTGAGGAACGTCACCAGGCCGCCCTCGACGAACGGCACGTCGTCGCGCAACTCTGCGCGGTCGATGCCTTTGGCGCGCAAGCCCATGTCGCACACCATGAAGGATGCGCCCAACTCCACGCAGGCCTGGAGCAATTCTTCGAACGTGCCGACGCCCCGCGTCGCGAACGCGGCATCGACGGCCGCACCGTCGCGCCCGTCCTCGGCCGTCACCGTCTGCCACCCCGGCGCGCCGTCGGCGGTGCGGGTCACGCACGCAATTGCCTCCATGGTGAAAAACAACGTTACCGGCGTGTTGGTGGCGATCGCCGCCGCTGCGGTGGCCAACGCGTAGTGGACCTTGTCGAACGCGCCGCTATAGACGATCAGCGACAGTTTGGCGGGTCGGTCAGGCGGCATCGGCGTCCACCGTCGTGATGCTGGGCTGCGCCCCGCACAAGGCGCACGCGGGATCGGGTTTTACGCGCACCTTGCGAAACGACGCCGTAAGCCCCTCGTAGATCATCAACGTCCCCGACAGGCTTTCGCCGATGCCGAGGATTTCCTTGATCACCTCGGTCGCTTGGAGCGTGCCCATGGTCCCGGCCAAGGCGCCCAGCACGCCGCCCTCGGCGCAACTCGGGATCAGGCCCTCGGGCGGCGGTGTGGGATAAATGCAGCGGTAGCAGGGGTTTGCGCCACCAAGGTGAGACTTGAACGTCGACAATTGGCCGTCGAATCGCAACACCGCGGCCGACACCAGCGTCTTGCCCCCCAAATGACAAGCGTCGTTGAGCAAAAACCGGGTCGGAAAATTGTCGCTGCCGTCGGCCACGATGTCGTAATCGGCGATCAAGGCGGCGACGTTGTCAGGCCCCAATCGTTGGTCGTGCGTGACGACGCGGACGTCGGGGTTCAACGCGCGTAACGTCGTTGCGGCGCTTTCGGTCTTGGGCGCATCGATGCGCTCGGTGGTATGGGCGATTTGGCGTTGTAGATTGGACAGACTGACCCGGTCGTTGTCGACAATCCCCAACGTGCCGACCCCGGCGGCCGCCAAATACATCAACAGCGGCGAGCCCAAACCGCCCGCACCCACCACCAGGACTTTGGCGTCTAGAAGTTTCGTCTGACCGGTCCCGCCGACCTCATCGAGAATGATGTGGCGCGCGTAGCGGTGGATCTGGTCTTCGGTGAAGTCCATCGCGTCAGGCGAGGTCGAACAACGCCGTCGACAGATAGCGTTCCGCGAAAGACGGCAAGACGACCACCAACTGACGGCCCGCCCAGTCGTCGCGCGCGCCGATTTCGGCGGCGGCCGCGAGCGCCGCGCCGGACGAGATGCCGACGGCTAAGCCTTCCAGCTTGGCCGCCTGGCGCGCCGTTTCCAGTGCGGTTTCGTTGGCGATGGTCACCACGTCGTCGATCAGCGACCGATCGAGGTTGCCGGGCACAAAGCCCGCGCCGATGCCTTGGATGGCGTGGGGCCCCGGCTCGCCGCCCGACAAGATGGCGCTGTCTTCGGGTTCCACCGCAATCATCTTGAGGTCGGGCTTGCGCGGTTTCAGCACGCTGCCCACGCCGGTCAACGTGCCGCCGGTGCCTACGCCGCACACCACGCCGTCGACCTTGCCGGCGGTGCCGGCCCAAATCTCTTCCGCCGTCGTGCGGCGATGGATCTCGGGATTGGCCGGGTTGTCGAACTGCCGCAACGAAATCGCGTTCGGCAGGTCGGCCAAGATCTCTTCAACGCGGGCGATCGCACCCCGCATGCCTTTCGGGGCCGGCGTCAGTTCTAGCTCGGCCCCCAGCAGCTGCAGCATCTTGCGGCGCTCTTGCGACATGCTTTCGGGCATTGCCAGAATCAACCGATAGCCGCGTGCCGCGCAGACGAACGCCAACGCAATCCCGGTATTGCCCGAGGTCGGCTCGACGATCACCGTGTCGGGCTTCAGCGAGCCGTCAGCTTCGGCGGCATCGATCATGGCCGCGCCGATGCGGTCCTTGACCGACCCCAGCGGGTTGAAGAATTCCAGTTTGCCGATCAACTCGGCACGACACTGCAAGGCCGCGGCAAGCCGCGGCAGGCGGACCAGTGGCGTGCCGCCGATCGTGTCGGTGATGGAGTTGTGAATGTGGTCGGTGTCGGCAGTCATATATTGAAATCCATCCGGTCGGGTTTCGGGGAATCGACGCAAGTGCGGGCCCGCTGACACAAGGTCTCTAGGGTCACCGCGTCCAGGCGCGCCATGGTCTCGTCTTGTAAGTCGCGCCACAGCGGCGCGATCACCTGACGACCGATCTCGGAATTGCTGATCTGGCTGAGATCGTCCTCGCTGTCTTGGGCGTACACCACGCGGGCGATTTCGCCCACCGTGATGCGCCGCCGCTCCCGCGCCAACCGATAGCCGCCACGCGGGCCGCGCACGCCGCGCAGCACCCCGGCGCGCACCAAACGCTGCATCACTTGTTCCAGGTAGCGTTGGGGAATGCCCTGACGGGCCGTAATGTCGCGCGACTGCACCGGGTCGGGGCCGCCATGAATGGCGATATCTACCACCGCCTCCAGCGCGTACATCATCTTTTTGGAGAACCGCAGCACCACATCAGCCCTCTGTGCCCGTCGAACCGAAGCCGCCTGCACCGCGATCGGTATCGTCGAGAGCCGCCTCGCGCCACGTGACCCGGGTCACCGGCGCGACAACCAACTGCGCGATCCGGTCGCCGCGATTGATCGCCGCGGGTTCGGTCCCGTGGTTGATCAAGATGACGCCGATCTCGCCGCGATAGTCGGCATCGATGGTGCCCGGCGCGTTCAACACCGTAACCCCTTGTTTGAGCGCCAGTCCGGACCGTGGCCGCACCTGCGCTTCGAAATCGGCGTCCAGCGCAATGCGGATGCCGGTCGGGACCAACGCCCGCGCCCCCGGGGCGATTTCGATGGTATTGGCGATCGCGGCGCGCAGGTCCATCCCGGCACTGCCCGCGGTTGCGTAGGACGGCAGAGGCAGGTCTTGGGCATGCGCCAAGCGTTCGATGGAGATCGTCATGTCGCGGGTCCCAAGTGGGCGGCGATGCGTTCGGCGAGACGCTCGGCCACTTTTTCTTTGGTCATCTCGGGCCAGGCGTCGTGCATGTCGTCACCGATCAGGGTGACGGTATTGTCGTCCGCGCCGAAGGTCGAACTGCCGGCCACGCTATTGGCGACGATCCAGTCGCAGCCCTTGCGCAATCTTTTGGCTTGGGCGTTTTCGTTGACGGCTTCGGTTTCGGCGGCAAATCCCACGACCAAAGCGGGCCGCCCGTCGGTCATGTGCGACACGGTGGCCAAAATGTCGGGATTTTCGACCAAGCTGATCGTCGGTACACCGGTGCCCGATTTTTTGATCTTGGCCTCGGCGAGGTCGGCGCTCCGCCAATCCGCGACGGCCGAGGCAAAAACCGCGACATCGGCGGGGAGCGCGGCCTCGCAGGCCGCCATCATATCGCGCGCCGTGGTGACAAAGCGCATCGATACCCCCGGCGGGTCCGGCAAATTGGTGGGCCCGCTGATCAGCGTCGTCGCCGCGCCGAGACGGGCCAGCGCGGCGCCGATGGCATGGCCCTGCCGGCCGCTCGACCGGTTGGCGATATAGCGTACCGGGTCGATCGGTTCGTGGGTCGGGCCGGAGGCCACGATCGCGCGCCGCCCGGCCAGCGGCAGCGGCGCCGCGGGCTCGATATGGTCGAGGGTGTCGGCTATTGCGGTGACCAGGTCGGCGGGCTCGACCAGCCGCCCGTCGCCCGATTCGCCGTCCGCCAGTTCGCCCGCCGCCGGTCCGACGATCCGCACGCCGTCGCTCCGCAGGGTATCGACGTTGCGTTGGGTCGCCACGTGATGCCACATCCGCACGTTCATCGCCGGCGCGATCAAGATCGGCTTGTCGGTCGCGATCAAGGTGGTGGTGGCCAGGTCGTCGGCAATGCCCATCGCCATCTTGGCGATTAGGTTCGCGGTCGCCGGCGCGACGACCACAAGGTCGGCCTCGCGCGACAGCCGGATGTGGCCCATCTCCGATTCGTCTTTCAGCGAAAACGTGTCGAGGTAGACCGGCTGGGCGCTCAGCGCCGCGACCGACAAGGGCGTCACGAACTCGCAGGCGGATCGGGTCATGATGCAGCGCACGCTTGCGCCCTCGGCGCGCAGGCGGCGGATCAAATCCAGCGCCTTAAACGCCGCAATACCACCGCTGACGACAAGAAGAATACGTTTGCCGGTAAGCATGCCGGGTTTGTCCTAAATTACACCTGGAGCGTGTTGAAACCTAGGCCGCGCATCGCGCCGGGCGCAAGGGCCGCTTTAGACCAAGAGCAAGACCACGACGATCACGGCCCCGATTCCGAGCAACAGGCGGTTGGTTAGGCGGCGTTGGCGGGCTTGTTCGCGCGCGATCTCGCGCACCGTGTCGGGGTGCAGGCGCAAGCCGTCCGCATCGATTTGGCTGACCAGCGCTTGTGCGCTCTCCAGCACGCTCGGCAATTGTCGCAACACCCGTAAGGTGCTGTTGATGTTGTCGCGCACCCGCGCGGCGGGGCCCATATGGCTTTCCATCCACTCCTCGATGACGGGCTGGGCTTTTTCCCAGAACACGATCTCGGGATCGAGGCTGCGCGCCACGCCTTCGGCGACCACCATGGTCTTTTGCAACAACAGAAGTTGGGTCTGGGTCTCCATCTGGAATTGCTCGGTGAATCGCAGCAGTTGGGCGAGCAACCGGGCGATGGATATTTCGTTGGCCGGTTTGCCCAAGACCGGTTCGCCGATCGCCCGGCAGGCCTGGGCGAAGGCGTCGAGCGATTGGTCGGCCGGCACGTAACCGGCTTCGAAATGAACCTCCGCCGCGCGCCAATAATCGCGGGTCAGGAACGCCAACATCAGGTCGGCCAGATAGCGACGGTCCTTGATGTCGAGCCGGCCCATGATGCCGAAGTCCACAGCCAGGATATTGCCGTCCGCATCGGCAAACAGATTGCCGGGGTGCATGTCGCCGTGGAAAAACCCGTCACGAAACACTTGGTGAAGAAACGCGGCCAGCAGGTTGGTCACCACGGTGTCGAGGTCGACCCCGGCATCGATCAACGCATCGCGCGATCCCAAAGAAATGCCGGCGACCCGCTCCACGGTCAGCACCCGCGGGCCGGTCCGCGCCCAGTCGACTTCGGGCACGACGTAGGTCGCGTCGTCATCGAAGTTCTGCCCCAGCTCCGAAGCCGCCGCCGCCTCGAGGCTCAGGTCCATTTCGCGAAAGCTGCTTTCGGCGAACTTGTCGATTACCTCGACCGGTTTGAGCCGCCGCATGCTGGGCTGGGTCGCCGCTGCAATCCGGGCCAGCCACCGGAACAGGTCGATGTCGCGCCCGAAAGCGCGCTCGATCCCCGGTCGCAACACTTTGACCGCGACCTCACGGCCGTCGGTGGTGACCGCGTAGTGGACTTGCGCAATGCTCGCGGCGGCGACCGGTTTTTCGTCAAAGGACAGGAACAGCGCCTCGAGCGCGCCGTCGAAGGCCTCTTCGATGACCTCGATCGCCGCCTCGCCGGGAAACGGGGCGAGGCGGTCGCGCAGCGTGGCGAGATCGGCGGCGAAGGCGTCGCCCACCAAATCGGCCCGCGTCGACAAGGTCTGACCGAACTTGATGAACGCCGGCCCCAGTGCTTCCAAAGCCGCAACCAGACGCTGGCCACGGCGCAGCCCCCGCATCTCGGCGCGCGGCCCGGGCAGGAAGAAGCGCCCCAGCCGCCGTGGCCACGGCCCGTAGCCCAGCATGTCGAGTAAAAACAACGCGTCGTGACGCGCCAACGTGTGGGCGATCCGGACCAGCCGGAGAATATTGCGAAGCGGGCCCAACAAGGCTTTTAGGTTCGCCAGCCGGCGTGCAGAGCGACGATCCCACCCGAAAGGTTGCGATAGCTCACCCGGCCGAACCCGGCCGCCGCGATCATCTCGGCAAAGGCGTCTTGGCCGGGAAAGGTGCGGATGCTCTCGGCGAGATAGCGATAGGAATCGGCATCGCGGGCCACGACGCGGCCCATGACCGGCAACAAGCGAAAGGAATAGGCGTCATAGAGCGGGGCCAGCGCGGGCGTCACCCGGCTGAATTCGAGGCACAGAAACCGCCCGCCGGGGCGCAGCACCCGCCGGGCTTCGCGCAGCGCCGCCGGCACGTCGGTCATGTTGCGCATGCCAAAGGCCACCGTATAGGCGTCGGCGCAGCCGTCCGGCAGGGGCAGTGCTTGAGCATCGCAGCAGCCCCAATCGAGGCCTCCGATCAGGCCGCGATCCACCGCCCGGTCGCGTCCGACCTGCAGCATCCGTTCGTTGATATCCAGAACCGACACCCGTGGCCGCGCGGCAGGGTCGGCATCGCGGAACGGTCGCAGAATGCGGAACGCAATGTCGCCGGTGCCGCCGGCGACGTCGACGACGTGCTCTCCCGGCCGGGCCCGCAAGCGACGGACCATGGCGTCTTTCCACACCCGGTGAAGGCCCCCGCTCATCACGTCGTTCATCACGTCGTAGCGGGTCGAGACCGAATCGAAGACACCGCGCACCAGCCCGCGTTTTTCGTCCCGCGCCACCTTGCGGAATCCGAACGGGACTTCGTCGGGCGTGGCCGTCTCGTCGTGTTGTGCGCGGTCGCTCATGGGGGCGACGATAGCCTAGGGGTCCTATTCACGCTACTTTGCGGCAGGTTTCGGCGCCCGAGGCGGCGCTGCCCATTCCTTTCTCAATGGCGACCAAGCCCGTGCCTGAACTGCCTGAAGTCGAGACTGTGGTACGGGGCCTGCGGCCTCATCTCGAGAACGCGACGCTGGCCCGGGTCGAGGTTCGGCGACCGGACCTGCGCAAGCCATTTCCCAAAGGGTTTGCCCGGCGGCTGACGGGGCGCCGTGTGGTCTCGCTGTCCCGGCGCGCCAAATACATCCTGGCGCTGCTGGACGACGGGGTGCAGCTCCTGGCCCATCTCGGGATGTCCGGTCGCATGGTCCTTTACGACGGGCCGCCGCCGGAACGCGGCAAGCACGACCACGTCGTCTTTATCACCGCGGCCGGAACCCACATCGTGTTCAGCGATCCGCGCCGTTTCGGCCTCATGACGCTTATTGGCCCTGGCGAGGCCGAGACCCACGCTCTTCTCAAGGACTTGGGCCCCGAGCCGCTCGGCAACGCTTTTGGCGGCCCGCTGTTGGCCGCACGACTGCGAGGCAAAAAAACGCCGCTCAAGGCCGCACTGCTCGACCAGCGCATCGTCGCGGGCCTGGGCAATATATATGTCTGCGAAGCGCTGTTTCGGGCCCGCCTGTCGCCCCGGCGCCAGGCCTACACCGTGGGGCCGGTGCGGGCCGAGCGCCTCGCCGTGGCGGTGCGCGAGGTTCTGCAGGACGCCATCGCGGCGGGTGGCTCCTCGTTGCGCGATTATGTCGGGTCGAGCGGCGAGCTCGGCTACTTCCAGCACAATTTCGCGGTCTACGACCGCGAAGGTCGACCTTGCCCGGGATGCGATTGTGGCGGCACCGTCCGCCGCCTGGTCCAGTCGGGGCGATCGACCTTCTATTGCCCGCACCGCCAGAGATAGCGCCCCCCGGTTGATCTTACGGGTACGCTTGCGTATACGGGCCGCTTCCAGATCAAACGCTCCGTCCTCGAAAGGAAGCCGCGATGGCCTACGAAACGATCCTTGTCGAAACCAAAGGCAATGTCGGGCTCATTACCCTCAATCGACCCGACGCGCTCAACGCGCTCAATAGCGATTTGATGCGCGAACTGGGTGCGGCCTTGGATCGGTTCGAATCGGATGACGGGGTCGGGGCGATGGTGATCACCGGCAGCGAAAAAGCCTTCGCTGCGGGTGCCGATATCAAAGAAATGCAACCGAAGAATTTCGTCGACGTGTATGACGGCGACTTTATTACCCGTGATTGGGGCCGCACGGCGACCTGCCGTAAACCGATCATCGCGGCGGTCGCCGGCTATGCTTTGGGCGGCGGGTGCGAACTCGCGATGATGTGCGACTTCATCTTGGCCGCGCCCAACGCCAAATTCGGCCAGCCCGAGATCCGGCTCGGCATTATTCCCGGTTCCGGCGGCACCCAGCGCCTGACCCGTTTCGTCGGCAAGTCCAAGGCCATGGAAATGGTCCTCACCGGCCGGATGATGGATGCCGAGGAGGCCGAACGGTCCGGCTTGGCCAGCCGAATTGTCCCCGCCGAAGAGCTCGTGGACGAGGCCGTCAAGGTGGCCGGCGAAATCGCGACCCTATCGCGACCGGCGGTTTATATGGCCAAAGAGGCCGTAAATCGGTCCTTCGAAACCACCCTGGAAGAGGGGGTGCGCTTCGAGCGCCGCCTGTTCCATGCGACCTTTGCCCTGGAAGACCAAAAAGAGGGCATGGCGGCCTTCGTCGAGAAGCGGAAACCTAACTTTAAGAACGCCTGAATCGGTTGACCCCCCTCGTATCAGGCGATATAAGCCGCCTCTCCACAACTCAGAAAAAGTATCGATATGGCGCACCATAAATCTGCGCAGAAACGAATTCGTCAAACCGCGCGACGCACCAAAGTCAACGTTGCGCGCGTCGGCCGCATGCGCACTTTCGTCAAAAAAGTCGAGCTCGCGATCGAGAGCGGCGACCGGGCCAAGGCACAAGATGCGCTACGTCAAGCGGAACCTGAAATGATGCGTGCGGCGAACAAGGGGATCGTCAAGAAAAACACGATGTCCCGTCGCGTGTCGCGATTGTCGAAGCGCATCAAGGGGATGCCCGCCTAAGTTACAACGCGAACTTTGAAACAACGGGCCGCACATTTCAGTGCGGCCTTTTTTGTGTCGAACGCGCACTAAATGTTTGACCAAGATGTTGTGGTGTTGCCGCTATGCATGGCGCGTCGTTTTTTTTTGTTTTGGCCCTCGGGCCCGTGTTGAAAGGCCCAAGGGTGGGCAGTAGTCTTTGCCTCACCAAACGGGGTTCCGGGGCTTCGATCCCGAAAATTTTTCTTACCACCTAACGACGGGTCG
>Ga0181588_10002060_pt1 | contig 17543 bp, 14 predicted proteins | sample 071ome_26_FD_148607 | JGI IMG/M metagenome (GOLD analysis project Ga0181588, IMG submission 148607) | Coastal salt marsh microbial communities from the Groves Creek Marsh, Skidaway Island, Georgia - 071409BT metaG (spades assembly) | ecosystem: Environmental > Aquatic > Marine > Intertidal zone...
GCTCGACGTCGCCAAGGAAATGTTCGAGCCGGCCAACGCCGTGCTTGCCTGGGGCCCGCCAAACCCCAGCGCCAAGGCGGAAAAAATTGACGGCGGCTATAATTCCAACGGCACCTGGCGGTTCGGCAGCGGCAGTCTCAACGCCACCTGGGTCGGCGGGCACAGCTTTGTCGTCGACAAGGATGGCGAGCGGATACTGAATGAAAACGGTTCGCCCAAGATGCGGACGATGCTGATCCCCAAGGAAAAGATCAACTTCGAAGGGGTGTGGGATGTTGTCGGACTGCGGGGTACCGGCAGCGATTCCTACACGGCGAAGGACGTGTTCGTCGATGATGCCCATACGACGTGGCGCGATTCCGCGCCCGACCGGCGCGAGGAAGGCGCACTTTACAGAATTCCGCTGCTGACCGCCTACGGCATTATTTTTGCCGGTCTGGCGCTCGGCGTCTCCCGTACCTTGTTCGAGGATTTCAAAAAGCTGACGGCTGAAAAGCCTGCGGCCGGCCATGGCTCGCCAAGCGGCGGCAAACCGGCGGTGATGCGCGATACGCCGGTCATCCAGTCACAGGTAACGGAATATGAAGCCAAGCTTTGTTCCGCCCGCGCGCTGCTGATCGAGATGATCGAGGAGTACTGGGAATCGATGCAGGCGACCGGCGCGCCGCCGCTCGAATTACGGGCGCGGCTGCGGATGGCCATCACCTGGGCCATGCTTCAGGCGCGCGAGGTGGGCAATTACGCCTTCCACGCGACCGGCACCAACGGCATTTTCGGAATGTTCCCGTTCGAACGGCGTTTCCGCGATCTGCAGGCGATCTCCGCCCAGGGCCAGTCGCACCATTCGAATTTCGAACCGGTCGGCGCCGTCCTGTTGGGGATCGAGGCCAAAAGCCACCGCTTTTAGGGTTTAGCCACCCGGCGTGTAGGCGGCGGAGAGTCTTTCGATCCGGCCGAGCTGTTCTTCGGTCAGGGTCGCGGCTCCACGCCCGGCGACGCCTTTATTGAAGCGCGTCTTGTCGGTATCGCCCTCCACTGCCGCGACGGCGGCGGCGCAGTCGGCATCCGTCTTTCCAAGCGCCAGAAAATCGGCGATGCGCAGCAATGTGCCCGGCTTGTCGGCGATCATCTCCTCATAGGAAACGAAGTGGCAATCCACCGCGCCGCGCGGTCTCATGACGCCTTGAAACCGGCATACCAGGGCATGACATGATCAATGATCAGATCATGTTTTCCGGCCTGATCCAGGGTCGGCCAGACTTCGCCGAAAAACGTATTGAGCGTCGCGCCGCTGTCATAGAAATCCGACAGGCTTAACACGATGTCGGGCAAGTTCCGCGTGAGCACGATCGGCCGGATGCCGAAGCCTTGCAGAATATTCAGATTCGGCCCGGTCGCCCGGCAATGCTGCTGGGTAACGGTATTGTCGCGCGCGGCCTCTTTCAGGGCAGGCAGATATAGCTCCTGCTCATTCTGCAAATAGGCGTAAGACAACCAGAGTTCCTTCCACCCCGTCAAAGCACGCAGTGACTCCTTGAGAAAACTTGAGCCGCTTTTCGGTATACAGGCGATCAGGATATGGCGCCCCAGCGCCTCGGGAGTCAGCGCCACCGAATAATCGCTCAGCAGCCCTTTCGCGCCCGTCATCTCCAGAAGGTTACTGAGTTCGATGCGCAACCCGACATTATCCGGGTCTTGCGCCAACGCCTGGCGCAGCACCTGAATCGCAATGTCATGCTGGCTCTGATGCGATTGCGCCCCGGCGACGGCTTTCCGCACATTGACGAGATTGTTTTTTATATCGTCACGTTCCGGTGCAATTTGGCGCGCCTGTTCCAGGCGCCGCAACGCGTTTTCACTGTCGCCAGTCTAAAAATAGGCCACGCCAAGCGCGTTGAGGACATCCGGATGGTCCGGCGCAAAACTCAACAAGGCCTCGAAATTTTCAATCGCAAGCACATTGTCGCCGCGCTGAAGCGCCGCCAGCGCATCCTGTTTGATTTGATCGGCGGGCGATACGGTACCACCCCGTCCCGGCAGAAAATTGCTGTTCGTCGCCATTGTTATTCCCTAAAGAAATCAAGGGAATCACTATTGGCTTATGGTTAAGAATCTATTGACCGGAAAAATTCACGGCTGCCGCCAGAGGGCGAACCCCATGGCGTTTCCCGTGCCGGCTTCGGAGCGGTAGCACGGCACGTAATCGACAAGCTCCATCTCCAGCCCGGCTTCCCACATCAACGAGGCGACGGGCAGCCAGTTTTTGATCTCCGACGTGCCGGATTGATAGAGGTTTTCCGGGATTGCAGCCAATGCCGCCTCATCCCGCGCCTCAAATGCGGCCAGCACCCGCCGGTCGAGCGCCTCGTCAATCACAAAATGGCTGAGCCCGCCCGAAGCGATAACCGCAACACGAGCGCTTTCAGGCCAGTCCCGGATTGCCTTGCCAAGCGCATGGCCAAAAGCAATGCACCGCGCCGCGCTCGGCTGGTTGGGCGGATAAAAGGTATTCAGCACAACGGGAACGGAGGGCGGCGGCATATCCCGCATGATCCGCCGATAGACAAATCCGTAGGCGTGCGGCACGCCGTTCACATAGCCTGTCCCCTCGGGCAGATGCTTCATGGTGGAAACATCGAACCCGTCATCCATCAGGGAATTGATGATATGGAGGCCCAATGCCGGATAGCCGGGATAAACCGCGTCTTCCGGCGGTGCGTGCCCGCGCTCCGCCACCGCGACGCCGGGCGGCAGGTTTGCAATCTGTTCGGGCGTCCGCGGCCGGTTTTCAATGGTTTCGCCGTAGAAAACCGAAATCGCGGGCGTATTGAATTCACTGAACAATTCACGCTGATCATTGCCGACGATCACAGCGGCATCGGGCTTTGCCGCCTCGAACGCATCGGCGAGGCGGATCAGCGCGTCGTTGCACGCCGCGTGGCGTTCCCGCCATTTATCCTTGGTGAATTCCGCCGCCAGCCCTTCGTCACGGCGCAGCGCGACAAGTTCCTCGAAACTGTATTTTCCGCCCCGGAAATCATGGGTCGCGCCCTGGTCGAACGGCACCCGTGCGCCCCAATTCTCCCACGGGGTAGACAACATCGGACCATGCGAGGTGCCAATGCCGAGGACGATTTCAGCCACCGGCCGTCAGGATTCCTTCTTCTTGGGATGCATGGCGCCCTCCATACGGAACCGCCACCAGGCCCCGACACATTGCGCCGCGCTTGGCTCTGTTATGCCTCTCAAAAGAAATTCGGCCTTTACCCGCGCTTCGGCGACGACAAAAGGCAGGCTGGATTGTTCCGCTATTTCCTTTTCCATCCAGATACAGGGATCGAAACTCTGAAAGCGCCACCAGGTGGCTGCGGACGCGGCGCAAACAATAAAGGCGCAAGCGATCAAAAAGGTTTTCAACTGTGAATTCTCGCAACTGATATAACAACCGGCCCTGAACGGCCCGGCCACTCACCGGGAATATATCACCGATTGCCGCGTTCGCGCATCAGCGCTTTTTCTCGGTACGGACCATGTAAAGCCCGGAAACAAAAATGATGACGCCGCCGACCAGTGTCGCGGCATCGACGGATTCCGAAAAGGCGAGATATCCGATAACGGCGGCGAAAATCAGCCGGGAAAATTCGAACGGCATGACGGCTGTCGCATCAGCCAGCGAAAAGCCGCGGGCCATGGTCTGCTGATAGCCATTGGCGACGAACCCCGCGAAGGCGAGCCAGAAAAGCTGGTCCAGTGTGGGCATTTGCCAGAACCAGATTGCGGGAATGGCGGAGGCCACCGTCATCCCCAGCACCATATAGGCGACGATTCGGTCGGGCGGTTCGGTCCGCGTCAGGAATTTCACCGTGATTGTCGTATAGGCGCCGGAAATCATCGCCCCGATCGCCAACAGAACGCCGATGTTGAGATCCGACATGCCCGGCCGGACGATCACCAGCATACCGGCAATGGCGATAAATATTCCCGTCCAACGCGATCCGGTCATCACCTCGCGCAGCACCAGCACGGCGGCGAGCGCGGCGAAGACAGGCTTTGTGTACTGGATCGCCACCACATCGGCGAGCGGCATCAGCGATACGGCCGTAAACAGGCAATAGAGCCCGAGCATCGTGTTGATTCCACGAGAGACCATCAGAACCGGCTGTTCCGTCTTTAGGCCCGCAACGCCGTTCTTTACCAGCCAGGGGATCAGGAAAACCACGCCGAACAGGCAACGGAAAAAGACGATCACCGCAACCGGAAGACCGTCCGCGGACAAATGCTTGGCAGTGGAGGTATAGGCGACAACCAGCAGACAGCTCAGAATCGTCCAGAGCGCCGCGCGCAGGATATTCGGCCTTGGGGCGGAAACGGATGTCAACGCACCCTACCCATCGAAATATTCTTCGCCATCGACATTCATCGCCTTGCGGATATCGTCGAACCGGTACCCGCGGCGCTGCAGCCAGGCGACATCACGCTGATCGGTTTTTTCCGTCCGCTTGTCTCCCCGGAAAGGACCCCGCCGTCCACGTTCCAGCGCAGCCAGCGCAAGCGCCGCGCCATCGGGCGCGTCTTCTCCGGGCTCTTCCGTGATGTCCGGAAACGTGTCTGTCATCGCTTCCGGCAAGACATCCTCAACGGTTTCGCGTTCGACCCGCGCCGCCATCGCGGCCAGCCCCGCCGCCGCGCCCGGCGCATAGCCGGACCGCAGATTGGAGCGCAGCCTGGCCGACGCGGCTTCCCGGTCATTGACCAGCCCGGCCCTGGCCATTCGCGCCGCGATTACCGGAATTTCCTCCAGAATTTTGCGGCGATCTTCGCCGTCCTCGGTGTCGCGATAGACCCGGTTTTTCAGATGATCGGAAAGCTTTCGCTCGGACACCAGATAGCGCTGACAGTAATAGAGCGCGATATTGTTGAGACGCTCCACCGTCATCTTGCGGCGCTTGCGGCCGGATTTTTTCGCCTTTTCGGCCATGTGGGACATCGGCTCATCTTTGGTTGCCGTACATTATGCCATTAAATCGATCTCCGCGCCGCGCGGTTGCCGCCTTCGCCGTCGCGCGGCAGGATAGCGGACACCAAAAACAAGTATTCAGGGAGCCTAAAATGGGTCAGTTCGCGATTGGACAGGGCGTGCCGCGCACGGAAGATCCGCGTCTTTTGCGGGGCGAAGGCCGCTATACCGACGATGTCCGGCTGTATGACTGCAAGCATGCCTGGGTGCTGCGGTCCCCTCTTGCCCATGCGCGGATCACCTCCATCGATACATCCGGCGCGGAGACCATGCCGGGCGTCATCACGGTTTATACCGGCGCCGACTGGGAAGGGGATAATATGGGCTGGCACCCTTCGGGACATCCGCGCACGCGCCGGGACGGTTCGCCGCTTTTCTGCCCGCCGCGCCCGGCGCTAAACAAGGACAAGGTCAGGGTCATCGGCGATGCTGTCGCCGTGGTCATCGCGGACACGCGCGAGCAGGCGCGCGACGCGGCCGAGGCTATAGCGGTCGATTACGAGCCCCTGCCGGTGATCACCCGCGCGATCGACGCGCTTTCCGCCGATGCGCCGCTGCTGCATGACGGCAACCCCGACAATGAAAGCTATTTCTACACCGCCGGCGACAAGGACGCGGTGGAGGCCGCCATCGCCGCCGCGCCATTCGTCGCCAAACGTCATCTGGTCATCAACCGCATCACGCCCGCAACCATGGAGCCGCGCGCGGCAGTCGCCGAATACGATCCGCATGACGACCGCTATGTCCTCTATTGCGGCACGCAGCGCCCGTATTTAGTGCGCCGTACCCTGGCGGAGAACGTGTTCCATGATCAGGAAACCAAATTCCGCATCATGACCACCGATGTCGGCGGCAGCTTCGGCATGAAGGGCGGGCACCATCCGGAAAACCACATGATCCTCTGGGCGTCGAAAAAAATCGGCGCGCCGGTGCGCTGGGTCTGCGACCGGTCGGACGGGATGGCGGTCGATTATCACGACCGCGACCAGACGACGGATGCGGCGCTGGCGGTAGATGAAGACGGCAGATTTCTGGCACTGAAGGTCTCAAGCACGTGCGGCATCGGCGCCTATCTGGAGCCGGGCGGGACAATTTCACCGGCCGGGCATCTCGGCGGGCTGGCCGGGACCTATCGCACGCCGCTGATTTACGCCGAATCCTCTGCCGTCTTCACCAACACCGCCTGCAACGGACCGTTCCGCGGGTCGGGCCGGCCGGAAGCGGCCTATGTTCTGGAACAGATGGTGGATGCGGCGGCGCGCGAAATCGGCATGGACCGAGCCGAAATCCGGCGGCGCAATTTTGTCCGCAAGGACGATTATCCCTTCAAGACCGGGCTGATCTTCACCCTCGATTGCGGGGCGTTCGATGAAAACCAGGAAAAGGCGCTGGCGGCTGCCGATTATGACGGGTTCGAAGACCGCCGGGCCGAAGCCAAGGCGCGCGGCAAGCTGCGCGGTATAGGCGTCGCCAATTTCATTGAGCAGACCGCGCAGACAGAAGGCGAAACAGTCTCCGTCCGCTTCGATCCGTCGGGCACGGTGACGGTCGTCGCGGGCTCTGTCGATCACGGGCAAGGGCACGACACGATGTACAAGATCGTGGTTTCCGACAAGCTGGAGATCGATCAGGAAGATATAAGGATCGATTTCGGCGATACCGACATGCTGCCCTTCGGTGCGGGGACTTATGCCTCACGCACGGCAATCCTGGGGTCTTCCGCCGCCGCCCGCGCGGTGGAGAAGGTCATCGAAAAGGGCCGCCAGATCGCCGCTCATATGCTGGAGGCCGCCACGGACGATATTGAATACGGCAATGGTGATTTCCGAATTTCGGGAACCGACCGCTCCGTTTCGATCAAAGAAGTGGCCCGCGCCTCCTATAACCAAACAATGATCCCGGAAGGGATGCAGCTCGGCCTGTTCGATACCGACACGTTTGTGCCGGACGCGCCGACCTTTCCCAATGGCTGCCATGTCTGCGAGGTCGAAATCGATCCCGAAACCGGCGTGACCGAGATCATCAATTATTCAGTGGTCGATGACGTCGGCACTGTTATCAATCAGCTCACCCTTGAAGGCCAGATCCATGGCGGCATCGGGCAAGGCGTCGGACAGGCGCTGACCGAACAGATCGTCTATGACGGCGACAGCGGACAGCTTTTGACCGGATCGTTCCTCGATTACGGCATGCCGCGGGCCGACGATATGTGCAGTTTCGATTTGCAGAACAATCCGGTGCCGACGCAGCTTAACCCCATCGGCGCAAAGGGCGCGGGCGAAGCGGGCAATGTCGGCGCGCTGGCGGCGATCATGAACGCGGTGAATGACGCGGTACTGCCGGCGGGCGTTCAACATATCGATATGCCGGCGACGCCGCTCAAGGTCTGGCAGGCGTTACAGGGAGCTTCGCGTTAATACGCGCGCCGGGAGGGGGAGCGGGCCGGAACCCTATCAAGAATTCAGCTCACCCCTTCGATAAAGCCATGGACGCAGGCATTAAATTCCGCCGGGTGTTCCCGGTAGGAAAAATGCCCCGCCTGGTTGATGATGCTCATCTGCGTGCGGCGTTCGCGCAAGGCACACAGATCAAATAACGCGCGGCCCATCTCCACCGGCGCGGTGGGATCATTGTATCCCCAGACCAGGTGGGTCGGCCGTTCGAGTCCCTGATCCCTGATCTGTGCAAACATTCTCGATTTCTCCCGGGCCAGAAGCGGCATGAACTGGGTAAAGCGCAGCCCGTCATCGGTAATGATCTTGCGCGCTTCCTCATATTCCGGCCGCTGCGCGATCTTCACGATTTCATCAATCCATTCATCGGTGATGTGATCCGGACTGTAAGAATATTTTTCAATCACCCAGCGCTGACACGCGGCGGACAAGGGCGGGCACGGCGGGTTGGCAAGAACGATTTCATTTCGCCCGACACCAGGCGCAAGCGTATTACTGTCGACAAAGGTCACTGTCTTTACCAGATCAGGGCGCTGCAACGTCATGGCGCAAACCAGATACGCGCCCCTCGAATGACCGATCAGATGGGTGTTGGAGAGACCTAGCGCGTCCAGAGTCGCACAGGCATGCTCCACCACCTTCTGCATGGTGTAATCCTCGCGTCTTTCCGGATTGCCGGTATAGCCCTGTCCGATCTTGTCGATTGCGAACACATGGTAACGGTCCGCCAACCCGTCGAAATTAGTCGAGAAATCGAGTGCGCTGTCGACAAGCTGATGCGAACCGAAATTGCCGCCGTGCAGCAGGATCAGCGGTTCGCCCGTACCGGCCTCGAAATAGCTGGTGTTTATCCCGTCCACTTTAATGAATTTCCGGTCATTCATCGGCATCATACGGTCTCCTATTTTTGTACCTTGGGCAGGCGCGGTTCCTCGCCTTCCGGCAGCTGCATATCGAAACAGGTGAGGATCGCCGCCGTGGAGGTGTAAACTCCCATCAAGGCGACGATATCGACCAGCATGCGGGTGCCGAAAACCTCGTGCGCCGCCGTATAGGTTTTCGAACTCACCTTGCGGTCGCCGAACATTTCCCGCCCCAGCCGGATCAGCGCGGCATCGCGTTCGGGCAGACCGTCGAGCGGCCCGCGGGTGCGGATCGCTTCAATGGTCCCTTCCGGCAGGCCTTCCTTTTTTGCCTCACCCTCATGGGCGGACCATTCGAAGTTATTATCCGCCTCGCGCGCCGCGATCAGGATGGCGAGTTCGCGCAGATCGCCATCGAGGCCCGACTCAAACCGCAAATAGCGGGCATAGGGCCGCGCCACGGCGGACAGTTCCGGGCTGTGTAGCCTGATCCCGCCGGGCCCGTGCAGCCCTTTGAGCGATTGGCTGGTACCGGCCATATGCTGGTCATAAATCTCCGCCGCGGGCCCGCTGAGGGTGGCGCGGTCCACCATGGGCAGGCGGCAGCGTGTTTCGGGATCGATATCGGGTGGGAGTTCGCTGGTCATGTCAGGCGGCCTTATTCTGTTTTTCGGCCTTGATCATATCGGCGACCTTTTCGCCGATCATGATCGAGGTGAGATTGGTGTTGGCGCAGGGCACCAGCGGCATGATGGAGGCATCGGCAACCCGCAAACCGTCAACGCCATAGACCTTGCCGGACGGGCCGGTCACCGCTATCGGGTCGTCTTCCGTCCCCATCTTGCAGGTACAGGAAGCATGCCAGTGGCCCAACACGGTGCGGCGGATCCATTGTTCGCAAACGGTTTCATCGGAGGCCAGCTCGGCGATCGTGGGCCCATCGGAAATCATATGATCGATGATCCAGCGCCGCGCCGTCGGCAACGCGTCCATCAGCAAAGAGCCCACCCAGGTCTCAAACGCCTGCCAGGTGTTATAGACGCCGTATTTCGCGGCGCGGGGGGAATAGCTGACCGGGAAGAATTCGACAACATCGTCCTTGAATTCCGGGCGTTCGCAGATTTCCGCCATAAATTTCACCCCGGCGATCATGCGTTCCATATCGCGCCGGTCGGAACACATATCGAAATCGACCAGAGGTTCGTCGCGCGGATCGGCGCTGGCCAGCGTCACCTCGCCCCGTGTGTAGGAGCGGTTGACCCATAGCTGCATGATGCCGATCTGGTTGCCGATGGAATGCCAGGCCGCCCGGTTGGTCGGCACGATATACATATCGCCTTTGGGCACGCCGTCGAAATTCGAGGAATAGCGTAACGAGGCTATCATATGGGTCGGCAGATCGGGCTTAATCCGCGCCCGGCGCTTCAGCCAGGCGCCGAAATTGACCCCCGGATGTTCCTGAAGATTCTGCCCGACCCCGGGCCGGTCCGCGATCACGTCTATGCCATGTTCGGAAAGCGCCGCGCCGGGACCGATGCCCGACCGCATCAGCAAGGCCGGAGAATGCAACGCACCGGTACTGACGATCACTTCGCGTGATCTGATGTCGAAATCCTCGCCATTGCGGGTCACGGCGACGCCGACGACGGTCTTGCCCTCGAAAATCAGATGCCGGACGAGCGTTTGGTCGAGTAGATCAAAGTTCGGCCGGGCACGGACGGCCGCCGTCAGATATCCGACCGCGGCGGAAATGCGCTTGCCGTCCAGATTATTCATCGCAATGGGGAAATACCCGTCCTCGAACCGCCCGTTCTGATCCTTCAGATCCGGCCAGCCGGCGGCATCGAACGCGCGGCATGAGGCGGCCGTGAAACCCGGCCAGACATCATTGAACAGGCGGCGCAACGGGATCGGCCCGTCCTTACCATGCAACGGCCCGTCGAAATCCAGGTCGTTTTCAAGCTTCCGGTAGTAAGGCAGCACATCTTCCCAGCCCCAACCCTTCGCGCCGGCCGCTTCCCAATCCTCGAAATCACTGGGGATGCCGCGCACCGCGCACATGCCGTTGACGGACGAACTGCCGCCGATGAACTTACCCTGATGATAGCGCCGGCGGGGCCGTTCATCAGGCGCGTTGGACGGGCGGGGGAAAAACGCCGCTTTCAGATCGCCCCACACAAACCGTTCGTTGTTTTTCGAGCTCGTGACAAAGGCCTGATTGAGGATTTCCGGCTGTTCGCCCGGTGGAAAATCCTCACCCGCCTCTAACAGCAAAACGTCATTTTCCGCGTCTTCGGACAGCCGGCAGGCCAGCGGACACCCCGCGCTGCCGCCGCCGATAACCACATAGTCGAAGAGCTTCCCGTCAAAGGGCGCCATTTATACCTCCCTTGTTTTTTCGAATGGTAGCGCGGACGGGAATTACTGCACAGGGCCGCTACCCGTCGGACAACCCGGCGCGGCGCAACCGCTCCATATCGAAATAGGTAAAGGAGGCCGACCAGGCGATCAGCAAGAGGCCGTTCAACGCCTCCAGCCCGGACAGCAGACGCAAGCCCCCTTCGGGGTAAATGTCGCCGATGCCGAGCGTGGTGTAGCTGACAATCGAAAAATAGAGATAGTCGCGAAAACCCTCGACCGGCTGTCCCTTGAACTCGCCGAAGCCGGTGTGATCGATCAGCATATAGACGATCGCGTAGGCGGAAATCTCGACCATATGAATGAACAGAATTGTCGTGACCGTAACAGCAAAGCGCGATTCGCCTCTGCCGCCCGGTTTGACGTTTAACCGGTGCAGCGTCTTCAGCGCCATGAAGTGAAAATAAAAAGTGGTGATGAACAGCGCGACGGAGAGAACGAGAATCCAGTACATCAATCTAACCCCAAGCCAGCTATACGGAGCGGGAACGGCTCAGTATCATGCGCGATCGAACCAGAATCGCAATGGATAGCCCCTATGCCCAGTGATCCCGAAAATATTCCGACAGCGGCGCATATCGATGTGGAAATGCGCGGCGGCGTCGCCATTGTCGCGCTAAACCGGCCTGAAGTCCGCAACGCGGTCGATGACGCCATGCGCACCGACCTGATGGCAATCATGGACTGGGCCAACCGGGACGAAGCGGTCCGGGCACTGGTCATCACCGGCCGGGGCAAGGCGTTTTGTGCCGGGGGCGATATCGCCGCGATGCAGGAACGGCTGGCCGCGCCGCAGGGCAAGGTCGCAATGAATGGCTGGAAACGCCAGCGCCGGACCCATCACGCGGTGACCATGCTGCATGAGTTGTCGGTCCCGACCATCGCGGCGGTAAACGGTCCGGCGGCGGGGCTCGGCGCCGATCTGGCGCTCGCCTGTGATTTCGTCATCGCTTCGCGCGAGGCGTTTTTCGTATTCAGCTATGTGATGCGCGGACTGATCCCGGATGGCGGCGGGATGTATTTTCTGCCGCGCCGCGTCGGGCTGGCGCGCGCGAAAGAGCTGATATTTTCCGCCCGCCGGGTTCCGGCCGAAGAAGCGCTTTCCCTCAACATGATCGAACAGGTCTCCGATCCCGATGCGCTGCTGGATGACGCAGTGACGATGGCTGACGGCATGACCAGGGGATCGGCGGACGCGGTGGCGCTCGCCAAATCGATCATGGATCAGACATTTGAGCTGTCTATGGAGGAAGTGTTCGCGCTGGGCTGTCAGGCGCAGGCCATCTGTTACACCACCGACGCCCATCAGGATTCGGTAAACGCCTTCCTGAACAAGAGCAAAAGCTGACGTGACGGAGTCCTCCCTCGACCGGCTGATCTGGCCGAAAAGCGTCGCCATCATTGGCGCGTCCGCCGATCCGTCGAAAACCGCCGGGCGCCCGCTGCGCTATCTAAAACAGCACGGTTTTTCCGGCGCGATCTGGCCGGTCAATCCGGGACGCACGGAAATCGACGGCATGCCCTGTTTCCCCTCCATCGGCGATCTTCCCGGCGTGCCCGATACCGGTATCGTCATGCTGGGTCCGGGCCGGGCGGAGACGGCGGTGGCGGCGTTGTCACAAATGGGCTGCGGCGCGGCCATCGTCATGGCGGCTGGCTACGCCGAATCCGGCGCGGCCGGGGCAAAGCGGCAGACGGCGCTGGTGGAAGCATCCGGTGCCATGCGGCTACTCGGCCCCAATACCATCGGCACGCTTAATTTGATCGACAACATCACCCTGTCGGCGTCGGGCGCGCTGGATGTCGAAGACCGGGTGACGGGAAAAATCGCCGTGCTGTCGCAAAGCGGCGGGATTTTGGGCTCGCTGCTGTCCCGGGCGTCAGAGAAAGGGATCGGGCTGTCGCACCTGGCGGCGACCGGTAATGAAGCCGATATCGAAATCGCCGATCTGATGCTGGCGCTGGCGGACGATCCCGATACACAGGCCTTCGCGCTTTACCTTGAGGCGATCCGGGATCATGAGAAATTCCGGAGGGCGGTAAAGCTGGTGCACAACGCCAGCAAGGCCATCGTCGCCTATAAGGTTGGCCGCTCGGAAGCGGGCGCGCGCAGCGCCGCGTCTCATACCGGTGCGCTGGCCGGTTCCGATGACGTCTATGGCGGGTTTTTCGATCAGGCCGGCATCATCCGGGCGGAGCGTTACAGCGATCTGATCGATATTCCGATGGCGCTGGTTTCCGCCCCGCCTCTTAAAGGCAAACGGCTTGGCGTGTTGACGACGACCGGCGGCGCGGGCGGATTGATCGCCGATGTCTGCGGCCTTGCGGGCTTCACCACGCCAGACCCGGACAAGGCGACAATTGCGAAGCTGAACGCCCTGCTCGATCACGCTGGATTTTCCGCCGAACGTAACCCGATCGATCTGACGCTGGCCGGGTTGGAGCCGCATATCATCAAAGGGGCGATCAAGGCGCTAATGGAAAGCCCGCGCTATGACGCGGTGCTTTCAATCGTCGGTTCGTCCGGCGTCGGACGGCCCGATCTGGTCGCCGACCCGGTGATAGAGATGGCGCCCACGGCGCAAAAGCCGATCATCATCTATACCAGCCCGGCGGCCCCAGCCATCGTCAACCGGCTGAACCGCCATAGCGTCCCGGCCTTCGATGCGCCGGAGGCGTGCGCCACCGCTCTTTCGGCGCTTTTACTCAGCGCAAGCGCCGTTAGATTTCCCGCCATGAGCAATCTCGATTTCGACCATCTGATCCAGCCCGACCGGGTGCATAAATCGGTCTATACCGATCCGGCGATATTCGATCTGGAGATGGAGCGCATCTTCGAGCGTAGCTGGATTTATGTCGGGCATGAAAGCCAGGTCAAAAATCCGGGGGATTATTTCTGCACCCGGATCGGACGGCAGCCGGTGGTGATGACCCGGCATCGGGACGGCTCAATCTGCGTGCTTTATAACCGCTGTGGACATCGGGGCGCGATGGTGCTGCGCGATGAAGCGGGCCACGCCGACGCGTTTCATTGCTGTTATCACGACTGGCAGTTCGACACGGACGGCGCGCTACTCTCGGTGCCGCTGCGGCAGGGCTATCCAGACGATTTCGATTTGAATGACCCCGACAAGGGGATGAAGCCGGTTGCGCGCGTCGCCGAATATCGCGGCTTCATCTTCGCGAGCCTCGCCGAAGACGGGCCAGCGCTGGAAGACCATCTCGGCTATATCGCGACATCCTTCGACGATCTGATCGACCGGGCGCCGGCGGGCGGGGTCGAAATCGCGGGCGGCATCGCGCGCCACGCCTATAACGGCAACTGGAAGCTCTATCTGGAAAATCTCTGTGACGGGCTGCACCCCAATTCCGTCCACCGCTCGTCGATTGAGGCCGCCCGCGAACAGGATGAAGGGACGCATAGCGACGGGGCGGGCGAAATCGCCGTGCGCCAGATGCGCCAGAACGGCGCGCCTTACGCGTTCTGGGAAAATCAGGTGGGGCTATGGGCCTATCCCAACGGCCACGCCTATCTCGGCGATTTCCACGATGACGAAAAACTCGTCGCGGCAATGGCAGACCCGCATTTTCAGGACTATATCGCCGCTATGCGCGCCGCATATGGCGAGGAGCGTACGCGGGAAATTCTCTCCGTCGGGCGCTGGAACACGAATATCTATCCCAATATTTCCTTCATGAGCCAGTTTCGCCAATTGCGGGTCATCCAACCGGTATCCGTCGACCGAACCGTCGTTCTGGGATTCTGTTTCCGCCTCAAAGGCGCGCCCGATCACATGTTCGAGGACACGATCCGCTTCGCCAACATCACGAATGCGGTGGCCTCGCCCGTGCTGACGGATGATCTGGAAACCTATGGCCGCATCCGGCTGGGGCTGGAGACCAGCGGCGCGGAGTGGATCCCGATGGCGCGGGAAATCGGCAAGGACGAACCGGACGGAAACGGCGGCTGGCGGGCGGCCAACGGCACAAGCGAGTTGCATATCCGGAACGGATTTGAAGCCTGGAAATCGTTGATGACGGAAACCGGCGCATGAGCGATCAGCGCGACATCGAGGCCTTTTTGTTCGAGGAGGCAAGCCTGCTGGATGAAAACAGGTTTGCGGACTGGCTGGCGCTGTTTACCGAAACCGGTTGGTACTGGGTCCCGAGCCAGGCGGGGCAGGAAAGCCCGGTCGATAATGTTTCCATTATCTATGACGACCGGCGGTTATTGGAAACACGCGTGCGCCGGCTGTGCGGCGAGACCATGCATGCCGGACTGCCTCTGCCCCGGACCAGCCGCCTGATCGGGAATGTCGCCGTGACGGGCGCGGCAGACGGGATCGTCACGGTGCGCAGTAAATTCACCATGGCGGAATACCGGCTGGAGCGGCGGCGCGATTTCGCGGGGACGCTTTTTCACGGGCTGCAAAGCACAGGCGGCGGATTTCAGATTGCCTGGAAAAAAGTCGACCTGGTCGATTGTGAGGCGGCGATGGAAGGAATCACCGTTCCTTTTTGATCCCCCCGGTTCCGGCTAATCGAGGCGGACGATATCGCCCCCGTCGGTCTTGCCCCACCGGCGGTGGAAACCAAGTGCTCCGAGCGTCGGTTCATCGCTGGTCACAAACAGGATGGCGTCTTCGGACGCCGACAGGTTCTCATGGTGGAACCAGCTTCCGCCGGGCACCGCGATGGCATCGAACGGTTCCCATTCCATCGTGACATCGTCGACCACCGTCCTGCCTTTGCCCTCGAACGCAATGCAGACGAGACTGGCATTCTGGCGCTGCGGCAGGGTCTTTTCGCCGGGGCGCAGAAGCTGGCCGAAGAAGGTCATGCTGGGAACCACCGTCCGGCCGCTTATCGGATCACGATATTCAAGCTGGATCGCATCCCACTGACTGCCGTCATGGTCGCGGAATTCATCCAGCAGCGACCGTGTTTCATCCCAGCGATAGACATATTTCGGCGAGTGGAGACCGGTCCCCCGCACATGATCGACAAATCGCGGCAACAAACCGCTATGGCCGTAAACCTTGCCGGAGTAATCCTCTGCGTATTTGGCGCTCTGTTCGGCGAGGGAGACCTTCTCGCCGGCGTCTTCCTCGACATAATCATGCTCGAAGGACGCGGCGTTCAGGAATTCCGACAACGGCAGATCGAGCACGCTGACATTGACGGCGAAATCGTCTCCGTGATTGCCGTGATTGTGCCAGGCATCCGCCGGGGTCAGCACCAGATCACCCGGCCCGAAAGTAATGTTCTCACCCTCAACCCCGGTAAAGTTCTGCGTGCCGGTCAGTCCCATCCGGACCGCGTTGATCGAATGGCGGTGCGGCGGCATGATTTCGCGCGGATCGTTCAGCCGATAGGCGGTATAGAGCGAGGACACCGTCGCACGCACCGGCGCGAGCCCCGGATTGAGCAGCACCACCGAACGGCGTTCGGAATCGTCCATGGTGATGAGTTCCGCCGCCTCATAGAGGATCGGTTCGATATCGCTGTATTTCCAGTGATAGGGCACGGCATGGGCGCCTTTCAGCACCTGCCCGTCCTCATCGTTCTTGTTGCCGCTATCGACCGCCCAATAGGGCGCGAGATCATTCTCCTTCAACCGGTCGTAAAGCGCATTAAGCCGCGCCTCGCGGTTGGTGGACACAGTATCGGTGGAAGCCGCCATGGGACCCTCCCCGTTGTTTGCGGATCTACACTCTTTCGACGATATGCAATCCCCGAACGCGGTCTATGACATAGATCAACCCGCGATCATCGATCGTGACGTCGTTGCTCGACAGCCGGTCCGATCCTTCCGGTGGATCGGGCTGGAACCAGGCGACATGCTCGGGCGCGTAAGGGTCCTTGATATCGAAAATCTGCAACCCTTGCGCAAACCAGGCGAAGGGGATTTCCGTCCCGGTCACGACTTCCGACGGTTGATGACAGCCTGTCATCGGCGGGGCGGGCGCGGCGCCTTGCCCCTTGGGCTGAATCGTCGAAATCGGCAGCGGCTGTTCCTCAATCGTTATGTCGACCACCCAGGAAAGGGCCGGGGCGTGCGGCCGCAGCTTGGCCACGTCCTCATCGGCGAGGATCAGCAGATTGCGGTCCTGCACCGGGAACGGAATCGGCAGCGCCGTGTGCTCGGGGTGCGGAAAGGCCGGGCTGGTCGCAAAACCGGAAATATGTTTCGGCTTCGACATATCCTCGATATCGAGGATGAAAAACCCGTGATGCCAGTAGCTCACATAAAGCCTGTCCCCCATGCGGAGCGGATGATGGCAACGCGGCACCACACCGTCGCCCCAGAACGGTTCCTCGCCCCCGGCTTCCCATTGACCGGGTATCCACCAGCGCCCGACCTCCTCTGGTTTTTCCGGATTCTTAAAATCCAGAATCATCACAATGTTGTTCACGAACCCGTCCACCGTCGGCGACAGGTAGGCATAGCGCCCGTCGAAATCGAAACGATGGACGCCTTTGCCCGGCGTTTCCCAATTGCCGATATGACGGGGATTATGCGGGTCGGAAACATCGTAAATGCCCATCCCGCCGACGAAACCCGCGGGTTGTTCGCCGCCGAGCCGCTCATGATTGATGAGCATCAACCCGTCCTGGGCGCGCACCTTGTGCGAATGGGTGTTTTCCGGCATCGATTTTTCGAAAATCACCCGTGGGTTCGCGGGGTCAGAAACATCGACGATTGATGTGCCGTAGGGCCAGGACATATGGCCGATATAGGCGAAATTGCCGTCCACCCGGACCTGCCCGCCGCCGGGACAGTCGAGATAG
>Ga0181588_10002062_pt1 | contig 17534 bp, 17 predicted proteins | sample 071ome_26_FD_148607 | JGI IMG/M metagenome (GOLD analysis project Ga0181588, IMG submission 148607) | Coastal salt marsh microbial communities from the Groves Creek Marsh, Skidaway Island, Georgia - 071409BT metaG (spades assembly) | ecosystem: Environmental > Aquatic > Marine > Intertidal zone...
AAACCACGCCGCCCAAACAGCGCCCCTGCCCGTCGATGTGTTTGGTCGCCGAATACACAACGACATCGGCGCCGAATTCGCCGGGGCGTTGCAGCGCCGGGGTGGCAAAGGCGTTGTCGACGATCAATCGGGCGTCGCCGTCATGCAAGATATCGGCAATCGCCTTCAAGTCGACGATGTCCAGCATCGGGTTAGACGGCGTTTCCAGAAATCCGCAAACCGTATTAGGGCGCATGGCGCTGCGCCATTGATCGAGGTCGCCGCCTTCGATAAGCGTGGTTTCGACCCCGAAGCGCGGCAAGATGTCTTCAATGATATATCGGCAAGATCCGAACAACGCGCGGGCCGACACGACGTGATCGCCGGCCTTGAGCTGACACAGGAGGGACGCGTTGACCGCCGCCATGCCGGTCGCGGTCGCCATCGCGCGTTCCATGCCTTCGATCGCGGCGATGCGTTCTTCGAACATGCCGACAGTGGGGTTGGAGAAGCGCGAATAAATAAAGCCGTCGTCTTCCCCTTTGAACCGCGCTTCGGCTTGTTCCGCGGCGTCATATACGTAGCCCGAGGTGAGGTACAGCGCTTCGCTGGTTTCGCCGAAGTTCGACCGGGCTTGGCCACCACGAACCGCGACGGTCTGACGCCGCCATGTGCGGCTGTCCTTCTTCTTTCCGGTGCTGGACATTGCTCTGTCTCCCAACAAAAAAACCCGGCCAGGAGCCGGGTTGTCGCCCCGACCTTTTAAGCGGATTGTTTTACGTGGCCGCAAGCCGGTCGGCTCAAATCACCACGGAGGAGCTACTTACGCCCCCCATTTCGGACAGTCAAGTCAGGCGTTTGCAGAGATCAGCGTTGTGGCGGTCCGGGGGAGGGTAAACCACGACGGTGTGAGGGGTCGGCCCTGGGCTTGCGTTTCGGGGGCCGGGAGGATGTCACAATTGTCCCACAGACCGGTCGACAGCGTGGCGGCGTAGGCCTCGGGCATCGCGGCATCTCGCATGGCCTTTTGGGCGGCGGCAAAGTCGTAGTCGAGCGACCGGGTATCGATCTGAAGCCCGTCCCGGGCATCGCCAAGAACGCTAAACCAAGTCCGCGGCGTGCCGTCGTTGGCCGGCAGCCCGATCACGCCGGGATTGTGCCAAAGGCGCGATCCCAAGGTGTGCGAGAACGGCAGGCCGCAATGGCCCGCTATCATGACATCGGCCTCGCAGGCCTCGAGCTCGGTTTCTTTGAACGCCCGCGCGCTCGACCGAAAGACAAATCGGTTCACTTGCGACGGCGCGCCATGGGTCACAAAAAACGACGTGCCTCGGACCGAAAAGCGAATGCCGGATGGAAGCGCGGCCATCCAGCTGCAAGCCTCGTCGCTCAGGTGCCGTTGGGCATGATCCATCCACCGCGCCGATAAGACATCGCAGCGCGATCCTTCGGCAAAGCCGCATCCGCAATCGCCGGTGCGTGCGGCGAACGCCTCTTCGCAGTTGCCCTGGATCACGTGGCATCGGAACGCACGAATCGTATCCACCGTCTCTTGCGGATGCGCGCCATAGGCCACGACATCACCGGTACAAATGCACGACTCAGGAGGGATGTCACACGCTACCGCTGTCTCGATCAGCGCTTGGGTGGCGTGCAGGTTGCTATAGGGACCGCCGAAGAACAGTAGCGGCGGTTCCAAAGCGCCGAGGTCGTCTATGCGCGGGAGGTTCAAGCGCTGCACGATCCGCCACCCAACACGCAAAAGCTTGCGCAATAGGGATGATTCAGGCGCACACTGGTTTGGGCGTCCGCCAGGGTTCGGCCGATCTCGAACTGTTCGTCGTAGGGCAACAATGTGCAGGCGACGATCGCGGGGTGCGTTGCGCCCTTCCGCTTCACCACCATCCGCGAGGTTGCACACATCATGGCGTCGGGACGGACATCCAGGATGCCCCAGCAGGCGGTCGTGATTTCTGGCACCACGGCCGCCTCGTCCATCTCGGGAAAGATCACCAATTGGCCAGGGTCTTGCGCATCGACCGGCAGCTCAAGGGTGTCAAATAGCTGGGCGAAGCCCTTGCGGGCCGCCGCCTCGTCTTCATGCCACAACGACCGGCCGGCGACGGCGAGATTGAATCCGTTTTGCGCCAACCATTGCAGGCCATCGATGGTGCGCGCCCACGAAAATGCGCCGCGCTCTTCCTCATGACGTTCCTGGGTGTAGTGATCCAGGGACACGCGCAGCGTCAGTGCGTCACCGTGTTGTTCCTTGAGGCGTAGCAGATCGTCCCGCCGGTGCTTCATCGGCGTCATCGCGTTGGTGAGGACCAATGCCTCGAACCCGCGCGCCAGCACATCGTCCAGAATATCGATGACCTCGGGATTCATGAACGGCTCGCCACCCGTCAGGCCAATCTCGCGTGTCGCCAACCCTTGATCGCGAATCTCGTCCAGGTACGCCACGACCTCTTTGTGGGTGATATAGACCAACCGATCGTTGGTTGGGCTCGATTCGATGTAGCAGCGCTCGCAAGTCAGGTTGCACAGCGTCCCGGTGTTGATCCACAGCGTCTCCAGACGGCGCAAATCGACCGACGCGCGTACGCTCCCGTCCGCGGTGACCTCGGGGTGCGCGAACTTCGCGCTTGCCGCCTCGGCGGCAGTTGGTCCGGTAATGTTCATGAACGAAAGGGTCCAGGGGACGGAAAGAGGCGACCATTTCGCAAGGTCGGAACGGTGTCAACGCTCGCCGGACGATGATCACCCGCTCTTGATCGCCCAGGTAAATTTGGCCGTGGTGACCCGGTAGGGGCGACCGGTCTCCCCTCTTGATTTCCCGCCCCCCGTGGGGACAATCGGGCCGCGGCGCGGGTGTAGCTCAATGGTAGAGCAGAAGCTTCCCAAGCTTACGACGAGGGTTCGATTCCCTTCACCCGCTCCAACCCTTCCAAACCAATTCGTGCTACTACCGATCCGCCACCGGTGCCCGGCGGGCGCAGTAATTTTTGGGGACAACATGGTCTACAGGCTTGTCTATACCTCGAAGGCAATATCGTCCGTAACCGACAAAGACCTTGAAGATATCTTGTCCAAGGCGCGGGCGAATAATTCGCGGCTAAAGCTCACCGGGCTGCTGATGTTTCACAACAGCGAGTTCTTTCAAGTGTTGGAAGGGCGGAAGGCTTCGGTCGAGGCCCTATTCAAAGAGATCTCCGATGATCCGCGGCATATCACGGTCAAGCGTCTGGACGCACGTGAAGTCGAGGCGCGCTTGTTTGGTGATTGGAGTATGGCCTACGCGCCGATTTCACCTGATGACGAAGGCCAATTGTTGGGCGAGGGCAGTTTCTTTCATCACTTCGTTCCCGACGGCACCAGCGACGAACATACCGATCGTCTGACCCGCTTTATCACGAAGACCGCGGCGAAAATGATCGCGGCGCGTTCATAGACGGGACATGTGATCGCGCAATGAGAGCCAACCGATGGATTTCCTAATCGACGGCCAAAATAGTGCCGCCCGCACGGTTGTGTTGGCGCATGGGGCCGGGGCGCCAATGGACGCGCCGTGGATGACGGACGTCGCACAGGGGTTGGCGGGACACGGTCTGCGCGTGGTGCGGTTCGAGTTTCCCTACATGGCGCAGCGCCGGGACACCGGCAAACGTCGTGGCCCCGACCGGCCTCCCGTTTTACTCGAGACCTGGCGGGCCGTGATTGAGGAACTCGGCGCCCCGGGCGAGCTGATCATCGGCGGCAAGAGCATGGGCGGTCGGATCGCCACCATGGTGGCGGATACCGCAGGGGTCGCAGGGTTGCTGTGTTTCAGCTATCCGTTCCACCCGGCCGGCCGGCCGGAAAAAACCCGCACCGCGCACCTAGCGACGCTAGAAACGCCGAGTCTGATCCTCCAGGGCACCCGCGATTCCCTCGGCAATGCCGACGATGTCGCCGGCTACGATCTCAGTCCGGCGATCAATCTGCATTGGCTCGAAGACGGTGATCACGACCTCAAGCCGCGCAAAGCGTCGGGGCGGACGCATGCCCAGAATTTGGCCGAGGCAGTCGACGCCGCTGCGGCCTTTGTCGCGGGAATCTAGATCGTTTGGTAGCGCGCTTTCGCGCCGCGTTCGATGGCGGCTGCAGGTAGACGGCCGATCTCAAGCTTATGTCGCAAATACTCCAACAGCCGGATCTCTTCGGTACGCAATCGACCGCCAACCGCCGCGATGTCGCAAGCCAAGGCGTAGGCCGTTTCGTGCAGTCGCGGCGGCAGGTTATCGGCCGCAAAGGCAATGACATTGTCCAACCCGCTATCCTCGGATAGCAACGTGGCGCAGTGCTCCGCCGTTTCCGGCAGCTTTTCGATGTCCAGATCGTTAAAGACCGGCAGGGTCTTCACGATCTCGCCGATCGTGAACAGTTCTTTGTCGGTCATGTCGCTATCGGCAGCGGACATCAGCACCATCACGTAGATCAGGGCCTGGTGCTCTGGTTTCACAGACATCGGAATTTCCTCGTTTCAGGGTGGCCGCAATTTAGGGATTGGGGCAGGGCGCAGCAACCCCGCGGGCCGCGCGGCCCGACCGGCGGTGTTGACCCTACCGGCCTGCTCCGCCTAGGTTGCCGCGCGAGTTCACTGTGTCTAGCGATACCCACAAATCCTGGCCCTTTGCCGAGGCGCGCGCCCTCGTTGAGCGTTTTCGCGACCACGCCCCGGAAAAAGGCTACGTCCTGTTCGAGACCGGCTACGGTCCCTCGGGCCTGCCGCATATCGGAACCTTCGGCGAGGTCGCGCGGACGACCATGGTGCGTCGCGCCTTCTCTGAACTCTCCGACTTGCCGACCCGCCTTTTCGCCTTTTCCGACGATATGGACGGCTTGCGCAAGGTCCCCGACAACGTGCCCAACCAAGCGCTGCTGCAAGAGCATCTCGGCAAGCCGCTGACTGCCGTTCCCGATCCCTTCGGCACCCACGAAAGCTTTGGCCACCACAACAATGCGCGGCTACAGGCGTTCCTGGACCGTTTCGGATTCGACTACGAGTTCAAGAGTGCGACCGAGTGTTATCGTGCGGGTCTCTTCGACGAGGTGCTGTTGTTGATGTTGCGACATTACGACGAGGTCACCTCCGTTATCTTGCCGACCCTCGGGCCCGAGCGCCGCGCAACCTATAGCCCGTTCCTGCCGGTGTGCCCCAAGACCGGGCGCGTGCTGCAAGTGCCGGTTATTGGTCGCGATCCGGATGCCGGGACGATCGTCTACCAAGACGAAGACGAGACCCAAACCGAGGTCCCGGTTACCGGCGGCCATTGCAAATTGCAATGGAAAGCGGATTGGGCGATGCGTTGGCGGGCACTCGATGTCGACTACGAAATGTCCGGCAAAGATCTGATCGACTCGGTGCGTCTATCCAGCAAGATTTGCCGCGTACTCGAGGGACGTCCGCCCGAAAGTTTTACCTACGAGCTGTTTCTCGACGAGAACGGCGAGAAGATCTCCAAGTCGCGCGGCAACGGCCTCACGCTCGAGGACTGGCTGCGCTACGCCTCACCTGAAAGCCTCGCGCTCTATATGTTCCAATCGCCGCGCAAAGCAAAGCGGCTCTATTTCGACGTCATCCCGCGTGCGGTGGATGAGTACGCGTCGCACCTCGGCACGTTTCACCAAACCGACGAGCGTACGAAACGCCTCGACAATCCGGTGTGGCACATCCATGGCGACGCCGCACCGGAAGAAGACCTGCCGTTATCGTTCGGTATTTTGCTCAATCTGGTGAGCGTCTGTAACACCGACGATCCCGAGGTGCTGTGGGGCTTTGTCGCACGCTACGTTTCGGGTGCCACGCCCAAGACCCATCCCTTGCTCGATCGCTTGGTCAACTACGCGATCGCTTACTACCGCGACTTCGTGGCGCCCACGAAGGATTTTCGTGCGCCGACCAATAAAGAGCGCGCCGCCCTGGAAGACCTTGCGACCGAGCTCGACACGATTGCGCCGGAGACCGAGGCCAAGGACATCCAAAATCGCATCTATGAGGTCGGCAAACGGCACGACTTCGAAAACCTACGCGACTGGTTCGGCGTGCTCTACGAAGTGCTTTTTGGACAGAAACAGGGGCCCCGCATGGGGTCGTTCGTCGCGCTCTATGGCGTCGAGAATTTCGTCGAACTGGTTCGCGCGTCGCTTGCGTCGCGCGACTAGAGGACGCTGCAACCCTTCGCAAAGTCCATGTAGAGATCGTACGCGCGACGCGCCACCGGGCCCGGTTGCAACTCGCGTTCTTCGACCTTCGTCACTGGCATCACTTTGCCGTAGTTCCCGGTGTTGAACACCTCGTCGGCGTCCATCACCTCGTCGAAGGTAAAGGCGCGTTCCTGCACCTCGATGCCGTCGGCTTGCAGTAGGTCGCGCACCCGCGCCCGCGTGATCCCACTTAGGAACGTCCCGTTCTCTGCGGGCGTGACCGCGACGCCGTCTTTAGCAAACCATAGGTTTGCCGTGGCGAACTCCGCGACATTGCCGTTCGGGTCCAGCATGATCGCATTGTCGAAACCCCGTTTGGCGGCTTCACGCAAAGCCCGTCCGCTGTTGGGATAAAGAGCGGCGGCCTTGGCGTCGGTCGTCGCCATATCGCGGCCCGGTCGGCGCAGCGTTGACAGACAGGCGGTGAAGTTGCCTAACTGCGGCATCGGCGAGTGCAGAACGGCGAGGACGAACTTGGCGCTTCCCGCATCCGGGTTGACGAACCCCTCTTCGGCGTAGATCGCCGGGCGGATGTACAGCACAGAATCGGCGGGCAGCTTTCGAATAGCTTCCACCGACAGGTCGTAAACCGTTTGCCAATCCACCGGCGGTTCCAACCCGATCGCCTTGGCCGACCGGATCAAGCGTTGGCTGTGCTTGTCGAGGTCGGGCGCTAACCCGCCAAACGCGCGGGCCCCGTCGAACACGACCGACGCCATCCAAAACGCGTGCGTTGCCGGGCCGATCATCTTGGGATTGGTGTCGAACCATTCCCCGTCGAAATAGAAGAGGCCTTCTTCTTTGATTTGGGATTGCGCCATTGTGCCGTTGCCTCGCGTGTGGCGCGCATTCTTGACCGTGGATCGAAGGCGGTCAAACCCAGGCGATTGCGGCGACCGGCGCAATCGCTAGGATGCCGCCCATGTGCGGTCGCTACTTCCTGCAGTCTCCTGCCGAGTCCATTCGGCAGCTATTTGATCTCCAGGGCGCGCTCCCCAACTTTCCGGCCCGCTACAACGTGGCCCCGACCGATATCATGCCGGTGGTCCGGCTGAATGCGGCGCGCGAGCGCGAACTTGCGCTGCTCCGATGGGGGTTGGTGCCGGGCTGGGCCGACAGTCTTGCCGTCGGATCGCGCATGATCAATGCGCGCAGTGAAACCGTGGCCACCAAAGGGGCGTTTCGAGAGGCCTTCAAGTCCAGGCGCTGCCTTGTGCCGGCCGACGGGTATTTCGAATGGAAGGTGGTTGAGGGCCAACGGCAGCCCTACCTCATTCGCCCCTCGGATGGCTCGATCGTTGTTTTTGCCGGTATTTGGGAGACGTGGACTCGCGCTCAGGCCGTCGAAGCCGGCAGCCCGCGCGACGTCGGTCCGGCCGGTCAGGTCATCGAGACCTATTCGATCGTGACCGGACCTGCACTCCCCTCGGTCGCCAATACCCACGACCGCATGCCGATTGTCCTGGGTAGGGGGGCGTTCGATGGCTGGCTCGCTCCTGACGCCACAACCGAAGATTTGGTGCCCCTCATGACGCCCGACCATGTCGATCTCGAGGTGATGGCCGTGGGCCCCAGCGTGAACAGCGTCAAGAACGACGATCCAAGGTGTCTCGAACCCGGCGAGGTCATGCCGCCCCGCCAAGCGAGCCTGTTCTAGAAGATGTTCGGGCTCTTGCGACCTGCGCTTTTTGCGCTCGATCCCGAACGGGCCCACAACGTGACGCTCGCGGCCCTGCGAACCGGTTTGGTTCCCTCGCCAGGGTCGCCCGTTGCGGGTCTAGGGGTCGATCTGTGGGGCTTGCGTTTTCCCAATCCTGTGGGGCTTGCCGCCGGGTTCGACAAGAACGCTGTGGCCTCTCGGGCAATGCTCAAATTGGGTTTTGGTTTTGTCGAAGCCGGTACGGTCACGCCTAAACCGCAAGCCGGAAACCCCAGGCCGCGCATATTTCGCTTGCCGGAAGATCGTGCCGTCATCAATCGGCTGGGGTTCAACAACGAAGGCCACGATGCGTTCGCCCGAAACCTCGATCGCCAACGCACGCGCAAGCCGGGGATCATCGGCGTCAATGTCGGCGCCAACAAAGACAGCGCGGACCCCATTCAGGATTACGTCGTCGGGGTCATAAGATTCGCCGCGATTGCGGACTATTTCGTCGTCAACATTTCGTCGCCGAATACGCCGGGCCTGCGCGATCTGCAAGCGCGCAGCGTGTTTCAGGACCTCCTTTCCCGTATCGACACGGCGCGGAACGAGGCGACGGCGCGCCCCCCGCTCTTGGTCAAGATCGCACCCGATCTCACAACGCCGGGACTCGCGGCCATTGTCGAAGTCGCGCTCGACACCGGCGTCGACGGGCTGATTGTCTCCAACACCACGATCGAACGCCCGCCGTCGCTGCGCAGTTCGTACGCCGGCGAAACTGGCGGACTTTCCGGGCAGCCGCTGTTCGCCATGGCGACCGAGGTCTTGAAGCAAACCTTTCGCATCAGCGAGGGGCGTCTGCCGCTGGTCGGTGTCGGGGGGATTGCGTCGGGCGCCGACGCCTATGCCAAAATCAAAGCGGGCGCGTCGCTCGTGCAGCTCTATTCGGCGCTGATCTACCAGGGCCCCGGCCTCGTCCAGAACATCTTGCGCGACGTACACACATTGCTCGAACGGGACGGTGCGAAAAAGCTCGCGGATGTCGTCGGCGTGGACTCGGGCGCATGACGTTCAAGAATCAAAAAAAGTACTGCTGCTAATGAGTTACGAAGTTCTCTCCGGCTTTGGCGCGGTGGCGTCGCGATATGATCTCGCCTTAATCGATCTCTGGGGGGTCGTGCACAACGGCAAGGAACCCTATCCAGGCGTGCTCGATTGTCTCGCCCGCATGCGTGATGCGGGGATGACGCGCATCCTCTTGTCGAACGCGCCGCGGCGGGCCTCGGCGGTAGCGCGGCAAATCGAGGGATATGGGATCGGGTCCGATGCCTATGATCACATCGTTAGTTCCGGCGACGTTACGTTCAACGCCTTGCAGGCCGGGCTGCCGTCCCTTCAAGGACAGAAGCGCTACTTCTATTGCGGTCCGGAGAAAGATGCGGGCCTCCTTGACGGTCTGGATTTCCGGGCGGTCGCCGATATCGAACAAGCTGCCTTTCTCCTGGTTGCAGGGCTACGCAACGACGAAAGCGAGACCCCCGCCGACTATGACGACCTACTCCAAGCCGCAAATGCACGCGGCCTTCCGCTGGTCTGCGTAAACCCCGATATCAGTGTCATGCGCGGCACCCGGATTTTGCCGTGCGCCGGCGCCGTCGCCGCGCGATACGCCGATCTGGGCGGCGAGGTCATTCAATTCGGCAAGCCCTTTTCCCCTGCCTATGAGGCCTGCCTCGCGGGTCGGTCGGTGCCGCCATCTCGCGTCGTGGCGATTGGCGACAGTCCGCGCACCGACATTGCGGGGGCGAACGCCTTCGGCATCGATTCGATTTTCATCGCTGGCGGTTTGCACCGCACAGACATCGGCGACCCGATCGATCAGGCCCGACTGGCGGCCTTCATCGAATCCGGTGACGCTCGGCCGACGGCGGTCATGTCGGGGCTGACGTGGGACGCGTCAGGCTGAGGTGCGGCCGTCACCTACGATATGGCCTAGCGCCATATAGTCGGACGACTGCATCTCCATCAGGCGTGACACCGTGCGCGAGAACTCGAACGCGCCATGGCCTTCGGGGTAAAGATCGTTCGGCTCGGCCTCGGCGGAGCAAATCAGATTGACCTTATGTTCGTAGAGCGCATCGATCAGCGTGGTAAACCGCTTGGCATCGTTGCGATTCTCTGGCCCCATGCGGGGAATGCCCGAAATGATGACGGTGTTGAACGACTCGGCGATCGCGAGATAGTCGGCACTACCCAACGGCCGGGCACATAGTTCCTCGAAAGTCATGCAGCCCACGCCGGCAAGGGCGTTCGGCACCTCAACGGTGCGGCCTTGGACTTGTAAGGTCACTCTTTCGCCGCGGTCATGGCCGGTCAGACGATGAAAGGCGTCGGCCAGCTCACGCTCGCTCTCCGGTCCCAGCGGCGTATGAAATACCCCGATGTCGCGCAGTTGCTCGAGCCGATAGTCTTTGTCGCCGTCGAGATGCACGATGTCGCAACGTTCTTTAAGCAGCTCGATGAACGGCAAAAAGAGCTCTCGGTTCAGTCCACCGAGATAAAGATCGTCGGGCGGGCGGTTCGAGGTCGCGACGACCACCACGTTGCGCTCGAACATCTTCTTAAAAAGCCGCGACAAAATCATCGCGTCAGCCGTGTCGGTGACCTGAAACTCGTCAAAGCAAAGCAGCGTCGTTTCCTTGGAGATTTGCTTTGCAACGTCTTTCAAAGGATCACCGGTATTTGCCGGGTTCTGCCGCAGTTTGAAAACCCGCGCGTGTACATCGAGCATAAACGCATGGAAATGAACCCGACGTTTCGGCACCGACGAGACGGTGTCGAAAAACAGGTCCATGAGAATGGATTTGCCGCGCCCGACGCCGCCCCACAGATACAAGCCCTTTGGTGCTGGTTCCTTCTTGGCGCCGACCAGTCGCGAAAACAGCCCACTCCCTTTTCCGCCAAACCCGTCGAGATTTCGGACGACTTCGGTCAGGCGGTCCACGACGCTGTCTTGAACCGGGTCCGGGTGCCAGCCCTCCTGTTCGTGCAGGCGTTGGTATGCCGCGTCGAGCGTCGTCACGATGGCGTTTAACCGATGAGTAGGCCGGCGCGGGCAAGCTTGGTCAACGCGGCTTCCAGTCGCGTCGTCGCGTCGCTACCTTCACCCGAAAGATATGAGGTCAGCATGCCGCGGTCGTGACGGCCATCGAGATGCGGCAGCACGGCGAGACAATCGGCGTCGTCGATCTCTACGTTATCCAGCAGCATCGTCGTGACGCGACTGCCACGTTGCGCCTGGACGCGCGCCAACGCCGTAGTGGCGGGTCTCAGATCGATCGTCGCAGTAACACGCGGCGGCGTCCTGTGTAGGTGGACAAGCCCGCGGGCATATACCGCGAACAGCGTGCTCATCAGCGTCATGATGGCGTCGGGTTCGAGGGCGCGCCCCGCGGTTCGCTGAACATGACCAAGGATCGCTTCAAGCGACCTTGCTTCAGGGTACACGGTCCCAAGAAGATCGAGCGCTTGCTGGGCCACGCCGGCCTCCACGGCGATCTCGATACCGCCGGGGTTCTTGTAGGTCGGCGTTTGTGAGGTGGCATCTTGTCCCGGCGGACGTTGCAGGGGTGAAGCGACATAGAGCTTGGCCAGCATTCGTTGGTCGGGCTGCCCAGCCGGTCGGCGACCCTTCGCGAATACCGATTCTCGAAACGTCCGGTTGGTGAGGAAATCGAGCCGCCGTTCGCGCGCATGTAAATCCGAGATCGTTTTCAGCGCTTCAGCGATGGCCGCCGGATAGGTATCCGGAATCATCGCCTCGAAACCGGCTTCCCCCACGTAAAAGAGATCGCGCTCGTTACCTGCGCGGACAACCTCGTCGAAGTAGAACGCCGTGTTGTGGGTCTCCAGTAGATCGTGTGCGAGGTAGGAGTCACCAAGCTTGCTCACGTTGTCGTTCTCGTCGGCAATGATTTGCCCGTAGGCCCAGCCCAAGTCGCGTACTGTTTCGGTCAACGCGGCCAAGGCGGTGCGCGCCGTGCCTACTTTTTCCCCCACATCGGCGATGCCGGCGGTTTCTTGCATCAGAAAATCCCGCACGATGCGGCGATGGTGCCAGCCCGGCAGCGCATTATAGCTGAGATAAAGCAGTCCGCCGGGCGCCAGGAGGTCGCGACACAGCGACAGCAGTTCGTCATGGCGGCTGGGTGGAATCCAAGACAGCAACCCGTGGGCGACAACGTAATCGCACGGCGTGTTGCGATCTAACTCCTTGAAATCACAACAAATAAAATGGGCGTTGCCGATGCCGGCCTCGGCGCCAAGGGCTTCGGCGTGGGCGATTTGTGGGGCGGAAAAATCGACCCCGACACACGTCGCCCGTGGCAGGGCGCTAGCGATGGCGAGAAGGTTTTCGCCGGTGCCACAGCCCAACTCCAGCACTCGCGCGGTGCTTACGTCGGGTGGTTCGAGTCCAAAAACAGTGGCGAGGGTCGCCAATGTATCCGGGTGCGTCTTACGTCGCGCCCGCGTTTCGTAGGGCAGTTGATCGTAACTGCTCCGAAGACCGTCGTCGGGCGGCGCGTCGCTCACCGCGCATTCCTCGGTTGGGGCGCGAACTAGCGCCGCTCTTGCATCAGTTTCTTGGTCTTGGCGATCGCCTTCGCCGGGTTCAGGCCTTTGGGGCATGCTGCCGTGCAATTCATGATCGTGTGGCAGCGGTAAAGCCGGAACGGATCTTCAAGGTCGTCCAAGCGTTCGCCGGTGTACTCGTCGCGGCTATCGGCAATCCAGCGATAGGCCTGTAGCAAGACCGCGGGGCCGAGATAACGGTCGCTGTTCCACCAATAGCTCGGGCAACTCGTCGAGCAACAAGCGCAGAGAATGCATTCCCATAAGCCGTCCAGTTCGGCACGCTCCTCGCGCGACTGAAGACGTTCCCGGGTCGGCGGCTCGGATTCGGCCTGGAGCCAGGGCTTCACCGTGGCGTATTGGGCGTAGAGATTGTTCATATCCGGCACGAGGTCTTTGATGACCTTCATGTGCGGCAGCGGGTAAATCTTGACGTCTTTCTTCACGTCTTCGATTGCCTTGGTGCAGGCCAGCGTGTTGGACCCGTCGATGTTCATCGCGCAAGACCCGCACACACCTTCGCGGCAAGAACGCCGAAAGGTCAGGCTGGGATCTTGTTCGTTCTTAATCTTGATCAGGGCGTCGAGCACCATGGGTCCACAGGAGTCGAGGTCGACCTCATAGGTGTCGATGACCGGATTGTTCCCGTCATCGGGGTTCCACCGGTAGACGTTGAATTCCTTCGTCCGTTTGGCGCCGGCCGGTGCCTTGACCGTCTTGCCTTTTCCGATCTTGGAATTGCGGGGAAGTGTGAACTCAGCCATGGGGGCTCCTGCTGGCTCTAGTAAACCCGCGCCTTGGGCGGGAAATAGGAAACTTCATCGGTCAACGTGTATTCGTGCACGGGCCGATAGGTGATCTTCACGGCGCCGTTCTCGTCGTAGCGCTGCATGGAATGTTTCATCCAGTTTTCGTCGTCACGGTCGGGAAAGTCTTCCCGCGCGTGCGCGCCGCGGCTTTCCTGCCGGTTCGCCGCGCCATGCATCGTCACGACCGCCTGACCGACGAGATTGTCGAGTTCCAACGTCTCCACGAGGTCGGAGTTCCAGATCATCGACCGGTCGGTTACCCCAATGTCGGACATGCTCTTGCGCACGTCGTCGATCAAGGTTTTGCCTTCCTCGAGCACTTCGCCGGTGCGGAACACGGCGCAGTTGTTTTGCATCGTGGCTTGCATGGCATCGCGAATCTTGGCCGTCGGCGTACCGCCGCTCGCATTGCGGAAATGATCCAGCCGCGCGAGCGCCTTATCGACGCTTGCCTGCGGCGTTGAGCGATGGCCGGTGCCGGGCGTCACCACCTCGGCGGCGCGGTTGGCCACGGCGCGACCGAAGACCACGAGGTCGAGCAGCGAGTTCGAGCCCAATCGGTTGGCGCCATGCACCGAAACGCATGCCGCTTCGCCCGCCGCCATGAGGCCGGGCACGATGGCGTCGGGGTTGTCGTCGGTCGAGTTGATGACTTCGCCATGGTAGTTCGTCGGAATGCCGCCCATGTTGTAGTGCACGGTCGGCAATACCGGGATGGGTTCGCGCGTTACATCGACGCCGGCGAACACCTTGGCGCTTTCCGCAATACCGGGCAGACGCTCGCCGATGATGTCGGGGTCGAGATGGTCGAGATGCAGGAAGATGTGGTCTTTGTTGGCGCCCACACCGCGGCCTTCGCGAATTTCGATCGTCATCGACCGACTGACCACGTCGCGCGAAGCCAAGTCCTTAGCGCTCGGCGCGTAGCGCTCCATGAAACGCTCGCCCTCGGAATTGACGAGATAGCCGCCTTCGCCGCGCACCCCTTCTGTAATCAAGACGCCCGCGCCGTACACCCCGGTCGGGTGAAACTGGACGAACTCCATGTCCTGGAGCGGCAAGCCGGCGCGCAGCACCATCGCGTTGCCGTCGCCCGTGCAGGTATGCGCCGAAGTGCACGAGAAATAAGCGCGGCCGTAACCGCCGGTTGCCAGCACCGTTTGGTGCGAGCGGAACAAATGCAAGCTGCCGTCGTCGAGATTCCACGCCAAGCAACCCACGCAGGCGCCTTCCTCGTCCATAATCAGATCAAGGGCGATGTATTCGACGAAAAACTCGGCCTTGTGGCGCAGCGCTTGCTGATACAGCGAATGCAAGATGGCGTGGCCGGTGCGGTCGGCCGCAGCGCAGGTGCGTTGCGCGGTGCCCTCGCCGTAATTGGTCGTCATACCGCCGAAGGCACGTTGGTAGATATTGCCGCTATCGGTGCGCGAAAAGGGAACGCCGTAGTGTTCCAACTCGATGACCGACGCCGGACCTTCTTTGCACATGTATTCGATGGCGTCTTGGTCGCCCAACCAGTCCGACCCCTTGACGGTGTCGTACATGTGCCAGCGCCAATCGTCGGGGCCCATATTGCCCAACGCCGCGGAAATGCCGCCCTGCGCGGCAACGGTGTGCGAGCGGGTCGGGAAGACTTTTGTCACACAGGCTGTCTTGAGGCCCTTTTCGGCCATTCCGACAACAGCGCGCAAACCGGCGCCGCCGGCGCCGACCACGACGACGTCATACAGGTGTTCGGTGATGGGATACGCGTCGGTCATCCTGGGTCAGCCCCCAAAGGCAACATGAAGAACGGAAAGTGCGCAGGCCAGCGCGCCTACAAGGCAGGCCCCCGATATCAGCATCAGCGAGCCAAGTTTCAGCATCTCGGCCTGAACGTAGTCCTCGATGACCACCTGTAGCCCAAGCTTCAGGTGGTAGAACATAAAGCCGATCGTCAGGAGCAGCAGGCCGGATACGACGGGGTGCCCGATCCAGGCACGCACCTCTTCGTAGGACGCGCCCGCCATGACCATCATCGAAATGACGAACCAAATGGCCAAGAACATTAAGGCGATCGCGGTCACCCGCTGGTGCCACCAGTGGTGTGCGCCCTCTTTGGCGGAACCCAGGCCGCGAGCCCTTTTCATCGGTGTTCTCAGGCTCATGGCTTACCCCCGAATCTCGTAGCCGATAATCCAGACCGCGACCGTCAGAACGGCGGTCCCGATGAGGACGGCGATCCCGCTAGCACGCGCGGTACTCAGCTCGAACCCTTTGCCCGCATCCCAAAACAGATGCCGAACGCCGTTACAGAAATGGAACATCAACGACGCGGTAAAGCCGAGCAGAATGATTCGACCGATCCAGCTGTTGAGGAAAACCTGCGCGTCTGCGAACCAATTCGGTCCAGCCGCTGCAGCCACCAACCAGTAGGTCATGAGCAACGTGCCCAAACCCAGGCCCATGCCGGTGATCCGGTGCAGAATCGACAGCGCCATCGAAATCGGCCACCGATAAACCTGAAGGTGGGGAGAGAGAGGACGATCTTGCACACTCATTAGCACGACCTTTTTCAGCGTCGTCAGGCGACAACGGGCGATATCCCTTGCGGACCGGCGGATGATTTGCCGAAATGAAGGCCCGATTAGAAACCGCGTGTTGCGGCAAGTCAATCAAACGCGAACGAATTGCAACGGCGATTTCGCCAAGGAATCCAACATCATGGCGACTATTTCGTTTCAATCTCATGTGGCCGCCGGGACCGTCGGCAACGCGGCGGCATCGACGGTAAATGCTGCGTTCGGTCGTGCCGTGTGGGCTTTCCCGACGGTCCTTTACTCCAACCATCCGGCCGGGCGGGCGTTTGCCGGTGAGGTGGTCTCCCCGCAGTTGCTTGACGAATGTGTCGTCGCTTTTCAAGAAAACGGACTAATCGAACAGGTCGACCGGGTGCAAAGCGGGTATCTCGGCGCCGTGGCGCACGCCCCTGTTATTTTGGCGCTTCTCGCGGCGGCACGGCGAACAGGCCGGGTCGTACCTTATGCGTGCGATCCGGTGTGTGGCGATCAGGCCACCGGTCTCTATGTGCCGACCGATGTTGCGACCGTCATCCGAGACGTACTGGTGCCGGCGGCGGATATCGTAACGCCCAACCTTTTCGAGCTGGGCTACCTGACCGGTGCCCCGGTCGAGACCACGTCGCAGGTCTGGGCTGCGATGCAAGCGCTTCAGACCGCGGGTCCGGGCATCGTCGTGGCGACATCGGTGCTGACACCCGACACCCCGCCAGGTCATCTTGACACCTTCCTGTTGGACGGGCCGAACGGTTGGATCGTGACCGCTCCGCACGTCGAATGCCCCGCGCACGGCGCCGGCGACGTGCTGACGGCGGTTTTTCTGGCGCGGCTCGCCGCGGGCGAGGCGCCGGAAACGGCGCTGTCACACGCCGTTTCCTCGGTTCACTGCATTCTAGAAGCCTCGGGCGGTCAGCCCGATCTGGCCCTTTATGCCGCGCGCGACGCCATTCTATCGCCGGCGCCGGTGTTTCCCGCGGTGCCTAGGCCGCCTTCTTGAGGTGGCGATTAATCAGCGATTCGGCGATCTGCACGGCGTTGAGCGCGGCGCCCTTACGCAGGTTGTCCGACACCACCCACAGGTTTAGACCGTTCTCCACGGTCGCATCCTCGCGTATGCGGCTGACGAACGTGGCGTAATCGCCGACGCAATCGATCGGCGTCGTGTAGCCGCCATCTTCGGCTTTATCGACCAGCATCAGGCCCGGTGACTCGCGCAAGAGGTCGCGCGCCTCGGCGGCCGACATCGGCCGCTCAAGCTCCAGGTTGACCGCCTCGGCGTGACCGACGAACGTCGGCACGCGAACGCAGGTCGCGGACAGCTTGATCTTGGGGTCGAGAATCTTCTTGGTCTCGACCATCATCTTCCATTCTTCTTCGGTGGTGCCGTCTTCCATGAACCCGCCGATATGCGGGATCACGTTAAAAGCGATCTGTGCCGGAAACTGCTCCGGGACCACCGGGTCGTTCACGTAGATGCCCTTGGTCTGATTGAAGAGCTCGTCCATCGCCTCTTTGCCGGCGCCCGAGGTCGACTGATACGTCGCCACCACCACACGCTTGATCGTTGCAGCGTCGTGAATCGGCTTCAGCGCGACCACAAGTTGGGCCGTCGAACAGTTGGGATTGGCGATGATGTTCTTGCGGGTATAACCCGCGACCGCATCG
>Ga0181588_10002065_pt1 | contig 17533 bp, 17 predicted proteins | sample 071ome_26_FD_148607 | JGI IMG/M metagenome (GOLD analysis project Ga0181588, IMG submission 148607) | Coastal salt marsh microbial communities from the Groves Creek Marsh, Skidaway Island, Georgia - 071409BT metaG (spades assembly) | ecosystem: Environmental > Aquatic > Marine > Intertidal zone...
CTGGGTATGCGTGCGGGGGACAAAGCGGAATTCAGAATTCCGCCGGAGGAGGGTTTCGGGGATCCTCAGGACGACAATATTCAATCCATGCCGCGAGCAGATTTTGACAGCGATGCCCCGCTGGAGCCCGGGATGCTATTTTCCTTTGCCGATGCCGCGGGAGGGGAGGTGCCTGGCATGATCGCGGCGGTGAATGATGAGTCCGTGACGGTCGATTTCAATCACCCACTGTCCGGGCGTACTATTCACTTCAGGGTGCGTATCGCACGCGTTGAACCGGCGGAACTGCATTGATGGACATCGTACTGGCTAACCCCCGCGGTTTTTGTGCTGGCGTTGATCGGGCAATCGACATTGTGAACCGCGCGCTTGAGGTATTTGGGGGGCCGGTCTATGTACGCCATGAAGTCGTGCACAACCGCCACGTGGTCGATGATTTGAAAACGCGTGGCGCGGTCTTTGTCGATGAGCTCCACGAGGTGCCCGATGATGCGATTGTGATTTTCAGCGCTCATGGGGTGTCCCGAGCGGTACAGGATGAGGCTGAGGACCGCGGGCTCAAGGTCTTTGACGCCACGTGTCCACTGGTCACCAAAGTCCATGTGGAAGTTGCCGCCTTTAGTGCCGCGGGGCGCGAGTGTGTGTTGATTGGACACGCCGGTCACCCCGAAGTCGAGGGCACGATGGGCCGCTACGACACCAGCCAGGGCGGCGCTATTTACCTGGTTGAGGATGAGACGCAGGCTGCGGCGCTAGAAGTTCGTGATCCGTCGTCACTCGCCTTTGTGACCCAGACGACCTTGTCGGTCGATGACACCGCCAGGGTTATCGACGCGTTGCGCGACCGGTTCCCCGAGATTCAGGGGCCGCGCAAGGACGATATTTGTTACGCCACGCAAAATCGGCAGGATGCAGTGAAATCACTGGCTAACGAAGTGGATCTGGTGTTGGTGGTGGGTTCGACCAACTCTTCCAATTCCAATCGTTTACGTGAGCTCGCGGAGCGATGTGGGGCCAACGCTTATTTGATTGATGATGCCACGATGATCGATAGCGCCTGGTTGTCCGGCGCGCGGGCGGTCGGGGTGACGGCGGGCGCATCGGCGCCCGAGTTGCTGGTAAAGCAGGTGATCGATCGATTGCAGGCGCACGGTGGACTGGCGGTGCGCAATCTGGACGGTCGAGAGGAGAACATCACCTTTTCGTTACCGAAGGCGCTGCGTATCCCCTCGGTCACCATCGAAGACTGACTGCTCGAGTCAGTGTTGCCAGTGCGCACCCGCAGCGCGACCCTGTAGCCGCGTCTCCAGTGTCTCGATTGAGTCATTCCCCTTTGCCCAAGGATCTGTTGCCCGCGCCACTCACTTCGTAAGCTCCGGTCATGGTGACGCCTCGATATCGCCGCGCACGCGGTCTCACGCTACTCGAGTGCCTAATAACGCTGGCAATTCTGGCGGTTTTGATGGCAGTTGGGGTGCCCGCGTTTCATGATCAGCTAGCGGATGCCCGGGCGCGGGCGGCGGCGCATCAACTCTATAGCGCGCTGCAGTTCGCGCGGACCCGTGCGCTCCGGGAGGGCGTGCCCGTGACGGTCTGCCCCGTGTCAGCCACCGCAGGTGGTGCGGTCAAGTGTGGCGGAGATTTTGGCCAGAGCATTATGGCGTGGCGCGAGTCAGCGGACGCAGACCCGGTGCTGCGTATATGGACACCGCCTGAGGGGGTCGCGATACGCAATCGTGCCGGCACCGAGCGTGTTACGGGCAGTATCGAATGGGATGCCAATGGTTTGGGTCAACGGAATCTGACGCTGTCGGTCTGCGCGGTGGGCCGCAATTGGTCGGTGGTCGTGAACCGACTAGGAAGACCCCGTATCGCCAAAGATTGGGGGCACTGCCCTTCGTAAGCGAGGGCTAATCCTCGATACCGAGTTTCTTCAGTCGATAGCGTAGGCTCCTCAGCGTGATTCCCAGAGATTTGGCCGCTGACGTTCGATTCCAGCGGTGGGTTTGCAGAGCCTCTTCCAAAATGTTCCGCTCAATGCTGGCAAGGTGTGAATCGAGGTTTTCGGGTAGCCGGCCATCGCTAGTTCTCTTGTCAGAGTCCGCCTGTGAGACCGGATCTGCTAAACCTGCGTGTTCCGCGAGTATGGTGACTGAGCCAATCTCTATATCCGAAGCTTCGATACAGGTGCCATCAAGTAGTGCGCTCGCGCGCGCCAGAATGTTTTCCAGTTCGCGAATATTTCCGGGGAAGTCGTACTCTTTGAGTTTCTCGAGGGCTTCTGAACTGATTGTTAACCCTTTAATACCCGACGCTCCTCCTATCCGAGCTACCAAATGCTTCGCTATCAGAGGAATATCGTCAGGTCTGTCGCGCAGGGGTGGAACAAACAGGCCGATAACGTTGATGCGGTAGAAGAGATCATCTCTAAAGCGCCCAGCGCTCACCTCCGAGGAGAGGTTCTTGTGAGTCGCGCTGATGAGACGGACATCGAAGGAGATTTCACTTTCAGACCCTACCGGGCGGACGGTTTTCTCCTGAACCGCTCGGAGTAGTTTCACCTGCACAGGTAGCGGGAGATCACCTATTTCGTCGAGCAACAACGTGCCGCCACTGGCTGCTTGAAAAATCCCAATTTTCTCCGTGGCCGCTCCCGTAAAAGCACCTTTCCGGTGCCCAAAAAGTTCACTTTCGACCAATTCGGAGGGGATCGCCCCGCAATTGATGGCAAGAAATGGGCCATTGCTACGTGGGCCAGAGTTATGAATTTTTCTTGCGACAACCTCTTTGCCAACACCCGATTCGCCATGAATATGAATTGGCGCTTGGCTTCGTGCGACACGGCCGATGTCTTCTTTGAGAGCCTTTATTGCCGGCGTTTCACCAATTAAGGTCTCTTGTGTTGTCGCTTGGCTTGTCAGTGACGATAGCTTCAGTGCTTGAGTCACGATGTTGCGAAGGCGATCAAGTGCCACAGGTTTACTGACAAAGTCGAAGGCTCCCAATTTCAGTGCCTCGATAGCAGTATCTACATTGCCGTGAGCCGTCATCATCGCCACCGGGAGTCCTGGGTATTGCCTCTGAATGTCGGCAATGAGATCCAGCCCGTTGCCGTCCGGCAACTTCATATCTGTTAAACATAGTGAGGGCATGCTGCTTTTAAGTGACGCCCTCGCCTCAGCCAAGCTCGTCGCCGTTTCTGTATCGATATTCATTTTCGATAAGGTCATTTGTAGGAGTGTTAGCAGATCGGGTTCATCATCGACCAGCAATACCATGGCGCGTTTCATTGATCTGATTCCTTGATCGGAATGGTCACTCTAAATCGGGTCCAGCCCCCAAGCGTTTTATCATATGTAAGGTTTGCCCCATTGCTCGCGCACAGCTCTCTGCAAATGTACAGACCCAGCCCGCTTCCGGCTTGGGCGGTGGTAAAGAATGGTTCAAACAGTCTGGATACGTTTTGTTCGTCGACGCCGGCGCCAGAGTCGAGAACATCGATATACGCAAAGCGCCGAGTCGAATTTGTTGACAGTTTTAGCAACACTCTGCACTCATCTGTATTTTCCGCCGCGTGTCTTAAGGCGTTATCTAGCAGGTTAGTGAGGACGCGTCGGAGATTGCTCGGATCGAACGAGACTTTATCCACCGAGCCCTCCACAACATACTCCACATTAATCTCTGGCTCACAGCCGTACTCGTACTCCGGTATGAAAAGGCGAAGCCAAGCTTCTAAATCTATTGATTGAAGGTCAGTAGGGAGTCGTCTGCTCAGTTGCAGCACGTTTTCGATGATTGCGTTCACCCTTTGCGTGTTACTGATAATGATTTTCCATAAAGCCTCTTGCTCTGTCTTTTCTGTGACGGATTCCCTCATCAACTGAGAGGCATGGCTTATCGCTGCTAGCGGGTTTCTAATTTCGTGCGCGATGCTCGCAGTGAGTTTGCCAAGTGAATTTAGCTTCAGGTTTTGTGCGGCTTCATTGATTGGGGTGAAGTCTTCAACAAAAAGAAGAAACTCAGGATTAAAGTCTTTTCCAATCGCTACCATCTCCGCAATTACTGGCTTGCCGTCTGGGTCAGGCTTGAAGGGAGCTGCATCGATGGAATGTCCAGCCTGCTTGCTCTCGATATAGTTGCTCAGAGTGGTATGTAATTCGCCCAGTGGAACTTCTTTGCCAAGAGTGGTGAGACCAAGTAATTGGAGGGCGGCGCTGTTTATTGGGATCAGTCGCCCACTTTCGGAGATTCTGCACACCCCTGTCGTCATATGAGTGATTATTTGTTGATTCAGTTCTTCCAGTGAGGCTACTTGCGTTGAGGCGACTTCAGCTATCTTTTCCATCACTGACAAACGCTGGACAATTTTTTGAATGACCAACGAGATGAGGAAGATCATCGTCCCCAGTAGCGCGGCGGACAACAGTTCGTTGGTCGCGATGGTTCCGCGCTGTACGAGATAAGCGCTGTCAAAGAGCACGGCGATGGTGGCTATCGCAGCAACGCCGGTAACCGTCATGCTACTCGGGATCAAAACGGCGCCGGCGGCAGTTGTGACGAGATACAGAAGCTTTAACCCGGCGTTGAGTTCAGACCCATACTGAACAAAAAACGTAATTACGACGAGATCAAATAGGATAACTGCGGTAGCGCCATCCGGATGATTTGCCAAGGTGGGGCCAAGCGCTCCGACGGCCATTGTGCTCAAGAGCCAACAGCCCGCCACCCAGCCGATCTCTGACTGGAATCCGCGCATGTCCAAAAGGCCGATATGGTGCGCTACGGCAAGGCCGAGTAGTATTAGGCTGACAGTTAGCCGGTAACTGTTGTACACGAGCAGCAGCTTCGCCAATTCTTCGCCGGCTCGTCTTTGGGGATAGACTCCATGCGAGTTTGCTGCCCCTTGGGTTGTAACATCGATAGTCATAGTGACGACTATATCAGTCAGGACCTAAAATTCGATTATTCAGGTGATGCGGACATTTGTCTCTGGTTATGGCCTGTGCTCGTGAGGAATGTGAGCGTATCGGACGTGGTTCGTGGGAGTAACCGATGAAAATCTGTATGGCACAGATCAATACGCTGGTAGGCGATATTGAAGGCAACGCGCAACGCGTCGCGGACATCTGTGCGCAACAATTCGCTGCAGGCGTGCAGATGGTGGTTTTTCCGGAGCTGACGTTGACCGGCTATCCACCCGAGGATCTATTGCTACGCGCAGATCTCATTGCACGCGCGGAGTCAGCACTACAGCGCCTCCGCCGAGAGCTCCCGGCGTCTCTGGCGGTCGTGGTGGGATATCCGCGAGCCGAGGGGGCACAGCTTTTTAACAGCGCCGCAGTGATTCGGGGTGGTGAGCAAGTCGCGACCTACGACAAGCAGCGCTTGCCGAATTATCAGGTGTTTGACGAGAAGCGGTATTTCGAGGCGGGCAATGCCTCCTGCGTATTTACGCTTGAGGGCATGCGCTTTGGTCTGACCATTTGCGAGGATATCTGGCACCCCGACCCAGCGGCTAGCGCGCGCGCGGCCGGGGCACAGGTGCTAATTAATCTTAACGCGTCCCCCTTTCATCGCGGCAAGCAGGCTGAGCGCATCGCTTTGGTATCTGACCGCGGTCGTTCACTGCAAATACCCGTGCTATATGTGAATCAGGTCGGTGGCCAGGATGAGTTGGTTTTTGACGGTGGCTCCTTCGCGGTCGACGCGGCGGGTGCGGTACAAACGCTCGCCACCACCTGTGAAGAGACATTTTTAATTGCCGAGATTGACGCGGAGGGTGCGCTGGTGGCCGGTGAGATGGCCAACCCGGTGGGTGATCTCGAGGCGGTCTGGCAGGCCCTGGTGCTGGGGATGCGTGATTACGTCGATAAAAATGGTTTTCCCGGTGTGGTGTTGGGGTTATCCGGGGGTATCGATTCCGCGGTGACGCTCGCGGTGGCGGTCGATGCGCTGGGCGCAGATCGCGTCGAAGCGATCATGATGCCTTTTCGCTACACCGCTTCGATGAGTATTGAGGATGCCGAGACCCAGGCGCGGACTCTGGGTGTGCGGTTCAGTAACCTCTCGATAGAGCCTCTCTACGAGGCCTTCATGGCGACGCTGGCTGACGAATTCGCGGGGCTGCCACCGAATATCACCGAGGAAAATCTCCAGGCGCGCTGTCGTGGCGTGTTACTGATGTCGATCTCCAATAAACGCAATTTATTGGTGCTGACCACAGGCAATAAAAGCGAGCTCGCCGTGGGGTACTCCACGCTCTATGGCGATATGGCCGGAGGATTCGACGTCTTAAAGGACTGTCCAAAAATGCTGGTCTACGCGCTGGCCCGTTATCGCAATACGATCAGTGCCTGCATTCCCGAGCGAGTCATCACGCGACCCCCATCGGCGGAACTCGCGCCCGACCAGAAAGACGAAGACAGCCTACCCCCCTATGAGATTCTCGATCAGATCATCGAGCGATATGTGGAGCAAGATGCCTCGCGCGAGGATCTGATTGCCGCAGGGTTCAAGCCCGAGGATGTGCAGCGGGTGGTGAGGCTCGTTGACCTGAACGAATACAAGCGCCGCCAAGCGCCTGTGGGCGTGCGTATTTCGAGGCGTGCTTTTGGGCGTGACCGGCGTTATCCCATTACCTGGGCGTGGCGGTCTCCCCAGTAATGCCTCAGGACTTAGGGCGGTAGTTAAACTGGGGCGGCTTAGGGGGATCAAAGAGCCCCAAGGTGGCCTGATTAATCCACGAACGCTGCAGGCCATCCATGGTGTAGACGCTGTCGAAGGTGCAGCCGTCGGTCAGGTTGGGGTGATCGGGGTAGTTCTGGCAGAGCACATCGATCGAATCTTCGGCGAGGTCTGTGATTCCCAGCAACAGATAAGCTTGCGCCATAATTGCCAGTCCATCCGCAACGCTGGGCGTTTGCTGCATGTGTTCGACGACATACTTGCCGCGGTTAAGTGCCGCCATGTAAGCGCCCCGTCGGAAATAGTAATTGGCTACATGGATCTCGTGCCGCGCGAGCATGTTGCGCATATGGATCATGCGTAACCGCGCGTCAGGCGCATAAGCGCTGTCGGGGTAGCGCGCGAGGAGCTGGGAGAACTCAGCGAACGCAACCCTGATGTGGCTCACGTCGCGTTTGGTGTCATCCGAGGGGATAAAGCGCGAGAAAAACCCGGGCTCAAGGTCATAGGCCGCCAAGCCCTTCATGTAAAACGCATAGTCTACATTGGGGTGTCGCGGGTGTAACCGAATAAAGCGGTTCGCGGCTTCGGTTGCTGCCTCAAACTCATACGCGCCGTAGTGCGCATAAATGAGCTCAAGCTGCGCTTGCTCGGCGTACCGCCCAAAGGGGTATCGGCTTTCCAGCATCTGCAGGCTGCGCACCGCCAGGCTGAAATTCTCGTTTTTCAGGTGCCGCTGGGCCTCGCGATACAGTTGTTGTTCGCCTGAATCGGCAACTAATTCGTCGTCGTCGCCAAACCACGAGCAACCCGCGGTCGATAACACCAACAAGATCAATAGCGCACGCGCCAGCTGTTGTGGGAGGGCCAAAATCCGATGTCCACCGTGGTACATTCCGGGACCGTAGTGTAAACGCAACCGTCCGGGAGTCACAGCGCTTGGAAGAGGAACTTTTTGACGCGGAGGATGTCCGCGTGGCGCCGGTCTCCGAGGCCCTGCATGGGGCGCGGCTGGATGCGGCGGCGGCGGTCCTGTTTGCGGAATACTCGAGAAGCCGGCTGTCGGAATGGATCAAAGCGGGGCGCTTGTTGCTAAACGGGGCTCAGGCAAAACCCCGCGATAAAGTGGTACTCGATGACCAGCTGCAGCTAAGCCCTGAAAGAGAGGACCGGGTTGAGTGGCTGCCCGAGGCGCTACCCCTCGATATTCTCTTTGAAGACGAGCATGTGCTGGTGCTCAATAAACCCGCTGGTCTGGTCGTGCACCCCGCGGCAGGGCACGCGAGCGGAACGCTGGTCAACCGGTTATTGGCTTACGCTCCGGAAATGGCCGCCTTACCCCGGGGCGGCATCGTGCATCGGCTGGATAAAGACACCTCGGGGATTATGTTGGCGGCACGCTCACCGCTGGCACACAAGTCACTCGTCGCTCAGTTGGCGGATCGATCCGTGAGTCGCGTTTATAGTGCGATTTGCCGCGGGACGTTCTCGGGCGGGGGGACCATCGATGCGCCCATTGGCCGGCATCCAACATCTCGCATCAAGATGGCCGTGGTGCCCGACGGTAAGCCTGCACTCACGCATTACCGCATCGCGCAGCGCTATGGTGCCCACACGCATCTCTCGGTGAGCCTTGAGTCGGGAAGAACTCATCAGATTCGGGTGCATCTGGCCTGGCGCAAGCATCCGTTGGTGGGTGACCCGCTCTATGGGGGTCGCGCCACCCGCCCGGCTGGCGCCAGCGATGCGTTGTTGCAAGCGCTGGAGGGTTTTCCCCGGCAGGCGCTGCACGCGCGTGAGCTGGCGTTTCAGCATCCCAATTCGGGGGCTCTGGTCCAATTAGCGACGCCGATCCCCGATGACATGAGCGCGCTGCTCGCCTGCTTGGAGGCGGAGGATCCCGCGTGAGCGGCGCACTGGAGCTCATGGCTCCCGATCTGGGTGTCGAGGGTGTCGCGGTGCGCGTGACCACCCGCTCGGGCGGCGTGAGTGATGCGCCCTTCAATACGCTGAATCTCGGGCTAAATGTGGGTGACGAGACTCAGCGAGTGCTGGAGAATCGGAGTCGGTTGCAGTCGGCCATTGGTTGCTCACCGATCCAGTGGTTGACGCAGGTACACGGTGTCGAGACAGTCGAAGCGAACGAGCACGACGGCACAACAATCGCGGACGCCCAGTGGACGAGTGCGTCGCGGCGGCCGTTGGCGGTGCTCACTGCCGATTGCCTGCCTGTTGTCATGGTATCGAGAGACGCCAGTTGCGTCGGCATCGCGCATGCGGGCTGGCGCGGGCTCGCCGGTGGCGTGTTGGAGTCTTTAGTGACGGCGATGCCGGTCCCGGCGTCAGCCCTCGTCGCTTGGCTGGGCCCGTCGATTAGCGCCGCAGCCTATGAGGTCGGACCCGAAGTGCGCGACGCGTTTGTCGCGCGTCTCGGGTGCGCGGCTCGGGATGGATTCACCCCATCTTCTGCACGCGAGGGGCACTGGATGGCGGATCTGCCGGCACTGGCGCGCGTTACACTGGCGCGGGCTGGCGTTGAGCGAGTGGGCGGGGGTGACGACTGCACCGTGGGATCGGCCACGCAGTTTTACTCTTATCGACGTGATGGCGCCGCGACCGGGCGGATGGCGACGCTCGTCTGGCGTGAATAAGACGCGGCACTCTCAAATGCGTCAGGTTGCCGAGCGCGGCGCCAATAACCCCACTTGAAAAGGGGGGATTGCACCCCATATCTCTTCTATGACGATGCTAACCCGCGCGATAGCGGGATCAAGGAGAGAGCAATGCGCATGGATAAGCTAACCCATTCTTTACAGGCGGCACTCGGTGACGCCCAGTCGCTCGCCCTTGGGCGCGACCATCCGACCATCGAACCCGCGCACATTTTAAAAGCGATGCTGGCAGCACCGGGCTCCCCTGCGCGCGCGCTGTTGCGCGCTGCGGGCGCCTCAATTGATCAGCTTGAGACAGTCACAGAGGCAGCGTTGGCGGGTTTGCCGACGGTATCTGGTGCGGCCGATATTGCCGTCAGCCCGGAAACACAGCGGCTGTTGAATCACGCCGACAAGTTATCGCAGCGGGCGGGGGATGCGTTTATATCGGTGGATGCCGTGCTGTTGGCGATGGTGGATAACAAGGCTACCGCCGCGCTATTCAAAGAGGTCGGCGTGACTCAGGCGGCGCTGGGTGGCGCGATTGAGGCTGCCCGGGGGGGTGACACGGTCAACAGCGCAGAATCCGAGGAGACACGGCAGGCACTGGAAAAATACACCGTCGATCTGACGGAGCGTGCCGCCGCTGGCAAACTTGATCCGGTGATCGGCCGGGACGAAGAGATTCGCCGCACGATACAGGTGCTGCAGCGACGCACAAAGAATAATCCGGTACTCATTGGCGAGCCGGGTGTGGGTAAGACCGCGATCATCGAGGGGCTGGCGCAGCGAGTGGTCAATGGCGAGGTCCCCGAGGGACTCAAGGACAAACGCATACTCGCCCTCGATTTGGGCGCGCTGCTTGCTGGGGCAAAATTCCGCGGTGACTTTGAGGAGCGTCTCAAGGCTGTTCTTAACGCGCTGACCAGGGAAGAGGGGCGCATCATCCTTTTCGTTGACGAGCTGCACACCATGGTGGGTGCGGGTAAGGCCGAGGGCTCGATGGATGCGGGCAACATGCTCAAGCCGGCACTGGCCCGGGGAGAGCTCCACTGCGTCGGCGCTACGACCCTCAATGAGTATCGCCAATACGTTGAGAAGGACGCGGCACTCGAGCGTCGGTTCCAAAAAGTACTGGTAGACGAGCCCAGCGAGGAAGACACCATCGCGATTCTGCGTGGCCTAAAGGAGCGCTATGAGGTGCACCACAGCGTGGATATTACTGATAGCGCCATTATTGCGGCGGCGAAGCTGAGCCAGCGCTATATCACCGACCGGCAGTTGCCCGATAAAGCGATTGACTTGATCGATGAGGCGGCGAGCCGTATCCGTATGGAAATCGACTCCAAACCCGAGTCGATGGATCGACTGGAGCGACGCCTGATTCAGCTCAAGATTGAACGCGAGGCAGTCAAAAAAGACGAGTCCGCCGCCGCGATAAAGGAGTTGGCGCAGCTGGATAGTCAGATCGAGGTGATCGAGCGCGAATACGCGGATCTCGAGGAAATCTGGTTGGCGGAAAAAGCGGCGGTCCAGGGTACCGCGCAAATCAAGGGCGAGATTGAGCAGGCCAAGCTCGATCTCGAAGTGGCCCGCAGGGCCGGAGACCTGACGCGAATGTCGGAGATCCAGCATGGTGTGCTCCCTGATCTGGAGCGCCGCCTGGCGATGGCCGCAGACGCTGATCAACCGGAACCGACCCTGCTGCGCTCGCGCGTGACTGAGGAAGAGGTCGCTGAGGTGGTGTCGCGCTGGACAGGCATCCCCGTAGCCAAAATGCTGGAGGGTGATCGAGAAAAGCTCCTGCGTATGGAGGAAACCCTGCACGGTCGAGTCGTGGGGCAGGATGAGGCCGTTCGCGCGGTTTCCAACGCCGTTCGACGCGCGCGCGCCGGGTTGGCTGATCCGCAACGCCCCAACGGCTCGTTCCTGTTTCTGGGCCCCACGGGCGTGGGCAAGACGGAGTTGTGTAAGGCGTTGGCGGCGTATCTGTATGACAGCGAGCAGGCGATGGTGCGCATCGATATGTCAGAGTTCATGGAGAAGCATTCGGTGGCTCGGCTCATTGGCGCGCCTCCGGGCTATGTTGGCTATGAGGAGGGCGGGTACCTGACCGAAGCGGTGCGACGCAGACCTTACTCACTGCTCTTGCTTGATGAGGTCGAAAAGGCGCACCCCGACGTGTTCAATATCCTCCTGCAAGTGCTCGAAGACGGTCGTCTCACCGATGGCCAAGGTCGCACGGTCGATTTTCGGAATACGGTCGTGGTGATGACGTCGAACCTGGGGTCGGAACACATCCGCGATGCCCTTGAAGAAAACTATGTCACCGCTGACCGGGGTGCGTTGAAGGCGACTATTGAGGCAAAGGTGATGGCTGACGTTGCCACACATTTCAGGCCTGAGTTCCTGAACCGAATTGACGAGTCGGTGGTGTTCCACGCCCTCGGACGGGAACACATTTGCGAGATCGCCACGTTGCAATTGGCGGCATTAACGTCGCGACTGGCTGAGAGCTCGTTATCCTTGGCGGTGGGAGACGACGTCAAGGCGCGCCTTGCCGAGCACGGCTTTGACCCGATCTACGGCGCCCGACCGCTCAAGCGCACGATTCAGCGGCTCATTGAAAACCCGTTAGCTCAGGCTTTACTGGCGGGTGATTTCGAGCCCGGTGACACTATCGTGGCGTCCCTGAGGGGCGATAAGATCGTGTTCGATAAAGCCCCGGCGGTGTCGCAAGCCGCTTGAGGCAATAACGCCACGCTCGCGCTCGCAGATCATCCGATGCGTTCGGAGATCTGCCAAGCCCTCGGCTGATCCATCACGCTCACTGCCCAACTGGGCGGTGAGTGTGATGGTCAGCGAAAGGACAAAGTGCAATTCTCAAGGACAGGGTTTTACCCTGATTGAGGGGTTAGTGGTGCTGGCGATTGTGGCGCTGCTCGCCGCGATGGCGATGCCCTCATGGCAGTCGATACGCGACGAGTCGATCATTCGTGAGGCCCGCGTGGCGCTCCATCGTCTCGAACTGCAGCAGCAGCGCTTTATGCGGCAGCATGCCCGTTTTGCCAGCGAGGCTGAGTTGCCGCCACTCGCGGTCCTCTCCGAAGCGGTGGCGCAGCGTTATCAGCTGGCGGTTCAAGCCACGCCATCGACGTATCGCCTGCAACTTTCTGATCCCAAGGACGTCCTGCCTGTACTAACACTAGATGAGCGCGGCGACTTTGAGCGGGCGTCAGAGGCCGTGCCCTAGGCATGTGGGTCGATTACCTCATTGCGACGCTGGTCGGTTGCCTGGGCATCTGGGGTTTGTTGCAGTGGGCGACGGACATTATCGCGCTGAATACACTAGCCCATGAACTTACCCTCGCCGGATGGATCATCGAGGACGTGAGCGCGCTGCTGAACCTCACGAGCATCCGGAAACACTCGCTGAGTGATCTATGTCTTCAAATACCGGCTGTAATCCGTGATACCCATTGCCCCCTGCTGAGCGACTGGTTGGCGAGGTTGTCTGAAAGTCGGATCGATCTTGTGGCGGGCGACCGCGTGCGATTGCAGTGGCGCGACGCTGCCGGCGTGGAGTCAGTCCTGGTGACGCAACGGCCGACCTCATGACAGCTGGACCTGCGGCTTACTGCGCTCGGTATAGATATGGTGTATTAATGCCGCCGAATCACTGCCCGGGCGGCTTCTCGTTAATCGCATGCTTGATTGCGAATGGCTTGGCACTCGCCTTGGTTGCCAGCCTCTTTAGCGCTAGCGCTGATCTGCTCGTGGCGGTGCGCGAGTCGTCGCTGCGGAGTGATCAGGTGCTTCGCGCAAGGCAGTTTTTTCTGTTTGTCTCTGAGGCATTGTCCTCGGCGAAAATACCGGAACACTGGGTGCCTGCGGATGTCTCCACGTCTTCCTCTGCTGTCTGGCCGTTACCCCGCCCGCCGTGTGAGTCTCCGGCAGGAGCCCTTAAGTACCAGGAGCTGGGTGGTGTTTCTGTCGTCAATCCTGATGAGCTTGATTGCTTGTTCGGGGGGGAAGGTGACCAAGCGCTGTATATCGAACAAGTGCTGCCATGCCCGGATAGGTGCGGAGGAGGGTCAGGGTGGGTCGTTTATCCCCGTCACTGTGGGACACTTTTTCGGAAAGAGGCGCTTTTGATAGAGTGGGAAATTGCTTGGCAACCCCACATGGAGCAACCGCAACAGTGCGAAAAAGCGGCACCCTGGGGTCGCTTACAGAGACTATTGTTGTCCGGGGCTGAGGGGCGAGGAGTGGACCGTGGGCCAACACTGCGCTTGCGGAGGGTATCCGGCAAAGTCGATTACCACTGGCAACCGCCTGAATCCCTCGTTAACGGTGTCGAGGCATGGCATGTCTATCTCTTACCGAGAGTCGAGGAAGGGCAATCGGCTGCGGACACGCAAGCACCTGGATTTGCTGCGCTATCACTTTCGCTGGATTTGGGATCAGCTGACGCAGAGCACACGCCTCCGAGTGTCAGTGTATCTCGACTGCTGGTCCCCTGAGTCCTTCGTCCGATGGCTAGGTCATGGCGAGACTCTCGGATAGGGGTGTGCAGGCGCCGGCGAGGCCGGGGGATCTTTGTCACGGCAACTGTCCTATTGTTGTTGATGCTCTCTAGTCTCGCAATGATCGGGCCGCATCAGATGGCGCTGGCTGATTGGCAAAGCATGCGTAAAACTCCCGCAATTTCGCTTGAATAACAGCGTGTTTTGGGGTTGAGTCGTGTAAGGTCTGGAGTGATAATCATTGGGATTTTTCATTATGCAATTTTTTCGCAAAATGCTAATAATGACTCGTTTGGCTATACTGTTGCCCTGCGGCTTATTTTGCTGACCAACAGGTTTGTATTGCGCATGAAAACAAACTGGCTAAATCAAGGCACGCTGTGTCGACCTTGCGGCGATCCCGCCGCATCGATGCGGCGCAATCAGGGTTTCACGCTGATCGAGCTCATGATTGTGGTTGCCATCGTTAGTATTTTGGCAACACTTGCCTACCCCAGCTATATGGACCACGTGAGAAAGGGCAGCAGGGCGAAAGCACAGGCGTTTCTTCTTGATCTGGCTCAGCGTCAGCAGAGCTACCTGTTGGTTCACCGAGAATATGCGGGTGACTTGGGGGAGCTGGGTTTCGCGCAAAATGCCGACGGAAACCTGGCGCTAGGTGCTGACGTGGCCTCGCTTTCTGACGCTTACAACGTTGCGCAAATTACCATCAACAATCTAGCGGGTCCGCCGCCAAGCTTTAATCTCACGCTTACGCCGAGAGCCGGCTCGCCGCAGGAGGCTGATGGCACATTATGCCTTGACAATGCAGGGGAGCGTTGGCGGTTTTGTGGCACCGCTGCGGCGATACCTTGGTAGCAACTAAGCTCAGCGGAGTGACATTTCCCGAGGTTCTCGCGGCCCTCGCGGTACTCTCTGTAATCGCGTCTCTGGCGGCACCCTCGTTTTCTCGTTTGTTGACCGAGCAGCGTCTGCGACAGGCTGCGGCCGAGCTGCGCATTTCGCTTACCACGGCACGCTCTGAATCCGTCAAGCGCAATGAGCGTGTCTCCCTTCTCAAGTCGGGCTTGTCTTGGTCGAACGGTTGGTGCGTGGAGACCGCCAGCGCGTCTGAATGCTCGCAATCTCCGATACAACTGTTCAACGCAGAATTGGGTAGGGTCTCAGTACAGCGCACCGATGCTGGCTCCGAAGGGGCTGTCACCTTTGACAGCTGGGGCAGAATTACGGGTTGCCCTACCTTTACGTTATCAGCTCTATCGGGGAGCGAAACGTGCGCGCTATGCCTTGTAGTCGCGACAGATGGCCGAATTTCGAGCCAGCCCGGAACCTGTCCCGAGAGCGCCTGCGCCACGGTAGCCGATGAAGCCATGAGTTGGGTGGGAGCATGCCCTTAGCTCCCCTTAGGCTTGCTCACGGGTTTACCCTCATCGAGGTGCTGGTCACGTTTCTGATTGTCGCACTCGGTCTGCTGGGGCTGGGTGCCCTGCAAATTAATACGATGAATAACAGTCTCGAGGCCTACGAGAGAGGTCAGGCGATTCCAATTCTTGAGGATATGGCCGCCAGAATCCGGTTGAATCCAGCGGCTGCGGTCTCTGGCGAGTATTTTCTACCCAAACCGTTATCTGAGGTTTGCGCCGGTATGCTGGGCGCACAGCGTGATTTGTGTGAATGGCATAAGTTGATTGACGGCGCGAGTGCCACGGTGGGCGAGGGGGATGCAGAGCGCAGCGTGGGTGCGTTAATCGACGCGCAGGGGTGCATAGAGTTACTGAGCGGGAGCAACGCGGGCGAGATGTGGATCCGTGTCTCCCTCGCGTGGGTGGGTGTCAGGGCCCAATCAGAGACGGTCCTTAGCTGCGGGGCGGGCGAGATGGGGGATGAGGCCTATCGTCGCGTATTGTTTCGCGATGTGGCGGTGAGGTGAGCGATGTCAGAGAGACTCGTCGGCACCCGTAATAGCCCACAGGCGTCAGGATTTGGCCTGATTGAGCTGATGATCGCCTTGGCATTGGGTTCTCTGCTCGTGCTCACTGTCGCCACCTTGTTCTCCGACAGCAGCCGGGCGCTGACAGAAATCAACCGGTCGGGTCGGCACCTCGAAACAGGGCTTTACGCGATGGATCGTATCGCCGCGGAGTTGTCGTTGGTAGGCTATTGGGGGGAGGCTGACACCCCGATTGATGCCGATGATCAGGTCTACGGTGTGCTGAGGTCTTCGGAAACTGGCGATCTCGAAGTGCTGGGTTATCCCGCCGTCCCGCCGCTGTGCGTGGGCTCGGGCGTGACCGGCTTTGACCCGCGGGTAGAATTGGGCTTTGCGATGGAATTCCCTCTGCTATCGGATCTTGGATCGCAACTTAACGCGACCATGAGTGCGAGTGCCTGCGGTGCCGGTGCGACAACAGCCTCGGCAGCGTCTGCTTTCTTCGCGATTCGCCGAGCCAGTACCTGCGCGACGGGCGAAGCTGGGGTCGCCGCAACCAATCGTTGCCGCGCGCTCGAGAATGGGTTCCACCTTCAGACTAATGGTTGCCGGGATCCAAACGATAATTTGGAGGGGGGGGAGGTTAAATTACATCGTGTGTCGGATGCCTCGGTGGCGAGCCTATTGCCCTATACCCGTTATGATTGCCAGACCAATGCGCCCATCTACCGATTTATATCTCGAATTTATTATGTGAGTCAGAGCGACGAATTGATCCGGTTGCGGTTGGATTATGTTGGCGCCGGAGCAGGGACTTATGTTGAGGAACTGGTGGCGGAAGGGGTTGAGCACCTTGTTTTTGAATGGTTTATCGATAGTACGGGAAATGGCCAGTATGACCGCGTCGAAACGACGCTCACGCCTCAGGATGCGGGAAATGTGGTTGGAGCCAAGATTTGGTTGGTGGTGAGAAGTCTTAAGCCACGCTCTGATTTTGAGGATGTCTCAACCTACACGATTGCCGGCCAGCCGTGGACGGCCCCTGACGGCATGCGGAACTATCCGCGTGCTCTGCATTCGCGAATGGTCGCTCTGCCCAATATAGCGGGTCGCCGAAAATGAAGACTGCGAGGGACGCAGGGTTCGTATTGATCATCGCGCTCATCATGCTGGCGCTAATCACTCTAGTCGCGACCGTGTCGGCGAACATCGTGATGAGCAACGTGCGTGTGGTGCAGAATATTGAGGCGCGTGCCGCGTTGAAAAATGTGGCTTTATCGGCACTTCAGGAAGCCATTATGACCGACGGCTTTTTGATCGGTGAAAAGGCATTCGTAGTGGGTTGTGAGGGCAGTAATTACACGCGTTGCTTTGACCTGACCGGCGACGGGTTCGCGGACGATGTCAATGTGTCGTTAAGTCAGCCCGAGTGCCTCAAGGCGACCCCGGTGCGAAACCGAGAGCTCAATGTGTTTGATGACGAGGACGAGGCCAGCTGTTATAGCCTCAAAGATAGCGGTGAAACTGTTTCTGCAATTTTTTCTGACTGCGCAGATGCGACATGGGGCGTCACCGTGACCGCAGAGGATCCCGTCACCGGAGCACTGGTGGTGGTCCGGCAAGGACTGACCACCCGAACAGCGAAAAATCTTATCGCTACCGCATGTGATCTCAATAGTGGAGCGACCGATGGAGAGTAGAGGGGGGTACTATGCAAGGTATTCGTAGAATTGGGGCGTTTA
>Ga0181588_10002069_pt1 | contig 17513 bp, 17 predicted proteins | sample 071ome_26_FD_148607 | JGI IMG/M metagenome (GOLD analysis project Ga0181588, IMG submission 148607) | Coastal salt marsh microbial communities from the Groves Creek Marsh, Skidaway Island, Georgia - 071409BT metaG (spades assembly) | ecosystem: Environmental > Aquatic > Marine > Intertidal zone...
GCCCGCGACAATTGTTATCGCCAGCAGGACAACGCCTCCCCATTTAATCAAAGCGTTCATTTTGAGCTTTTCTCCCGCAGAAATCTTTCCCGCGTCGCGGTGATCTGCGCCTTGACGTTGTCCGGTGCGGTGCCGCCATAGCTTTTGCGGCTGGCTGCCGACGCATCCACGGTCAGCACGCTGAATACATCTTCGGTGATGCGGGCATCGGCGCTTTGCATGTCTGCAAGGGTCAGCTCGGGCAGGTCGCAACCTTTGCCTTCCGCCAGCTTCACGATTTTCCCGGTGATGTGATGGGACTCCCGGAACGGTATATCAAGTTTCTGCGTCAGCCAGTCGGCAAGGTCCGTGGCCGTTGTGAACGCCGCCGATGCCGCTTCGCGCATACGCTCGGTGTTTGGGGTCATATCCTCGACCATGCCGGTTGTCGCCGCCAGGCACAACTCGATCGTATCGAAGGTGGCGAAGACTGCTTCCTTGTCCTCCTGCATATCCTTGGAATAGGTCAGCGGCAGGGCTTTCATTACCGTCAGCAGCGTAATCAGGCCGCCGAAAACCCGTCCGGCCTTGGCCCGCACCAGTTCGGCGGCGTCCGGATTGCGTTTTTGCGGCATCATCGAACTGCCGGTGGAGAACGCATCGGTGAACTTAATGAACCCGAATTGCGCGCTGGACCAGACCACCAACTCCTCGGCAAACCGAGACAGGTGCGTCACCAAAATGCTGGAAGCCGCCAGAAATTCCAGCGCGAAGTCCCGGTCCGAGACCGCATCCATGGAGTTCGCCATGGGCCGGTCGAACTCGAGTTTCTCCGCCGTCATGTCCCGGTCGATGGGAAACGACGTCCCGGCCAAGGCACCGGCCCCCAGCGGGCATTCGTTTAGCCGAACCTTGGCGTCGGCAAACCGGCTCCGGTCACGGCCCAGCATTTCAACGTAGGCCAGCAGGTGGTGCCCGAAGGTCACGGGTTGCGCTGTCTGCAAATGCGTGAAGCCCGGCATGACGGCGTCGGCGTATGAGTCTGCCTTGTCGATCAGCGCGCGTTGCAGTTTGCGCAGCTCTTCATCGATATTGCCGATCGCGGCGCGCACCCACATCCTGAAATCGGTGGCCACCTGATCGTTCCGCGAGCGCGCCGTATGCAGCCGGCCCGCCGGGGCGCCGATCAAGTCGGTCAGCCGCGCCTCGATGTTCATGTGCACGTCTTCAAGGCTGCGTTTGAAGATAAAATTGCCTTCGGCGATGTCCTTTTCAATCCGGAGCAATCCGCCCTGTATGGCTTCGCCGTCCTCTTTGCTGATCATGCCCTGGGCCACAAGCATGGCGCAGTGCGCCCGGCTGCCGTGCAGGTCCTGCTTGGCCAGGCGTTGGTCAAATCCGACGGAGGCGTTGATCTCCTCCATGATGGCGGCGGGGCCGGCGGAAAACCGACCGCCCCAAATCTTGCTTGTCATGTGTTAACCTTGACCCTCGCGCGGGCCTTCGCAATAAGTTGTCCGGCGCATCTGATTGTGGAGGAACAATGCCGGACAAAAGGTTAAATCGCAGCCTTATAGGTACAGCCATTGGGCTGGGAGCGGTGATTATCATTGGACTGGCCATTGTGGCAACCCGCCAGGACCCAGGGTCGCAGCCCGAGTCCGCGCCTGAGAGCGCGGCCGCGCCGTCCGCCCCCAGCGCAAAGTCCGATTTCGGCGACATTGCCTGGCACGAGTCTCCGATTCCGGCCCCTGCCACGATCTTCAAGAACGCGGCCGATGAGGACATCACTCTGGCCGATTTCGCGGGCAAGGTGCTGGTCGTCAATTTTTGGGCCACCTGGTGCGCGCCCTGCATCAAGGAAATGCCCACGCTGGACGCCCTTCAGGCGAAACTCGGCGGGCCCGACTTCGAGGTGCTCGTTATTTCCCAGGACCGCGAAGGCGCGAGCGTCGCTGAACCCTTCATGGCCAAAAACGAATGGTCGAATTTGGCGCTTTATACCGAAGCCGGCAATCGCTTTGGCCGGGATGCAAATCTTCGCGGCCTGCCGACGACCTTGATCATCGGCAAGGACGGCAACGAACATGGCCGCGTGGAGGGCGATACCGATTGGAACAGCCCCGAGATCGAGGAACAGCTGCGCGCATTGATGGGTGCCGGTTAGGTTTAGTTTGGCCCCGCGCCAAGGCGCACGGATATGCCGTCTTTTTCAAACCAGCTGCGCCACAAAAGCGTAAACGCGAATGCGATGTAAATGCTGGCAATAACATCGGCTAGGTAATGTGCGCCGATAATGACGCGGCTCGCGCCGATGGTCGCGGCCACGGCCAGAAACGGCGCGCGCCATTTCGGAAACAGCAACGAGAGACACAGCATCGCCGTCCAGATGGACTGCGTGTGTCCGGATGGAAACGCGCAATCGGCCAGCCGCAGCCCGAACGGATGAAACTCGGCGCTGCCGTCCCGGAACAAAAAGCGCGGGCGCTCCCGCCCCACCATCAATTTGACGGCATTGATGAAGATGCCCGACGTCATCATGGTCACGATCATGAACGCCCAGGCGCGTGCACGTTGTTTAAATTTGAGATCGTCTGCGTCCGGTCCACGTTTGTATTTCAGGTACGCGGCGCCGATAGCCAGGACGGCCAGCGAATACCAAATCGCGCCGTTGGCGAAGTCCGTGATGAAAGCGAAAAAATCCGCCCACGCCGTTTGCCGGTAGGAATTGAAAAACAAAGCCAAGGGCACATCGACGAAAAACATCGACGCGGCGGTCAGAAGCGCCGTGATCAAACCCCCAATCAACAGGCCGCGGCGCAGCGACGGATATAATATTAAACTCATTCCCCGCCGCCCTCCGGCCGCGTGATTGGCGCTGCGGTGACAACCACCAATTTCACGTCCTCGCCCTTGGAATAATTGCGGCCTTTCGCAATCCCCTGTGTGCGCATCTCAAGATCATGTTTGCCAAGCTCGATTTTGATATCCGCGATGTTTTCTTCGGGAACAGCGATGATGGAAACCTCTTTATTGATCAGCAGCCCGGTTGCGCCGTCCCAGCTGGTGAGCCAGGTATGTGTTCCAAGCAGGAATACCGCGGACGGTTCATGAAATCCCGCGACGGCGACGCGTGTATTTTCGCTTTTGAGCGGCGCGACAATATCGGCCAATTGCGTGCTTACCGCCAAGCGTTCGAGCCCCGGTACCGCTCCGCCGAACGTAAATAGGCTGAAGACAATGCTGGATGCGAACAAAGCCCCGGTGGTGCGCGGTGAGTTCTTAACCGCACTCCACGCTCCCACGACCCCCGCAGCCAATGCAGCAGCAGCGCTTATATAAACCGGTAAACCCGCGGCGCCGTACATCCCGGCGGCCCAGACGATCGCGCCAGCCAGTCCAAGGCTCGCTATGGCCCAAAGGATTTTAAAAGCCGCGCCGGCTGCGCGAAGCTTTGCGTTTTCGATCCGCTCGTTCTTGAGAACGCAGGCGGCACTCAGCAACATAAGCGCGGGAAATAGCGGCATTGTGTAGTGCGGAAGCTTCGTCGGCACCAATTCGAAAATGATCCAGCTTGGTATGATCCAGGCGAGGCAAAAGCGGACAAATTTTTCGCCGCGATTCTTCCAGGCGTACATCAATGCAAACGGCGCGAGCAGCGACCAGGGCCAGGCCGTTGCGAGCAGTGCGAGTAGGTGCATACCCGAAGGGGAGCCGTGGGATTCTTGCCCCCCGGTCAACTTCGGCAACAGGTCTTGTGTAAACGCATCGGACAGAAAGCTGCCGCCGCCGGAAACCGACGTCGCCAGCAGCCAAGGCAAGACAACCGCCGCGGCCACCGGCACACCGAATTCGGGATGCAATGACTTCACCCAGTTTATACGCCGGTCGGCGATGCAAAGGGCGATCACGGAAACGCCGACAACCAAAAGAATGAGCGGACCCTTAATAAGGATGCCTGTGCCAAGCACGACCCAAAACAACAGCGCGGCCCAGACGGAGGGCATGCGTTCCGGATCGCGTGTATAGAATCTAGCAAGGATCAGCATCGACAGCGTAACAGCCGCAAGCAATGCCGCGTCCGTCTTGGCGATGTGCGCTTCAACCACCACAATGAGGCTGGTCGCCAGCATGGCGGCTCCGGCAAGGGCTATGCCCGGCGTAAAGTAAGCGCGTCCAAAATGAAACGTCGCGAGAACGGCAAGCCAAGCGCCGAGGACGGACGGCAGGCGGTACGGCCAGGTGGCGGATAGGTCTTTAACGGCGCTTGCTTTGACCGCCAGCACTTGCAGCCAATAAATCCCCACCGGCTTTTTGTTTCGCGGTTCATCCTGGAACGTGATGTCCACATAATTTCCGCTCTCGAGCATCTGCTTCGAGGCTTGCATATAGCGGGCCTCATCGCGGTCGATGGGCGGGATCGATGCAAGGCCGGGCAGAAAGATCGCCGCGCACAGCACGGTCAGGGCGAGGTAAGGGCGAAGCCCTTTGGTCGCGGCGGAGAGAAGATTGCCAGCCAATGAAGCCGCGCGGACGCTTGGCTAGCGGGTCGGCACCGGTTCCGGGCCGCTGTAATCGTAAAAGCCCTTTCCGGTTTTGCGGCCGAGCCAGCCGGCTTCGACATATTTGGCAAGCAGCGGGCAGGGCCGGTACTTGGTGTCGGCAAGCCCGTCGTAAAGCACCGACATAATGGCGTGGCACGTATCCAGTCCGATAAAGTCGGCCAGTTCCAGCGGACCCATGGGATGATTTGCGCCCAGCTTCATGGCCGTATCGATGGCCTGAACGTTACCCACGCCTTCATAGAGGGTGTACACCGCCTCGTTGATCATCGGTACCAATATGCGGTTGACGATAAAGGCCGGGAAATCCTCGGAAGAAACCGTGCTTTTGCCCAGCTTGTCGGCAAATGTGCGCACCGAAGAGAATGTGTTTTCATCGGTCGCGATGCCCCGGATCAACTCAACCAATTTCATCAACGGCACGGGGTTCATGAAATGCAGGCCCATGAACCGTTCCGGTCTGTCGGTCACCGCGGCAAGACGCGTGATGGAAATCGAAGAGGTGTTGGAACACAATAGCGCATCGTCTTTAAGCAGCGGGCACAGCGCCTTAAAAATCTGCTTTTTGACATCTTCGTTTTCCGTGGCCGCCTCGATCACCAGATCGCAATCGCCCATGGAGGCTTGGTCGGTGCTGGTTGTAATGCGCTTCAGCGCGGCGGTTTGATCCGCTTCGCTGACAAAACCCTTATTGGCCTGCCGGGCGATGTTCTTTTCGACGACCGATACAGCTTTATTCAGCTGCTCTTCGTTGATGTCGCTCAGGACAACGTCGAAACCGCCGAGCGCACAGACATGCGCGATGCCCGAGCCCATTTGCCCGGCGCCGATAATGCCCACCTTCGCGATTTCGATGGGAGTCTTCGAAGAAGCAGCAGCCTCGGTCATAACGCCTCGCCTTGCTGATAAACTGGTTTTTGTCCGCTTTCGGCGCGGGAATCGAAGGTCTAAAGAGCCTCGGTCAGCTCGGGCACGATCTGGAACAGATCGCCCACCAAACCGTAGTCGGCCACTTGGAAGATCGGCGCTTCTTCATCTTTGTTGATGGCGACGATCACCTTGGAGTCCTTCATGCCCGCCAAGTGCTGAATGGCACCGGAAATACCCACGGCGATATACAGCTCGGGCGCGACGATCTTGCCGGTCTGGCCGACCTGATAGTCGTTCGGCACAAAGCCCGCATCCACGGCCGCGCGCGACGCGCCCACGGCGGCACCCAACTTATCGGCCAGGGCTTCGATGATTTTGAAATTATCGCCAGACCCCATGCCGCGACCACCGGAAACGACGATACCGGCGGAGGTCAGTTCCGGGCGCTCGGACTTGGACAATTCGGCGCTCACAAAACTGGACAGGCCAGGATCATCCGCGGCCGCCACGTCTTCAACGCTGGCGCTTCCGCCTTCGGCCTTGGCTTTGTCGAAGCTGGACCCGCGCACCGTGATGATCTTTTTGGCGTCTTTGGATTGCACCGTTGCCATGGCGTTGCCCGCATAGATGGGGCGGACAAAGGTGTCTTCGGACTCAACGCCCGAGATGTCGGAGATCTGCGCAACGTCCAGCAGCGCGGCCACGCGCGGCATCGTATTTTTGCCGTTGGTGGTCGCCGGCGCCAGAATGTGGCTGTAATCACCCGCCAAGCTCACGATCAGTGCGGCTTGGGTTTCGGCCAGCGGATGCGCGTATTGGTCGGCGTTCGCGACCCGCACCTTGGTCACGCCGTCAACTTTCGCCGCGGCTTCGGCCACCGAATCACAGTCCTTGCCCGCGACGAGGATGTGAATGTCGCCGCCGATTTTCTGGGCGGCCATGACGGCACTCAACGTTGCCGGTTTCAGTTCCGAGTTGTCGTGCTCGGCCAATACTAAGCAGCTCATCCGATCACCTTGGCTTCGTTCTTGAGTTTATCGACCAGTGTCGCGACGTCGGGAACTTTAACCCCGCCTTTGCGCCCCTCAGGCTCTTCAACCTTCAACGTGATCAGGCGCGGCGCGATGTCCACGCCCAAGTCGTCCGGGCTCATGGTATCGATCGTCTTCTTCTTCGCCTTCATGATGTTCGGCAACGAGGCATAACGCGGCTCGTTCAGGCGCAAATCGGTTGTGACGATGCACGGTGTTTTCAGCTCGACGGTTTCAAGGCCGCCATCGATTTCGCGGGTGACCTTGGCTTTGTCGCCGCCCAACTCGACCTTGGAGGCGAACGTGCCTTGCGACCAACCCAGCAGCGCCGCGAGCATTTGGCCCGTCTGGTTTGAATCGTCATCGATGGCCTGTTTGCCGAGAATGACGAGATCGGGGCTTTCCTTGCCCACGACTTCCTTCAAAAGCTTGGCCACCGCCAGCGGCTGCAACTCGGCGTCGGACTGAACCAGAATGCCGAGGTCGGCGCCCATGGCCAGTGCGGTTCTGATGGTTTCCTGCGCGGCTGTCGGGCCTATGCTGACCACAACCACTTCGGTGGCTGTACCGGCTTCTTTAAGGCGAACCGCTTCTTCGACGGCGATTTCGTCGAACGGGTTCATGGACATTTTGACGTTGGCCAGTTCTACGCCCGTCTTGTCTGCTTTGACGCGGACTTTGACGTTGTAGTCGACCACTCTTTTTACGGCGACTAAGACCTTCATGCGATTATCCTGCAATCTCCCAAAAGGTTCCGTGGGAATGGCTCAAGCATGCCAGCGCGCTTACCACAGCCAGCACACCAAACTTAGCAATTCCGGAAAACGGGCAACACAACTAGTTCGTCGCCTCCGGGCTGTCAAACGAAATAATGCTGCGGCGCAGCATGAAACCGGGAACCGGCGTTGCGCAGATGCATGGCTCTCGAGTGGTTGGTTCGGTGTGCCGGAGCTGACGAAACGGCGAACTATTGGGAAATGATGTTAAATGCAGCCCCAGGAGTCTGAAACTGCTCTCCATTTGTCCAATCTAATGAGTCGAATGTTTCCAGTACAAGCTGCCGTGTTCCAATGCACGACTGCGAAACGCCAAAGCGGTTCTATAGCGCTAAGCTTAAAGTAATTGTCCATCTCGCAGGGGCCCATATTTATGAGTCCCTCGCGCGCAGAGCATTCGTCCTTTGAAGCGTCTCTCTCGCCGAATGGAACAAAGTTAATCGTTGGCAATTGTTGGTTTAGCCGCTTGAGCATTCCCTCATCCGGATCAGAGCCCTCAACTGAAACGTACAACTTTCCTTTGCGCTCAGGATATTCTGTTAGATTCCAAACAAAAGCCTGCTCGATTGCATCATCGCGCCAATCAATCCTTTCGATGCCACCATTTGGTAATTCCACCCACATAAGTTCATCGCTGTAAGCAATCCAGAAGACAACAATCAAAATGGACAACAAGAAAGGCAATGCAAGCCAGCGAAACAGTATCCCAAAAAGAGATTTCATGGCGTTCCTCATCCCCGTCATAGTAACGCGGGGTCGGCACTTATCGTCAGCGTTCGAATTCCTTCCGGCACGGCTAGGCGCGGTTCTTGCCCGGTGTCCAGAGCACATCGCCTGAGCCCTGCGCGTTGATATGCCTGGAAAGCACAAACAAATGGTCCGAGAGCCGGTTGGCATACTTAAGTGCAGCCGGGTTCACCGGTTCTAATTCCGCAAGCTCAGCGATTTCCCGCTCGGCGCGGCGAACGATTGCACGAGCAAGATGTAAATGCGCCGCCGCAGCATGTCCGCCCGGCAGCACGAAGGACTCCAGCGGCGCCAAATCCGCATTCATGGAATCGATTTCCGATTCCAACCGATCAATCTGGCTGTCAACGATGCGCAAAACTTTGCTCGGGTCTTCGCCGTCCTCAAGTGATGTACACAGGTCCGCGCCCAAATCGAAAAGATCATCCTGAATGCGGGCAAGCATCGCATCGCAGTCCGGACTTACGGTGGATGCGTGCAATCGGGCGATGCCGATGGCCGCGTTGGCTTCGTCCAATGTGCCGTAGGCCGAGACGCGCAGAGCGTGTTTTTTAACGCGTGATCCGTCGCCCAGGGACGTCTCGCCCTTGTCTCCGCCGCGTGTGTAGATTTTCGTCAACTTGACCATGCCGCCGCCTCTCATCGTTCGCGGCATATTACGCCTGTGGGCCGGACCGCGCCACCGCTGGCATCTGTATAATCTCCCGGCTGATTGCACTAATATGTGGGCTCATTGCATTGCAGCCATTGTCCAAAGGGCAACCCGCGTGAATCGGATCGCTCCAACCCTATCGGTCTATCTCGGCCGTCACTTTCTGCTCGCATTCTTCGGATTGCTTGCGGCGGTGGTGGGTTTGATTCTGCTGTTCGATACGATCGAACTCATGCGCCGGTCCGTGCGCGCGGAAGATCTCGGGTTTGGAACCTTGATGCTCATGGCGGTGATGAAATTGCCGCACACGGTGCAGGACACCCTGCCGTTCGCCGTGATGATCGCGACGATGTATGCCCTGTTCCGCCTATCACGCAGTCACGAGCTCGTGGTGATCCGATCGTCGGGCATGTCGGTCTGGCAATTTCTGGCGCCGCCCCTGGTTCTGGCCGGCTTGTTGGGGCTTGTGAACCTCGTCATTTTCGATCCGGTGTCTGCCAGCATGTATGACACCTACAAGCGCATGGAAGAGGGGCTCATCCGCAACAATCAAACGTCCCTGAATATAGGCGAGGACGGTTTGTGGTTGCGCGAGGCGGGCGATGGCCGCGCCAAGGTGGTGCACGCGGATTATGTCCGTCAGGACGGCGGCACGCTGTTTCTCACGCAAATCGTCGTATTTGAAACTGACAATTCGGAAAGACTGGAGCGCCGGTTCGAGGCGGAGGCCGGTCAATTGAGCGAAGGGCGCCTTGCCTTGAGCGAAGTCTGGCTGATGGAACCGGGAAGCCGAACCGAATTTCACGATCAATTTGAGCTGCAAACCTCGATCACATTGAGCCAGGTGCAGAACAGTTTCGAAGCGCCGCAGACCATGTCGTTCTGGGATCTGCCGGCGTTCATAGACTTTTCACGCGCGTCCGGATTTTCGGCCCTGCCGCATAGGCTCTATTGGCAATCGCTGCTCGCCTCGCCGTTTTTGCTGTGCGCCATGGTATTAGTCGCCGCCTCGTTTTTTCTGACCGCGAATGCGCGTTACAGCAGTTGGGTATTACGCGGAGCGGCGGGCTTGGCGGCGGGGTTTTTGTTCTATTTCTTTACCCGGTTTACCTATGCCCTCGGCTTGTCTGCAACACTGCCGCTGTTTTTGGCGGCCTGGGCGCCGACAGCCGTTGCCGGACTTCTCGGCTTAACGTATTTGTTTCATCGTGAAGATGGCTGACGAACGTATTCAGACGGTCATGGATGTCTTGCGCAGTTTGCGCGAGCGCCCCGCGCGTTGGGTGCTGGGGCTGCTGTTCTTTTTCATGTTCTTCCCCCACGTGGATATCGCCATCAGCGGCTGGTTCTACGAGCCGGGTCCAGGCTTTACATGGGACCCCGATGGGTTCATGGAATTTTTGCGCTCGGCGATGCCCGTGATCATCATTGTCTCGTTTGTGGTGTGCGTCGCGCTTTGGGTCGCGGGCATTTGGTACGAAAAATGGTTTTGGGGTCTGACGACGCCGCGCGTCGTTTATCTCATGATCACGCTCTTGGTCGGCCCTGGTTTACTCGTCGAAGCGCTCCTGAAGCCTAATTGGGGCCGCGCCCGCCCGAAGGATCTCGAACTGTTCGGCGGAGACGCGCTGTATACGCCGCCGTTCTGGGTCGCCAATGAGTGCGGACACAATTGCTCCTTCGTATCAGGCCATGCCGCGATTTCGTTTTGGGTCACGGCTTACGCGTGGTTATTGCCGAGCAAGTGGCGGTTCACCGGCATAGTCGTCGGCACGGTCTTTGGTTTCCTGATGGGATGCGTGCGCATCGCGCAGGGCGCGCACTTCATGAGCGATGTGATTTTTGCGGGCGTGATCGTGCTGTGGGTGAATTACTTCGCGGCGCGCACCGTGCTCGACCAGTCGAACGCTTCGTCCGATTGACGTGATGGCACCAGCCGACAAAAAATTTCTGTCCGGTGCGTTCAAGCGCGTCTTTGCACAAAAAAAAGAAAGCTATTGGCATTCGGACACCGGCGAATATCCGCGCTTGCTCACACTGGATTGCGACGCGGCGGGCCTTGCCGGAAAGCGCGGCATTTATGCGGCGTGGCATTTGGGTGTGCGCCCGCAGTGGCTGCACATCGGCGCGGCACCGGATTTAGCCGAAGCATTTAGGGAGCTTGCGAACTCACCCGAGATTTTGGCTTACGATCAGAACCGCGGCGTGTTCGCCGCCTGGGCGTTTCCGCCCGAGGACCAAGTTCCGGGAACGGTACTTTATCTTCGCCAGACCCTTAATCCTGCATTTGGGTCACCTGAGTCGCCGGACGGTGCGGACATAAAGCCGGTTTCGTGCCCGTTGCCGCCCGGCACCGGCGGTTAATCTTCAATTTTAGGCGCCTCAATCGTCCCTTTAGGTGTCATGATGCGCGCCGGGGAGCGCAGCATGACGGTCGTTAAACACGAACAAGCGTATTCCAACTCGCAAAATAGCGCTTCGTTGCACCAAGACGGCGCGGTTTTGCCGGTACAGGTGCACGGCATTGCCACCGCGTACCCGCCGTTTGTGATGAAGCAGGACGAGGTCCTGCGCAAAGCCGCCGCCGTGTTCGGACATAAACCGGAACTGATGCAGCGCATGGCCAAAAGTTACGGCAATGCGGGTGTGAAACAGCGCAATTCATGTGTGCCCCTCGAATGGTACGCCGCGCCGCACGGCTGGCCGGAACGCATGCGCTTGTTTGAGGAAAATGCGCTGAAGCTGCTGACGGAAGCGGGACAAAAAGTATTGGCGGCGGCGGGCGTTTCTCCGGCCGATGTGGCGGCAACGGTCACTGTTTCAAGCACGGGCATTGTCACCCCCAGCCTGGATTCGCTGCTTCAGGCGCCGCTCGGCCTTGCACCGGGCGTGCAAAGACTGCCGGTTTTCGGCCTTGGCTGCGCCGGCGGGGTGATCGGATTGTCGCGGGCCGCGGCCATGGCGCGGGCGCAACCGGGCCGGTGGGTGCTGTTTCTGTGCACGGAATTGTGCGGTTTAACCTTCCGCCCGGCTGACGATTCCAAAGCGAATATCATCGGAACCACCATATTTGGCGACGGCGCGGCGGCGGTTTTGCTGCGCTGTGCGCCGTCCAGCCGTGCAGATAGGCACGGTCCGGACGCAATTTCGCACGGTAAAGACGCCGTTTTGCACGGCTCAAGCCCGGTTTTGGCGCACATCCATGCTTGGGGCGAGTACACCTGGCCCCAGACCCGCGATATCATGGGCTGGAGCGTCGAGGACGACGGCCTCGGCGTGATTTTTTCGCGCAGCATCCCAAATCTTGTGCGTGACAACATGCGCGAAGTGACCGACTCGTTTTTGTGCGAGCACGGTTTGCGCCAAGACGACATTAACGGACTCATCGTCCATCCCGGCGGCGAAAAAGTGCTCGAGGCATTGGAGAGCGCGTACGGATTATCGCCGGGTGGGCTAATCCATGCGCGTGACGTTCTCGCCGAGCACGGAAATATGTCGGCGGTCACGGTGCTGGCTGTTCTGGAGAAGACGCTGCAAAGCGGGGATAAAGGGCGGCATCTGATGACCGCGCTTGGCCCCGGCTTCTCGGTTGGGATGTGTTTGATGCAGCTTGTGTAGGCGCGTTCTTAATTTCTCAGCAGCCAAGTGTTCCAACCCAAGCGCTCGACCGGGTGTCCCGCCAAGTCCGCAACGCGCTCGTCCGACGTTTCGGGGAATTTGTTGTGATGGAATCCTTGCGGCTGAAACGCATCGGCGCGTTTCTTCCATTCCTGCGCCATGTCTATCGGTGTGCCGTCTGCGCTGTTGCGTTCCTGCAATTCGACGAGAGCGTCGTCCAGAACCGGGTCGGTAAAATGCTCGGCAAGGGAACCGATCATTTCCGGGGATTCAATTTGCGCGGCAACGGCCTTGCTGATGTCTTCCGGCGTATCGGCCTGCATATGCAGTTCCGCGGAAATGCCATGACCGCCGGAGCCGACTCTTACGCCCGGTACGCCGAATAGGAATGATTCGAGACCGCTGCCGCAACCGGACAGAAAAACAACAACGGCGGCATCCTTCATGCTGTCGACAAGCGATCCCTGCGCGTCCAATTGCACGTTGCCGCCCGCTCCGTAGACGTCCCGGCGCTCGGATGGGTGCGGGCGCACACGGATGCGTTTTTCAGGAAATGTGCGTGAAAGGTGCGCAATTCCGTCCAAGATAATTTTCATGTGCGCACTTTCGTGAGAAATCTGTTCGCGCATAAGACGCAGTACATCGCCGTCCGCCTTTCCGAAGGACTTCAATGTCATCTCCATATACTCGGGAAAGGGCAGGTATCCGTTGATGTTGCCGGACATCATGCATACCAGTATGTCGTTTCCTTTTGTGGCCGAGGCGATCCGGCTGCGCGGGTTTCCGGTCACCGCAACGTTGCGTGCGCCGATATCCTTGAGGACGGCCTTTGACCTCTCGCCTTGTGCGCAAATAAGGTCCGCCAGCCGCAAGGCTTGCGTATTCATCTCCGCACGATAAATCCAGGGCTCCGGCAGCAGGCCGAACGCCTCTTCATTTAAGACCGCAACGATATGCCCATTGTTTTGGAATAGGTGCATGTTGTTGGCGTCGTGAGCGTTCAGCGTCTTGAACAGCACGACACCCGGCGGTAGACCCAAAAAAAGTTCTACAAAGATATTCCACGATGCGCCGACCACGACCTGATAGCCGCGCTTTGCCAAGTTGCCGGCAAGCTCGGCTTTGGCGGCCAGTTCTCGCGCAGCGATTTCGACGGGCAGATAAATGATGCGCCCGACGCGGCGCGGCCGTGGATCGGGAAACCGAGGCGCTGGCTCGAATTGAAGGGCCTGCGCAACCGACTCAAGTTGTCCGAGAAGACTGACCTGATCCCACGTGCCCTGAAAGGAGAATGACGACATTGCCGTTGGTTTCTAATCCGTTTTGCCTCTAATTCCGCCGGATTGTCGCCGCCCTGATTGTGCGTTGCAAGCCGACAGGTCGCGGGCTTGGGGGCGGTTATACTTGCCCCACCCATCCGGACGCGCGAGACTGCTTGTGATGTTCCACTACGTTCCTGTGCCCCCCTGGCTTCCATCGTTCATACTCGCGCTGCTTATCACGCAGCGGGTCTTGGAATTGGTCATTGCTCGCCGCAACACCGCGCGCCTTCTTGAGAACGGGGCGCATGAGGTCGGTGCCGAGCATTATCCTTATATGCTTATGCTGCACACATTTTGGATCATGGCTCTTGTCGCGTGGGTCATCGCCGTGCCGCCCCGGGTGAATGCATACTTCATTGTGTTTTACGCCATTTTGCTTGGTTTGCGTGTCTGGGTGATTTCATCGCTCGGTCCGTTCTGGACGACCCGCATCATCACCATACCCAATCTACCCTTGGTGCGAAGAGGCCCGTACAAATACGTCCGTCATCCCAATTACATTGTGGTCGCGGCCGAGATTGCCGTGGTGCCGCTTATGTTCGCCGCGTGGGAAATCGCCCTGATATTCTCTGCGCTCAACGCCTGGATGATGCGGGTGCGCATCGGCGCGGAAAACAAAGCGCTCGCGGCGCGCGCTTGAGTTCAATCACATGAAAGACGAGGCACCGAATATCGCGCCTGATCGTGCGGCTTACGTTTTTGATGTCAGTGCGCATGACGAAGAGCGCACGCGTCTCAAGCTCCTTCAAGACCTGCACGATCCGGTCACAAAGCGTCTCCTGAGTGAGATTGGACTTGCTCCGGGCATGACGTGCGCTGAAATCGGCGTGGGCGAGGGGTCCATCGTGCGGCATATGTCGCAAACGGTCGGCGAAGGCGGGAAAGTCGCGGCCATCGACATCAATCCGCGCTTTCTCGGGGACGTGCCTGACAATGTCGAGGTGCGCCGGGCCGACATTACGTCTGCCGCAACCTTCGACGAAAACACCTATGACATTATTCACGGACGCTTGATCATCTTTCACATTCCGGATGCCCGTCCCGTGCTTGCAAATCTAAAGCGTGCGCTGAAGCCGGGCGGCGTATTGCTGTTGGAAGAGCCCAACTTATGTATTCAGATGGCGATGGCCGACGACGCCGAAACCAACGCAGCCTTGGCGCGCGTCTATCAGGCGTGGCTGGCTGTTTACGCAAACATGGGGCTGGACCCGGCGATCGGGTTGAAGCTGCCCGGCCTGTTCGAGGATGTAGGGCTGGGCGACGTCGAATACTCGACCGATGCGCCCATTACGCCCGGCGGATCGGTGTTTGCCCGCATGAAGGCCATGGCGCTTGCGCATGTGCGCGATGCGGTGCTCAAGACCGGGATCGCATCGGCGTCGGATGTTGAGGTCTATATGGCGGCTTCGGAAAATCCGCGGGTGAAGACGCAGTATTATGCCCTGGTTTCCGTGCGCGGGCGGAAAGAAGGTGATTAGCTCTCTACAGATCGCCGCATGGCAGCAGGCTGACAAGGGATGCTATTGCCATCACGCCCAGCATCATCCACGCGTCGTTAAAGCTTGCCACTGCTGCGGCGCGCTCGACGAGCGGTTCAACAAAGTCCCGGGTGGCGCCATCAATGTCGCCTATGGGCGTGCCGTCGAAGCGCTCCAAGGGAAGGCCGACAAACGCGGCCATGTCGCGGCTGCCCGCTTGCAGGGAATCTACAATCCTTTCCACGTGGTGCGGTCCGCGCATTTCGACAATCGTGTCGATAATCGCGAGGCCCACCGCGCCGCCGATGTTGCGCATGAGATTGAACAGCGCCGAGCCGTTGGCGACTTTTTCCGTTGGCAAGTTTCCCAGGGCCAATCGCGTGATGGGCAACAGGCAAATCACAAAGGCCGCGCCGCGCAAAACTTGCGGGACAAACAGCTGATCGAAGTCCCATTCAAACGTGCTGAACCCGTTCCAGAGAAGTCCGGCGGCCAGCAGCGTAAATCCCAGCACGGTCATCAGCTTCGGATTCATGCGCTGCTCCATCACCGTTGCGACCGGCGCGGCGATGAGCTGCGCAACGCCCGTGACGATCATGATGGTGCCGATGTCGAGCGGGCCGTATCCGCGCACAAGACCCAGGAACGGCGGCATGAGATACACCGCCCCGAACAGCGCCATGCCGAGGACGAAACTGAGCCAAGCACCGACGGCGAACTGGCGGTCCGCAAACGCGGACAGGTCTATGAGGGGTTCGCTTCGGGCGAGGCATCGGCGTACCGTGAGAGTACCTGCGATGACGCACAGACCGGCGAGGGCGAGCGCACCCGCGCTGAGCCAGCCCAAGCCGGGTGACTCCTTCAAGGTGAGTTCAAGGCTGGCGAGGAAAACGGCGGCGAGCGCCAGCGCCGGAATGTCGAGCTTCCTGATATGGCGCCAATCCGGCGCATCGACGCGCACAAGGAAGAAGGTGACAGACGCGACCAGGAGTCCCGGCACGACGTTGATCAAAAATAGCCAATACCAGGATAGCGTCTCGGTGATCCAACCGCCGATGAACGGGCCTACGGTGGGGGCCAACATCGCAAATCCGCCGCCGATGACCGTGGCGATGGGTTGTTGTTTGAGCGGAAATATCAAGAAGACAACCGAGAATACCACCGGAATCACAGCGCCCCCGAACAGGCCTTGAATAAACCTGAAGGCGTAAAGAGTGATGTAGGTCTCGGACATCGCGCAGGCGACGGAGGCGGCGACAAACCCGATCATGGCCACCGTGAACAAGATGCGCGTAGACATGACGCGGGTGAGAAACCCGCTAGCGGCAATCGCGATGACCTCGGCGATCAGATAGGTGGTTTGGATATAGCTCAGCCGATCCTGGGGAATTGAGAGTGAGAATTGAATATCGATCAGCGAACTGGCGACGATCTGGATATCGAGGATCGCCAAAAACATGCCGATGGACATGGCGGTGAAGCCCGTCCATGCGCGCCAACCGGCACCCGCTCCACTTTTTTGGAAATCGCCTGCGGACCTAATCGTCGACCCTTTTCACTCCCGGCGTTATCACGCCGCGTTTAAGGCAGGCGGCCCTCGATTTCCGCATAAACTCGTGCCAGCGCCCGGGGCGCTTGAGAGGCAAATAGCGCCATCTCGGTGAATTCACCCCACTCGGCGTGCTCAAAGGCCGGGCAATTTTTCTCGTCCGGGCATTTGTGGCCCGCGGCGCGCAAACGATGGGCTTCACTGATCACATGTTCGGTCGCCTTCAGAGAATGGTCGAGCTGTTCCTTGAGGGTTGGGGCGTCGTCCACAAAGCCGTGCCCGGGCACGTACCAACTGACCTGCATATCCTGCGCGGTCTTGATGGTTTCCACCCAGTCGCTGGGATAGGCGGTGATCATCGCCGGAAAAACGTCGTGCAGATATAACTCGCCCATGAACAAAACGTCACTGGCCGGCAGATAAGCAACAAGATCGCCACCGGTATGGCCGCGCCCAATATTGAGAACACGAATGTCAACGCCGCCCAAGGTCAGTGTGCGGGCCTGCGTGACCGTTTCATCCACCGGCGGCAATTCGGCGTTCTCCGCCATGATTGCCTTCGAAATCGGTGTGGCGATGATGGTCATATCCGGATACGCCGCCTTGAGAGCGGGCAGGCTATTGACGTGATCTCCATGGTCAGAGGCGATAACGCGGTACTTGACCGGCTGATCAGTCAGCTTCTTGATCTCAGAGACCATCGCCTCGCCTTGTTCGATGGTATTCTGGCCATCCACGACAACAACGCCTTCGGACGTCACGACAATAAGACTGACGGTGGTGATGAGTTGGCCGGCATTTAGCGTGTCTGAATAGGCATAGACTCCCGACACCAGCTCCTGAACAAGCGGAAAGTCGCTTTCGCTCATGCCCCGTTCGGTAACATCGGCGGCCATTGCCGGTGAAGCGAACATAGCGGCGGTGAATGC
>Ga0181588_10002073_pt1 | contig 17495 bp, 13 predicted proteins | sample 071ome_26_FD_148607 | JGI IMG/M metagenome (GOLD analysis project Ga0181588, IMG submission 148607) | Coastal salt marsh microbial communities from the Groves Creek Marsh, Skidaway Island, Georgia - 071409BT metaG (spades assembly) | ecosystem: Environmental > Aquatic > Marine > Intertidal zone...
TGGTCGGCGCACAGGGGCAGCATCTCACGTTCCTCTTCGCGGTTCAGCAGGTTGTAGTGGTTCTGCATGCTGACGAAACGCGACCAGCCATTGGTGTCGGCCACGTGCTGAGCGGTGGCGAACTGCCATGCCCACATCGATGAGGCGCCGAGGTAGCGAACTTTGCCAGCACGGACGACATCGTTCAGCGCCTCCATCGTCTCGGCGATCGGTGTGCGATGGTCCCATCTGTGGATCTGGTACAGGTCGATGTAATCGGTACCGAGTCGCCGCAGGCTGTCATCGACCGCCGTCATGATGGCCGCCCGCGACAGCCCCTCCCCGTTGGGGCCGGGCCGCATACGTCCACGCACCTTTGTGGCAATCACCACCTCATCGCGCGGCACCCCAAGTTCGGTGAGCGCCCGCCCCAGGTACTCCTCACTCGACCCCAGCGAGTACACGTTCGCGGTGTCGAAGAAGTTGATACCTGCGTCGAGTGCCTGCGCGAAGAACGGCCGCGATGCCTGCTCATCGAGCGACCACGGATGGGTGCCCTGCGACGGTTCGCCATAACTCATGCATCCGAGACAGATGCGTGAGACCTCGAGGCCCGTTGTGCCAAGTCGTGTGTACTGCATGTCTACCCCTCTATGCCGTGTGGCCTCTGATCGCGTCGTCGCCGTCACGGCGCATCAGCACCCCAGCGACCCGGAATCGTTCCAGTTTGGCCGCCACAAGCTCGGCGAGGTCGACCGGACTGTCGACCGGGTCACCATCGGTGTCGGTGATCCGCAGTTCGCCGGTGGCGACTGCCGTGGTCACCGCCCCGAGCAGGCCGTCGTGGTCGCAGGTGCCGTCCATAACGTGCAGCAACACCCGATCCATTGTGTCGACCGCGAGGTGGTCGTGACGGCCGGTGGTGATCACCGCATCACCGGCCATCGCCTGCACCCGTGCCAGTTGCCGCGCGACGGGCAGATCCGCGATATCGGAGGCGAGGCCACGATCGCGCCGACCTGCATCACAGCGTCCCCGCATGACCAGTTCATGAGCGAGTTCACACACATCGTCGTGCACCTCGTCGATCGACACGGATCGTCGCCGCGCGACCTCCGCGATCAGATCCGTCACCGCCATGGTGTCGGGCCGATGCTCTGACAGCACCCACAACATGGTTGCTGTCGTCGGGTCGTGCGGGGTCAGCGTGGATCCATCGGCATCGACAAAGGCCGCATCGATCGCTGATGCATCGGGATTGCGACTGTCGAGATCCACATCGACCGTCACCAGGTCAACATCGGCGCCGATGCGCAGCCCCGGCATCACCACCGCGCCACCTGCTGAACGGTGCGCATCGGCACGGCACAGCACGGCGCGTCGAAAAAACCGGTTCGTCATCACATCGAGTAACTGTTCGGTGGCGATCGCGTCGAGTTCGAGCGCGGTGATCCGTTCTGCGCCGTCGTCACCCAACTGCGCCGGCGACGACGTGCCGGGGTCGGCATCGCCCAGATACGTCAACCCGGATGCGGCCATATCGCGCACGAATTCATCGAGGTAGAAGGCCTGGTTGTGCTCGACCAGATGTTCGAAATACAGATACCGATCGCTGAGGCGGTCGAGAAGGTCGAACTCGTGCTGCATGAAGCCGCCGAGCGGACCAGCATCGCCACCGTGTTCGCGCCAGAGCGCGAGGAACTCACGGGCGGTCGCTGCCATCTGTGCCGGGGGGCCGTCTGGCACCACCCGCCGCAGGGCATCGCGCACAATTCGTCGCGCATGCCATCCAGGGAGCGCATTGAAACTGATACTCGCCACGCCGGTGGGAGCCAGCCGCGTCGCCATGATCGACCGAATGGCTGCACGTACCGCGTCGGGCACCCAGGAGTACACCCCATGGCAGATGATGACATCGAAGACGCGGTCGCGCCCGAGGAGGTGCTCATCAGCGGCAACATCCACCAGATCGGCCGCCAGCAGCGTGCAGTTCGCCACACCGGCTCGCCGAGCGAGGTCTCGCCCGTCGGCGATCTGCGATGGCGCATGATCGATACCGGTGAAGGTGCCGGCGGGGATGTCGTCGGCCATCGCCACGAGGTTGCCGCCGCGTCCACATCCCAATTCCAGAACGCACACATCGTCGAGGCCGGCGACCTCTAGACCGTGAATCGCTGCGAGGGCGCACAGCCAGTCGGCGTGTGTGGCTCGAAACGCGACATTGTCGTATCCGAAGGTGTCGTAGGCAACAAGATCGGCCCCGGCGCGATCGCCGTTGTGATGGGGCGCAGTTGACGACACACCCCAGAGGGTATGTCCTCGCACTCGCCGACCTGCCCACCGCCGAGGGGGCGTGACTAGTGTCTGATCATGAGCGACGCCGCCCGTCCGCGTATTCAGACCGCACCCTCGCATGTGGATGTCGCAGTTATCGGTGCCGGGATCTCGGGAATCAGTGCCGCATACCACCTGCAGACGATGTGCCCCGATCGCACATTCACCATCGTGGAGGCCCGCGACGACATCGGTGGTACCTGGGACCTGTTCCGCTACCCCGGAGTGCGATCCGACTCCGACATGCACACCCTTGGCTTCTCCTTCAAACCATGGCGTGCTGAGAAATCGATTGCTGACGCCGAGTCGATCATGGCGTATCTGCGCGAGACCGTCGCCGAATACGACATCGAACGCCACATCCGATTCGGCCACCGCATGCGCGCTGCTGCATGGGACTCTCACACAGCCCGTTGGACGCTCACGCTGGACACCCCCGATGGTGAGACCACTCTCAGCGCGAACTTCGTGTTCATGTGCGCCGGCTACTACAGCTACCGCGGCGGCCATAACCCCGATTTCCCCGGGCGCGAGCGTTTCACCGGTCAGGTGGTGCATCCTCAGGCCTGGCCCGACGACCTTGACTATGCCAACAAGCGGGTGGTCGTGATCGGCTCGGGGGCCACGGCGGTGACGCTGGTGCCCGCAATGGCCGAGACGGCCACGCATGTCACCATGCTGCAGCGCTCGCCGACGTGGGTCGTGGCGCGTCCCGACACCGACCGATTCGCCAACACGCTGCGTCGTGTGCTGCCGGATCGGGTTGCCTATGCGATCACCCGACGTAAGAACACCCTGCAGCAACAACTGGTGTACCGCAAGACACGTACCGATCCCGACAAGGTGAAGTCGCTGCTGTTGAAAGGGGTGCGTGCCGGGCTCGGCGACGACTACGACGTCGACACCCATTTCACGCCGTCGTACAACCCGTGGGATCAGCGGTTGTGCCTGATTCCCAACGGAGACCTGTTCCGTGCCATCCGTTCCGGCTCGGCCGAGGTGGTGACCGACACCATCACGACATTCACCGAGACCGGTATCGAACTCTCCAGCGGACGTCACCTCGACGCCGCAATCATCGTCACCGCGACCGGTCTGCAACTGGTCACTCTCGGCGAGGCCGAGATCACGATCGATGGCCATGAGGTCGACTTCTCCTCCACGTTCACCTACAAGGGTCTCGCCTACTCCGATGTGCCAAATCTGGTGAGCACATTTGGGTACATCAATGCGTCGTGGACCCTGCGCGCCGATCTGACCAGCGACTACGTGTGCCGGGTGCTGAACCATATGCGTGACACCGACACCGATATAGCCGTGCCACGCCTCGCCGATGACGAACGGGCAATGACCCCACGGCCATGGATCGACGATTTCTCAGCCGGGTACATCACCCGCATCTTGCCGGTTCTGCCAAAACAGGGCGACCGTGCACCCTGGGTGAACCCGCAGGTGCTGTCCGCCGATCGCCGGCTCATCGCGCGTGCCGATGTGGACGATGGCCATATGAACTTCACCCGGGCGCTCGACCGCGCGCCGGTGGGTGTGTAGGCCACACGCAACCGACCAGACAACTACTAGGAGCAACGATGCGAGCACTGCAGATCACCGACCTAATCGGCCCCGACGGCGTGGCCGTGATGAACGATGTCGCCGAACCCACCGATGATGGACGGTCGATCATCATCGACACCGCCTTTGCCGGCGTGTCGTTTCCCGATCTGTTGCAGACGCGCGGTATGTACCAGATTCGACCGGAGCCGCCGTTTACTCCCGGGGTGGAAGCCGCCGGGGTAGTGCGGTCCGCGCCCGCGGGGTCGGGCTTTTCACCAGGTGATCGTGTCGCTGTGTGGGGCACCGCCTGCCATGCCGAGGTCATCGCTGCGCATCCCAACCAGTGCTTCATCATCCCCGAGGAACTATCCCTCGCTGAGGGCGCATCTCTGGTGTTGAACTATCAGACCGCGGTGTTCTGCATGGTCGATCGTGGCGGCTTGCGCGCCGGCGAATCGGTATTGGTCATGGGCGCGGCAGGTGGTGTCGGCACCTCGGCCATCCAAGTGGCGAATGGCACCGGCGCATCGATGGTGATCGGCTTGGTCTCCACCCCCGAGAAAGCCGAGATCGCGACGGCCGCCGGGGCGACGCACACCGTGCTGGTCCACGACGGTTGGAAGGACGAGGTGCTTGCCCTCACCGACGGTCGTGGTGTCGACATGACCTATGACCCCGTCGGTGGTGATCGTTTCCTCGATGGCGTTCGCGCTCTGGCCCGCTTCGGTCGACTGGTGGTGGTTGGCTTCGCCGCCGGTGATATCCCAACGATCAAGGTGAACCGGTTGTTGTTGCGCAACGTCAGCATCGTGGGCGCCGCATGGGGTGAGGCGATCGCGGCCGATCCGTCGCTGGCAGTCGATATTCACGAGCGCCTACTGACCATGATTCGCTCGGGGGCCGTGCGCCCGCCGATTGGTCAAGTTGTGCCGTTCGCTGAGGCGCCCGATGCATTCCGCCTTCTCGATGACCGACAGGCCACAGCGAAGGTGCTCATCGAGTTCTGACCACGTGAGCCGGTGTCGATCGGCACGGAAAATATTCGTCATCAGATGTCACATTCGTGGCATTGTCGACGATCACATGACTATGCGTTCCTCTCTGATCAGTGCCGCAGCCGTTCTTGTCGTTGCTGTTGCTCCAATGACCGGCATCGACTCGGTGGTGGCAGGTCCACGTCCGGACGACGCGGCCGTTGCGGTCTTCGACTGGGATCCCGGAACACCAACTGGTTTCTTGGGCGTCGATCTCGAATTGCCCGACGGCGTCAACATCGACAACCCCTATGGCGGCTACGTGCATATGGCGCGTTGGGCTGGCGACCAGTCGTGGCACCTATGGGATCGTGATCTGGCGTCGCCCACATTCGGTTGGCTAACCGAGGAGGTGGACGGACCGACCTACGACCGTCGGGCCACGCGCCTGCGTCTCGAGTTCTACCCGACGACCACCGACGAGTGCGACGGCCGTGATCCCACCGCGGACTGCTACTGGCAGATCTACGACGTGTACGACTCGAGCGTCGGCGGTCTCCATCTCGGCGTCGATCTCGATGGCGCGGCACGGGTGGACCTTGGCAGTTTGCGACTGCCGCGAGTCGGCGACGACCTCGGGGCGTTCGTCGCTCGAGGCGATGTGGTGAGCGCCACCGACATTCCCGATGGGCGCATCCATGTCGATGCCTTCCAGATCGATTGCGCCTACTACGAGGGATGCATTGCGCCCCCGGTGAACGACGCCGGGGTGACCGTTGGCGCGTTCTCCTCGGGGCCGGGGCGTGACAATACGTGGTCACTCGGCGTTGCATGGCCGGGCCGGTACACCGTGTTTGTTCGTGACACCGTGGCCGGTATCGGCTACCAGGGTTTCATCGATGTGGCGCCGGGTGATGTGCCGACATTCGATCTCGATGCGCCATGTTTCGGCATGGAGGTCTGCGTGCGCCTCGACGGCACCGACCCTGCTCCCCCTGCGGCCGATTTCCATCCGGTGGCACCCGCACGGGTGCTCGACACCCGCAATGGGGTCGGGATTGCCGAGGGTCCGGTGCGCGCTGGTGACGGCTCGCTCGACCACACCACCGCCGATCTGCGACTGGCCGAGCGACGCAACCACGAGTTCCGCGTCACCGGCGTGGGTGGTGTGCCCGATACCGGCGTCGCCGCCGTGTTGTTGAACGTGACCGCGGTGGCTCCCACAGCCGGTGGTTTCATCTCGGTGGCTCCTCGACCATCGGGAACCGGCAATCTGTTCGACGATCAGAACTCGTATGGCATCTGGCCGAGCGCATCGAATCTGAACCTTGTGCCCAACACGGTGACACCGAACATGGTGCTGGCCAGGGTGGGGGCGGGCGGCATGGTTCGCCTGCATGTGTACGGCACCGATGTGCATGTGCTGGCCGACGTGGCCGGATGGTTCGGGCACACGCCCGATTCCGCGGCCGATGACGGTTTTCAGATGACGACGCCGCTGCGGGTTCTCGACACCCGTGGCGGTATCGGCACAGCTGGCGATGGGGCGTTCACTGCCGATGAGGTACGCCGGCTACGCATCGACAACGTACCCGATGACGCCACCGCAGTGGTGTTGAACATGACGGCGGTCGAGCCGACCGGCGACGGATTCGTGACGGTATGGCCCAGTGGATCACCCCAGCCAGAAGCGTCGAATCTGAATACGTCCGCTGGAGTGACGCGACCGAACCTGGTCGTGGTCCGCTTGGGTGAGGATCGCTCGGTCGAGATCGCGTCGATGCTGGCCGGTGGCCATCTCCTCGCTGACCTGCTGGGCTACACCGTGGCCGACGGCGGCACGCAGATGACCGCTGCCGAGCCGTTCCGAGTGTTCGATACGCGCGGCGATATCGGCACGACCGGTGGCGGAATGACCGATGGCGACAGCCGGCGGGTGCTGATCGCCGGTATCGGTGGGGTGCCCGACGACGCGATTGGGGCCATGGTGAACATCACTGTTGTGGAGCCGTCGGCTGCTGGCTTCGCCACCGTGTGGCCAAGCGATCAGCCACGTGGCAACACGTCGAACCTCAACTGGGATGCGGGCGATATCCGACCCAATGCAGCCATCATCGGGCTGAGTGCCGACGGGTCGCTCGATCTCGGCGTCGACATGCCGGGTGCCACGGATGCAACAGCTGATGTGCTGATCGACGTGATGGGGTGGCTCACCGAGGCGGATACGACCCCTGCCGACAACTCGTAGCCAGCGCGCCCCACCGGGTGTGGAACATTCATTGGTGGGCACGACGGGACTCGAACCCGGGACCTCCACCGTGTCATGGTGGCGCTCTAACCAACTGAGCTACGCGCCCGTAGCCACCGTCAATGTTAGCCCGATGCGTCGCTGCCCACACGCAGCCGCGTAGCGATGTCATTGGCCAGTAGACGGCCGTTGCGGGTCAGCACCCACGCGTCGCCGCGGCGTTTCACTAACCCTGACAAAGCCGCACCATCAAGGGCCTCGAGGGGCACCCCGTCGCGGGTGCGCAGCGCTAGCTCCAGGCGTTCGAACTCGCGTGTCGCGGCATCGAGTACCTCGCCGGACGCTTCGGTGGAGTCTCCGGAGGTGACGGCCGCGATATAGCGCTCCGGCGTCCGAAGATTCCACCAGCGCCGTCCCGAACGATGCGAATGCGCTGCACACCCCACCCCGACATAGTCGCCCTGGGCCCAATACAACAGGTTGTGACGGCACTCATGGCCCGGGCGCGCCCAGTTCGAGATCTCATAGTTCTCCAGCCCCGCAGCGGAGAGGATGTCGTCGGCGATCTCGTATCGCGAGGCCTGCACATCATCGTCGGGATGGTCGGCCACACGATCTGCAAGGGGTGTGCCAGCCTCCACCGTTAGCGCATACGCCGAGACGTGCGGCGCCCCGAGGGCAACCACCTGCTCGAGCGTCGACACCCAGTCCTCATCACGTTCACCAACCGCGCCATAGATGAGGTCGAGATTGAATGTGGTCACTCCCCCAGCAATGACCGCATCCACTGCGCGAGCGACGTTGTCACGCACATGTCGCCGCCCGAGTGCGCCGAGAACATGCGACGTCATCGACTGCACCCCGATCGACACCCGGGTCACTCCACCGGCCACCCATGTGCGCACCATGTCGACATCGACATCGTCGGGATTGCACTCGACGGTGACCTCGGCCCCCTCTGCCACCGGGATGGCCTCAAGAACCTCCACCAATGCTGATGCCGGCACCAACGACGGTGTTCCACCACCGACGAAGACAGATGACACCGCGTGGGGGAATGCGGTGCGTTCGATATCGGCGCGCACCGCCTGCAGATAGTCGTCGACCAGATGCTCGCGGTCGGTCCAGGTGGCAAAGGCGCAGTAGTCGCAGCGATGAGTGCAAAACGGGATGTGCACGTACACACCGAACTCTGACGTTGTTACCGCGGCACCGGGAATGGTCACCGCGGCCCTCCGGCGGCGAGCATCAATGTGGCGGCCACGACCGCTGCGGTTTCCACGCGCAACACACCATCGCCAAGGTCCACCCGATCGGCCATCAGATCCAACTCGGATTGGCTCCAGCCTCCTTCGGGCCCGATAACTACCGCGGTGTCGTCATCGCGCAGGGCACGCCCACCCGGTTCGGCGACCGGAATCGATGACACCACCTCATCCGCTGGTACTGGCCCACGCACGACGGGCACATGCACCCGGCGTGATTGCTCGACTGCTGAACGCACAATGCGTTCCAAACGTGCGAGTCCGCGGTCACGTCGTGCCGGATCCCAGCGCACCACCGACCGTTCCGCGTCCACCAACACGATCTCGGCAACGCCGACCTCCACCAGTTTCTGCACCATCCAGTCGCCACGATCACCCTTGGGTAAAGCCGCATACACCGCCACCTCGCGGCCACGGGCGCACTGCTCCACCTCCCCCACGGGGTCGAGACCAGCACCCGCCAGCACGCACGGGCGCCACGCGCCGCGACCGTCGGTCACGGTGATCGCGGCGCCGTCGCGCAGACGCAACACGCGCATCAGATGATGCATGGCGTCGTCATCGGCAATCGGAGCCGACACATCGTCGACCACCAGGTGCGCCGACGCGGATCGCCGCAATGCCTCCACGGCTCAGGAGAACGCCGACTTGATACGCGAGAACAAGCCGCCACCGCTCGTGCCGATGTCTTCGCCGCGCTGTTCGGCAAATCGGCGCAGCAGATCTGCCTCCTCATCGCTGAGATTGGTGGGTACCACCACGTCGACAATGGCGCGCAGGTCGCCACGGCCACGACCCTGCAGCCGTGGCACACCGCGCTGGCGCAGCACGAACTCGTGTCCGGGTTGGGTGCCGGCGGGAACCGACAACTCCTCGTCACCATCAAGGGTGGGCAGGGTGACCGTGGTACCGAGCGCCGCCTGCGAGATCGACACCGGCACCCGGGTCACGAGGTCTTGACCGTCACGTTCGTAGCGCGCATGCGGCGACACCCGCAGATGCACATACAGATCGCCCGCCGCACCGCCGCGCGGCCCGGTGGCGCCACGGCCGGTGAGACGCAACGTGGCCCCAGAGTCGACGCCGGCGGGCACTTCGATCTGGTAGGTGCGATCAGACGTCACCCGTCCCTCACCGCGACAAGTTCCACATGGGGTGGCGATCACCTCGCCAAGGCCGCCACAGCGCGCACACGCTGCCGTGGTGACCATCTGGCCGAGCATGCTTTGGCGCACCCGACGTACCTGGCCCGACCCGTTGCAGTCAGAACAGGTCACCGGCTGGGTGCCAGCGCCCGCGCCCGTGCCCGCGCAGTCGCCACAGGGCTGCGGCAACTTCAACGTGACCGGCACCTCGGCACCAAACACCGCCTGTTCGAAATCGAGGTCGACCACAACCTCCATGTCCTGGCCGCGAGGAGGCCCCGCGGGTCCGCGACGCGAACCACCACCGCCAAAGGGGCTGCCCCCTCCGAAAAACGCATCGAAAATGTCACCGAGACCCGCACCGAACATGTCCTCGGCTCCGGCCCCACCGGCACCGCTGACCCCCGCCTCCCCGAAACGGTCGTAACGGGCGCGCTGGTCATCATCGGACAGCACGGCGTACGCAGTGGAGAGCTCTTTGAACCGCTCGGTGGCCTCGGGATCGTCAGGGTTCGCGTCAGGATGCAGTTCGCGTGCGCGCCGGCGGTACGCCTTTTTGATCTCATCAGCGCTCGCGGTACGCGACACTCCCAGCAGGTCGTAATAGTCAGCCATCGATCAGCTCCTAGGCGTTGTCGGCGAGATGACGGCCCAACCGGTCGGACACAATTCCAACCGTGGCGAGCGCCTGCGGATAGTTCATACGTGTCGGCCCTAACACCCCAACCGAGCCGAGCTGTTCCCCATCGACCACCACCGGTGACACCACGACCGAACACGACGCCAACGGCTCCACCCCATGCTCAACACCGATAGCGACCGACATGCCGCGGTCGATGACGTTGCGTACCAGCGACACCACGACGAACTGCTGTTCAAGCGCCTGCAGCACATTGCGCACCACCTCGACCGCATCGAACGACGCCGCCATCGACGAGGCACCGCCCACCCACACATGCTCATCGTCGGCAACCTCGCGAATCGCCGTCAGCGCCGCCGCAGTCATCGTGTCCACATTCGGGTTGCCGCTCGACGGCACATCGGCAATATCGGCCAACGGGTGGCCCACAAGGGCCTCATTCAGCACCGTTGAGCACCGCACAAGGTCATCATCGGTGGCGCCATCGGGCACCGCGATGACCTCATTTTCAACCACACCATTGGCGAATACCATCACCACCGTGGCGTGGGTGGCCGACAGGCCCACCACCTGCACGCTGCGTACCTCGGCAGCCGCGCGTGTGGGACCCACCACCATTGCCGCCGAGTTCGTCATCGTTGCCAACAAATCCGAGGTTTGATGCAGCAGTTCTTCGATGCGTCCGTGTGCTGCAGAGAAAAAATCGCCGACCTGAGCGGTCCGCGATGCGTCAAGGCGTCCCGGAGTCGTCAGATGATCGACGAAGAACCGATACCCCTTGTCGGTCGGGATACGTCCCGCAGAGGTATGCGGCTGCGCCAGGTACCCCTCCTGTTCCAGCACGGCCATGTCGTTGCGCACCGTGGCCGATGACACTCCCACACCAGGAGCATCGGCGATGTGCGTCGACCCCACCGGCTGGGCGGTGGAGATGTATTCCTGGACGACAGCGCTCAGGATGGCGGTCTTGCGATCGTCGAGCATCTCAGTCACCAAAGATACCCACTCGCCTCATCGCTTGGCGGCCTCATAGCGCCGAAGAGCCTCGGCCCGCTCGGCGCTGTGATCGACCATCGGCGCCGGATAGGCATCCGAGCCCAGTTCTGGCACCCACCGCTGCCGGTATTCACCACGTGGATCCCACCGCTGCGCCTGCGTTGTTGGGTTGAACACACGGAAGTACGGCGCCGCATCAGTTCCGGTGCCTGCTGCCCACTGCCATCCATGGTTGTTCGACGCCAGATCACCATCGACCAGATGGGCCATAAAGTGCCGAGCCCCCCACTGCCAGGGCAGATGCAGGTCCTTGACCAAGAAACTCGCCACAATCATCCGCACCCGGTTATGCATCCACCCGGTGGCTGCCAACTGGCGCATACCCGCATCGACAATGTCGAACCCGGTCATGCCGGCACACCACCGTTCGAATCGGTCAACGGCGGCCGCGTCGGTATCAACAACGATGCCGTCGAGACGGCGATCGAGGTTCTCCCATGCAGTCTCCGGACGCCGGTGCAACACATCGGCGTAGAAATCTCGCCACGCCAGCTCCGAGGCGAAGGTGTCATGGGCTGCATCTCCCGGAGCCAGATCGGACAGCAGTCGCCCGGGATGCACCAGCCCGAAGCGCAATGCGGCACCCATTTTGCTGGTGCCGTTCACCGCGGGGGCGTCGCGCTGGTCGTCGTAGGCATCGAGAGCGGTTGTGCGGAACCGTTCCCATCGCGACAACGCAGACGCGGTGTCCACATCCACGTCCACGCCGTCGGGTAGCACACCGGCAACCGGGAAATCATCGGTGTCGACGCCATGACACCATGGGGCGTCGACCGGTGCCGGAATGTGCCTCAACTGGCCAACGTCGGCAAGACGGGCGGTCCACCGACGTCGGAACGGCGTGAAGACCGCGTACGGCAAGCCGTCGTCTTTGGTGACCCCGCCGGGTTCGATCACGTAATTGCTGCCCGTGCCGACCAGTCGGGCGCCCACGGCGCGCAGAGCATCGGCCACCCGGTGGTCACGCGCGCGCCCGTAGGGCGTGTGATCGCGGGTCACATGCACCTCGCCGGCGTTGATACGAGCTGCTACGTCGGCGACGACAACGGCCGGGTCACCGTGGCGCACCACCAGCGCACCTCCAGTGGCGTCGCGCAGTGCAGCCACCATCGCCCACAGCACACCGGTCCGTGGGCCGGGCGCGGTGGAAATGACCGGGTCGATCACGAAGAGTGGGAGAACCTCTCCAGAGCCAAGCGCTCGTTCAAGAGCCGGATGGTCCTCGAGACGCAGATCGCGCCGGAACCACATCACACTCGGAGCTGAGCTCATGACGCCAGTGTCGACCCCTGGTCGGACACATGGCGCATCGTGCCACGGATCGCGTGGTGACGTGCCAACCACATCACGGCCAGCAGCGTCGCTACGGCGCCATATGCCAACGACCACGACAACCCGATGAGATCACCGACCAGACCGGTGATCGGCCCACCGATCGGATACGACCCGAGGAAGGCAATGGCGACAAATGCGAGGAAACGACCGCGCATATCCGGTGGGCACACCTGCTGACTCCAGCCGTTCATGCCGGCGATGAACGCGGCACCGCCGGCGCCGAGCGGGACGGCAATCACCAGTGCCGCCGGGCCCGTTGGCGCCCATGCAAGAGCGAGGCCGGCCACGCCGAGCAACGACGCCGAGGCCACCAACCATGAGATGCCGACCTCGTGACGGCGCGCGGTGAGTAGCGACCCGGTGAGAGATCCCACGCTGGTGGCGGCCATCACCCAGCCAAACCATCGCGGGTCATTCCACAGCTCATCGGCCATACGCGGCAGCGAGACGTTGTGGTTGTATCCGAACGTTGACACCACGGTGAAGGCGATGAACACCGGCCCGATCAACGACGAGGACCGGATGAACCCGATGGCCTCACGAATCGGACGACCACCGGCAGCGGCACGCGGCACCGCGTGCACCCGCGACCCATCCACAGCAACGATCGACCAGATGATGGCCACCGACGTCGCGGCGTTGATCATGAACAACCATCCAGCGCCGAACGGACCGATTGCGATCGCCGCGATCGCGGGGCCGAACACCCGCGACCCGGTCATCGTGGCGGTGTTCAACGCCATCACATTCGACAACTCGTCAGGATCGGCCAACTGGGTCACGAACCCCCGTCGCGCCGGGTTATCAATGGCCGACACCACGCCGAGCACCACCGTCAGGGCATAGATCACTCCGACGTTCAACACCCCCGCCAGATGCGCACCAGCGAGCCCGAGGGCCTGCACCGCGAGCGCGCTCTGGGTCCACAACACGATGCGGCGCCGATCGAACCGATCGGCGAATGCGCCGGCATGTGCGCCCAACAGCAACAGCGGGCCGAACTGCAGTGCGGTGAGAATCCCGATAGCTGTCGTCGATGCCGTCAGGTCATCAAGCACGATGGCAACCGCGGTGAACTGGGTCCACGCGCCCACCTGCGACACCGCCAGCCCGCCAAGGAACAGGCGCACATTGCGATGCCGCAAGGACCGAAACGTGGACGAGTTGGCGAAGCGACCGGTGGTCGCTGTCTCCGCCATCGCTCAGTCGTCCAATTTGAGAGCCGAAATGAAGACATCGCCGGGCACCTCAACGCGCCCGATCGCCTTCATCTTCTTCTTGCCCTCTTTCTGCTTCTCGAGGAGTTTGCGCTTCCGAGTGATGTCGCCGCCGTAGCACTTGGCAAGCACATCTTTGCGCTTGGCCTTGACGGTCTCGCGGGCGATGACCTTGCCGCCGATTGCGGCCTGAATCGGCACGTCGAACATCTGCCGGGGAATCAACTCACGCAACTTCTCGCACATCCGACGGCCGTACGACTCGGCGTTGTCGCGATGCACAATCGTCGAGAAGGCATCGGCGGGCAATCCATTCAGCAACAGATCAACGCGCACCAGGTTCGCCTCGCGATACCCGATCAGTTCATAGTCGAGGCTCGCATAGCCTTGACTGCGGCTTTTCAACTGGTCGAAGAAGTCGACAACCACTTCGGCAAGGGGCACCTCGTAGACCAACTCCACCCGTTCGGGCGAGAGGTACTCCATTCGCTGCATCACCCCGCGGCGGCTCTGGCAGAGATCCATCAGTGTGCCGGTGTAGGCCGTTGGCGTGATGAGCGACACCTTGAAGACCGGTTCAGCGATGGACGAAATCTGCTGCACTGGCGGCAACTCGGCAGGATTCTCAACGCTGATGTCCACACCATCGGTGCACGACACGCGGTACTCCACCGATGGCGCAGTGGCGATCAGCGACAACCCGAATTCGCGCTCGAGTCGTTCTTTCACGATCTCCATGTGCAACAGACCCAGGAACCCACATCGGAAACCAAACCCCAGCGCACCCGAACTCTCGGGCTGGTACGTGATCGAGGCATCGTTGAGTTTCAACTTGCCGAGCGATTCCCGCAGGGCCTCGAAATCGTCTCCATCGATCGGAAACAGGCCGGAGAACACCATCGGTTTTGGGTCGCGATAACCCGGCAATGCCGCGGTTGCGCCGCGCGATGAGGTGGTGACGGTCTCACCCGAACGTGCATCACCCACATCTTTGATGCCAGCGATGAGATAGCCCACCTCACCCGGGCCCAGTTCTGACACCGGTGTAGTTGCAGGCGTGCGCACCCCGATCTCGATGCCGTCGTGGGACGCCCCGGCCTGCATGAACTGCAACTGCGAGCCTGACGTTAGACGGCCGTTCATCACCCGCACCGACGACACCACTCCTCGATACTGATCGAACTGCGAATCGAAGATCAGGGCTTGCAGCGCGGCGTCAGCTTCGCCGGTGGGGGCCGGGATGCGTTCCACAATCGCGTCGAGAAGATCCGGAACTCCTTCGCCCGATTTGGCCGAGATCCGGAGAATCTCGGAGGAGGGAATGCCGAGAACGGTCTCGATCTCAGCGGCGTACCGATCTGGGTCGGCTGCCGGAAGGTCGATCTTGTTCAAACACGCAACGATCTCGAGGTCGTGTTCCAACGCGAGATAGCAGTTCGCGAGGGTTTGAGCCTCAATGCCCTGTGCTGCATCGACGACCAGCACCACACCCTCACAGGCGGCGAGCGACCGCGACACCTCGTACCCGAAGTCGACGTGGCCGGGTGTGTCGATGAGATGGAACACGTGGCCTTGCCACTCCACGCGGACGTTTTGCGCCTTAATGGTGATGCCGCGTTCGCGTTCTAAGTCCATCGAGTCGAGGTACTGCGCGCGCATGTCGCGGGCCTGCACCGCACCGGTGATTTCCAAGATGCGATCCGACAGGGTGGACTTGCCGTGATCGATATGGGCAATGATCGAGAAATTCCGAATCCGGTCAAGCCCGGACGGCGCAGAGGAGGGGGCCATGGCAGCCCCAACGCTACCGCTCGGGCGTTGGGAGTGCTGTGGCGACGCCGATAGTCTCGCCATGCCGTGTGATGACGTTCGAACACACGCCCTGACGACGCCTGGAGACATCGTGGCAAACATCAAGAGCCAGAAGAAGCGAAACATCACCAACGCCAAGCGAGCCGAGCGCAACCGCGCCGTGCGCAGCGAACTGAAGACGCGTGTCAAGGCTGCTCGTTCCGCCGACAGCGTCGATTCCGACGAGGTGCGCGCCGCCATCAGCCGCATCGATCGTGCCGCCGCCAAGGGTGTCATTCATGCGAACACCGCCGCGCGCAAAAAGGCGCGGTTGATGAAGTCACTGCAGTCGTCGTGACGCTCAGGCCCGTAGCCGACTGAGCCGGGCCACGAGAACCTCCATCACCACCGCCTCATCGAGGCCGGTCTCACCTCGCAGATTCCGATCGGCTATCGCCAACAAGTCGATCGCTCGCCGCACCGCAGCAGCATCCAACGATCGATGCCGCTGCCACAGTTTCTTGGCCGGGAATCCCGATTTCACACCGGCGATCGCCGCCGCCGACTCCGCGTCGCCCGCTCCCGAACCGTCGAGCCGCATCACGCTGGCGTAGTGGCTGTGCAGGGTCGCCATGATCTGCAGTGGGTGCCGCCCGCCGCCATGCATCATGCGATGTAACAGTCGGATGGCGTCGGCGGTACGTGCTGCGTCGATGGCGTCGGTCAGTTCCCACGGTGGCACCCCACCACCACCGTCGAGGAGCGGTTCGATCTCATCGACTTTCACCCGTGCGCGACCCTCGTGGGTGGCGGCAATCGTGGTGAGCACCCCTTCCAGCGACGACACCTCGTCGCCCATCCAGTCCTGCAGGCGGGCCACAGCGCGATCGTCGAGATCGATGCCGTGCATGGTGGCGCGTTCACGGATCCACGCGGTGCGGTCTTTCGCCCGCGGCGCCACCGTGGTGGATCGCACCGCTCCCCCCGCTGCCTTGACCGCGTCGACACCCTTTTTCGGGAAGGTGCCACCATCACCGACCAGTACCAGATCGGTGGTCTCAAGAGGATCGGCAAGGTAGGCCAGCAACGGGTCAAGGTCGGCAACGACAAAGCGCCCCATACCGCGAGCGACCACCACCCGGCGTTCAGTGAACATCGGCAGGGTCTGAGCCGCGTCGACAACTGCGCGCAGTTCATATTCCGCACCATCGAACTCATCGACCATCAACGACCGGTCGCCGTCGCCAACCAGGCGATGCACAAGGTCGTGCACCGCGTCGCGCAGCACCGACTCATCATCACCGGACAACAGATGGATGCTCATCGGTTCTTCTGCGCTTCCATGCCGCCCCCGTTCCTAGCACCACTGCACACGTGGCGACCACCATCACCGGCGACACCCACACCGGTGCCGTGCGCGGCTCTGCTGCTGCGGCAACCCGCGCCACCGCATCCACCCAGCGCACCCCGTAGGCCAACGGCCACATCATCACCGGTGCGAGTGGCGGGACAATCGCGGCGCACACCACCGCCGGCAAACCGAGCAGCATCACCGCGCCCGCGACCGGTACTGCCAAAAGATTCGCCGGGGTTGCCCACACCGGCATACGACCGAACACCGCCAACATGGGCACCATCACGCCTATTTGGGCACCGAGGGTGATGAGAAGTGCCGACATCAGCCGTGACGACACGCCGTGGAACCGGATAACTGCCGCAGCCGCGATCACCCCGGCGGTAGCGCCCACCGACAACCACAGACCTACCGACGACACGATCAACGGGTCGAGGAGCACCACCGCAACCACCGCCCATGCGAGCACGCGCAGAGGCGACCCACCACGACCCATGAGCGTGCGCGTCAGCACCCCGATACCCATCACTGCAGCGCGCAGAATCGACGGTTCGAATCTGGTGATCGCCGCGAACCACGCGATGAGACCGACACTCAGCACCC
>Ga0181588_10002074_pt1 | contig 17495 bp, 20 predicted proteins | sample 071ome_26_FD_148607 | JGI IMG/M metagenome (GOLD analysis project Ga0181588, IMG submission 148607) | Coastal salt marsh microbial communities from the Groves Creek Marsh, Skidaway Island, Georgia - 071409BT metaG (spades assembly) | ecosystem: Environmental > Aquatic > Marine > Intertidal zone...
GGAGCCTCTACTAACGCCAAAGTCTTGAGCTCTGACCGACCACTCAAACGAACGAGCAACGGATTAAACGGCTGCAACAGGGCGGCCAGACTCCCTCCCGATTTTTTTCGAAACACTCCCTTAGCCACGCCACTGCAACGGCCAACATCGCTAGCGAGCAATTCCACCAGCAATCCATTGTCACCGTAACTCCGGCGACTAATCACCCAACACGGCTGCAAGTTACTCATGCGTCGCCCGAGGGATCAAAACCGAGGGTCTTAAGCGCGCGCAAATCATCGGACCAACCCGACTTAACCTTCACCCAAAGCTGTAGCATGACTTTCGCCTCGAAGGCTCGCTCCATGTCCTTTCTTGCGGCAGCGCCGATCGACTTAAGGCGCTCACCGCTCTCGCCAATCAAAATTTTCTTCTGGCCAGCTCGCTCCACCAGAATCAGCGCGTTTATGTGCAACACACCTCGCGCGTCTTCTGAAAAGCTCTCAATTTCCACCGCGCTTGAATAGGGGAGTTCGTCGCCCAATTGGCGAATAATTTTTTCGCGCACCAACTCAGCGGCCATAAATCTCTGACTGCGATCGGTAATCTGATCGTCGGGGAATAGATGCGGACCAGCAGGGGCGTGTTGATCAATGTATTGATTCAGCGTTTCCAAGCCCTGTTGGCGCAATGCAGATACCGGCAAGACGGCATCGAATTGACAGCGCTCGCTCAGCGCCGCTGCAAACGGAAGCAATGCGTTTCTGTCGCTCAGCAGGTCTATCTTGTTTACCACCAACGCGACGGGTCCTGATTGCTCCGAAGCCATCTGCAGTGCGAGCTCGTCCTCGTCTGTCCAACGTGTTCGGTCGCACAGTAGCAGAGTCATATCAACGTCCGTCATCGCCGATGCCGCTGCTTTATTCATTGCCCGATTGATGGCTTTAGATTGACCCAAATGGATGCCGGGAGTATCAACAAAAATGACCTGCAGATCGCCGTCGGTTTTAACACCCAAGAGCTGATGCCGCGTCGTCTGGGGCTTCCTGGACGTTATGCTCAGCTTTTGTCCCAGCAAGTGATTCAACAGCGTAGACTTACCAACGTTGGGCCGCCCGACGATGGCCACAACAGCACAGCGACTAACCGTCATTGGGCGTTTCCAGTAATTGACTCAGAATAGCCTCGGCGGCGAGCTGCTCCGCGCGACGCCGAGCCGACCCAACGGCCTCGGCCGCCAATCGCCGGTCAGCGAGAGAACATCTGACCCGGAAAGACTGATCGTGGTCCTCACCTGACACCTCGACCACTTCATACTCGGGGCGACTCTCGCCGCGAGCCTGCAGCCATTCCTGCAATCGCGTCTTTGGATCGATAATGCCCTCGGGCGACGCCTGCTCAAGCGCACCCGACAGCCATTGGCCCACAACGCGCTCGGCCTGTTCTGTTGTGGAATCCAGCCATACCGCGCCGGCAAGCGCCTCCAGGGCATCGGCAAGAATTGAATCCCTGTGTTTGCCGCCACTCTTGCGCTCACTCTCGCCGAGAATGATGCAGTCTGATAACCCAAGCTCCCTCGCGACCGCCGCCAAAGACTCGCGCCTGACAACGCTAGCTCTGAGCCGGCTCAACACGCCCTCATCTTCGCCAGGAAAGCACTCGTAAAAAGCACGTGCAGCCACAAGTCCCACCAACGCGTCTCCAAGAAATTCGAGACGCTCGTTGTTATCCCGCGCGGCACTCCGGTGCGTCAGGGCTTGCTGCAACAGCGACGCATCTGCAAACGAATATCCTAGCCGATTCTGTAACGCAGTCAGGGCGCGTTCGCTGGATGCTTTCAAGGGCGGCCCGTTGGCGCCGTCTCGACCTTCAGGTCCTCAAACTTGAGCACCCCATCGAGTATCCAAAACAAAGCAAAGCGTTTTTCGTAGTTCGCATCAATAACAACAACCCCGCGCTCTTTATATACCGCTATATTTTCAGCCGACACATCATAGATTTGGTTGCTATTGAATTGCTTGGCTAAGCGAAGCTTTAAATCAGCGACAGACTGGCTACCAGAATTAAATTCAGAAGCCGTCCTAGCCACGATATCCTTAATCGTCAGATACTGAATGTAGTTAGGCGCCACCCTTACCGCTGCCAGCAATAACACACCCATGATGAGAAGGTTACTAAGTAAGCCCCAGGTACTAAACCCGCGGGCCCGACGCATGCAACGCCCCGTTAAAACCCCAGAACTTATAAACATCGTCCATCATCCTCTTGGCTGATCAATCAATGGCGCCGGCACGACTGAAAGAAGGCACACTGAGAAAATCTTCCCAGTGCATCCAGATAGCAACGGCTTTGCCGACGATATCGCGCTCGGGTACCTGACCCCACACGCGACTGTCGCTACTGTTGTCGCGATTGTCACCCATCATGAAGTAATGACCAGCCTTCACCGTTATGGAAAAATTACGCGGGCCTCGCCGATCATCCGTTTGCATCAAATGCCCGTCGGTATCAGGCAATACCTCACGCCCCATTTTTACCGTATAGCGACCGGTCGGCAATTCGGCCAGCCACTCCTGAGGAACTGGTTTATTATTCACCCATAGCTGCTTGTTTCTATATGCGATCTTATCGCCAGGGACCCCAATGACTCGCTTGATGTAATACGTGTCGTTTTTATGTGGCGGGAAGAACACCATCACGTCGCCACGCTCCGGCTCGCCCAGATCAAGAATTTTAGTGCGGGTCACTGGGAGTCTGAGCCCAAAAGAGAACTTATCCACCAGAATGTAATCGCCGACCTCAAGCGTGGGCACCATTGACGAAGACGGAATTTGAAACGGCTCATAGAGGAATGACCTGAGAACCAGTACCACCGCCAACACCGGGAAAAACGAGCGCGCGTATTCCACAACCACCGGTTCTGCCGCCTCACTGGAACAAGCATCCCCAAACGCAAGCGCCGCTTTGGAGCCAGGTTCCTCGTACCCGGGGAACTGCTTGGCAATCTCTGCTCGCCGAGCACGCCGTCCACCTGCCAGTAGCAGGCTATCCAGTAACCAAATGGCACCACTGCCCAATACGACGATGACCAGAATGAGCGGAAAGTCGATATTCATATTTGTGTGAGCGCCGAACATCGGCTCCGGTTAACAGCTTGATATAGCGTCGACAGGTCCCACGGGAGCAAATGCGACAGGCACACCGTGTCAGCTCCCCACCTGCAACACCGCTAGGAATGCGGACTGTGGAATTTCTACATTCCCCACCTGCTTCATACGCTTCTTACCGGCCTTCTGCTTCTCGAGTAGTTTTTTCTTTCTCGTCACGTCGCCGCCATAACACTTTGCGGTCACGTTCTTACGCAGCGCCTTGACCGTCTGGCGCGCCACGATCTTGCCGCCGACGGCTGCTTGAATGGCAACATCGAACATCTGGCGCGGAATCAACTCTTTCATCTTCTCAGTCAGAATGCGCCCTCTCGACTGCACGTGATCCCGATGCACAATAATTGCAAGCGCGTCCACGCGATCACCGTTGATCAGCACGTCCAGTCGCGAGAGTGAGGCGGCCTCGAAGCGCTCAAAACTGTAATCCAAAGAAGCGTAGCCACGACTTGCCGACTTCAACCGATCGAAAAAGTCGAGCACAACCTCGGCCATGGGAATGTCGTAAATGACTTGGACCTGCTGTCCCAAAAACTGCAAATCCACCTGAGTGCCCCGCTTCTCCACGCACAGGGTAATTGCCGCGCCTAGATAGTCCTGAGGGGTAAGAATGGTGCACCTTGCAATGGGCTCCCGCATGACTTCGATATCGCCAACGTCCGGGAGCTTCGAGGGGTTATCAACATAAACCACCTCCTGATTTTTTTTGACAATCTCGTAGATCACCGTCGGCGCCGTAGTAATAAGATCGAGATCGTACTCACGCTCTAACCGCTCCTGAATAATCTCCATGTGCAACATGCCGAGAAAACCGCAGCGAAACCCGAATCCGAGGGCGTCGGATGTCTCGGGCTCATAAAAAAGCGACGCATCGTTCAAGGTGAGCTTACCCAGAGCATCGCGAAAATCCTCATAGTCATCTGCGTTGACCGTAAAAATACCCGCATACACCTGAGGCTTGGCACGCTGAAACCCCGGTAACGCAGGGGTATTCTGGTGTGAAGCAGAAATCAATGTGTCCCCAACCGGCGCGCCCTTGATGTCCTTGATACCCGCTACGACAAAGCCCACCTCACCCGCTCTCAACACACCCGTTTCGGTGCGACGGGGCGTAAACACGCCCACCATATCGGCTTGATGTTGCTTGCCAGTAGAAGCGACTAAAAACTTATCGCGCTTGGTCAATTGTCCCTGTTTTACACGCACCAGCGACACCACGCCCAGGTAGTTATCGAACCAAGAGTCAATAATCAGTGCTTGTAGGGGCGCGTCCCTGTCACCGCTTGGCGGGGGAATTTTTTCAATCAGGTGCTCGAGCACGTCCTCAACGCCCATGCCTGTCTTGGCACTGGCGGCGACAGCGCCCGTGGCATCGATACCAATGATCTCCTCGATCTCTTGCTTCACGCGGTCCGGATCCGCTTGAGGCAGATCCATTTTATTCAGAACCGGCAGTACCTCGAGCCCTTGCTCAATCGCCGTATAACAATTTGCGACCGACTGCGCTTCGACTCCCTGTCCGGCATCGACTACCAGTAGGGCACCTTCGCAAGCCGCCAACGATCTAGACACCTCATATGAGAAATCCACGTGCCCGGGCGTGTCGATAAAATTAAGTTGGTATTGCTCGCCACTGCGCGCCTGATAATTCAGGGTGACACTCTGGGCTTTAATCGTAATCCCTCGCTCGCGCTCGATATCCATCGAATCGAGCACTTGCTCAGCCATCTCGCGTTCCGAGAGGCCACCGCAGTGCTGTATAAAGCGGTCAGCCAGCGTCGATTTGCCGTGATCGATATGCGCAATAATCGAAAAGTTACGAATATGACTGAGTTCAGCCACCTGTGTTTGACCTCAAAGTGAAAGCGGAGTCTCAGACTCCCGAACGGACCCGGAGTTTAGCACGCCGACGTGGCGCCGGCGTCAGTCGAGGACTCTGAGCGCTGTAGGGGTTTATTCGTTATCAGGCACGCGAATACCGATGAATAAAGGACTGCCGCCTCGAATCAAACGAACGGGAACGGAGCTTCCCGGCTGGATCTCTGCCAGCACGTCCTCCATGTCCTGCATGCGCCCGATAGCGCGACTGCCCACTCGGGTAACGATGTCGCCGTCTATGACCCCCGCTTCGTCGGCTGGCGATCCCGCGGTTACTTCCTCAACAACGACGCCACCCGCCAATCCGAGCGCCGAGAGCACGCCCGGGTCGGGTGCTGCAGTTCGCATGCCCAGCAGACTGACGGTACCGTCCGCACTGACTCCTGCATCCACGCGCGCGACTTGGTCTGCACCCAGACCACCGACTGCAACGGTGAGCGTTTGCTCCACGCCCTCGCGCACGATAAGAGCCCGCACCTGCGTGCCTGGCGCGATCAGCCCTACGACGTGCGGCAGATCAGCAGATGTCCCGATCTCCTCTCCGTCGAATGCGATAATGATGTCACCCGCCAGCAAGCCCGCCGCTTCCGCTGGGGAATCCGAACCGACCTGCGCGATTAAGGCGCCCCTCGGCCGATCCAATCCAAACGAATCCGCGAGGTTGCGATCGACATCCTGAATGCTCACGCCAAGCCATCCACGCTCTACCACTCCAGTTTCGCGAATTTGCGCCACCACGTTTTGAACGACCGAGGCGGGGATGGCGAATGAGAGACCAATTGACCCACCCGAGCGGGTGAATATTTGTGAATTCACACCAATCACCTCACCTCGCAAATTGAACAACGGCCCACCCGAGTTGCCCGGGTTAATCGCAACATCCGTCTGGATAAACGGCACATAGTTGTCGCCACTTTCGGTTGGCAGACTCCGGCCTAGTGCGCTGACAATCCCCGCCGTTACGGAGAAGTCGAGACTAAATGGCGATCCGATGGCCAAAACCCACTGACCGACCCTTACGTCCTCACTGTCGGCCAGCGCCAAGAAAGGCAGATCATTGGCCTCAATTTTTAGAACAGCGAGATCTGACCGGGGGTCTGTGCCAATCACCTCGGCATCAAACTCTTGCCGGTCGGACAATCTGACGATGACCTGTCGGGCATTCTCAACGACATGGTTATTGGTAACGATGAAGCCATCATCGGTAAAAATAAAGCCAGACCCCATGCCTGCACGCTCACGGGGGACCGGAGGTCCGCCACGAAAGTCAAAAAAGCGCCGCAAATATTCGGGTATCTCCTCAAGCTGCTGCTGGTACTGTGGATTGGCAGACTCGTACTCGACGAGGATCTTGACGACGGCGGGAGACGACGACTCAACAATCTCGGTGAAGTCAGGCAGGTCAGCCAGCGCATTCTTTGAAAAAACACTTACGAATAACAGCACCAATGCCGCACGCATTACCATGGTGGGACTCCACTCTCTCAAAACAAGGTTTAATCAGTTCTCAGGGACAACTCACTAACATCCGAGTCGGCTTGCAACGCCTTAGCCGCCAATAACGGATGGCTGAACCCGGGTAGCTGCCCGTTCAGACGCCGACTCACGGCGTAAAGGATAGCAAAAGCCGCGATTAACCCCACACAGAAGGCGCCGGCTGCCCAAAGATCCCCCAAGGCCGAAGCCCAAACGGATAGTGCGGCGGCGGCTACAAGTGGAAAACCATACAGAGACAACGTCCCGCTCAATAACGTCGCCTCGGGAATTTTGATGATGACCTGATCATCCAATGCGCATTCCGAGGCATCAAGACCGCCACCTGAGATGGCTCGAACGCGTCCTTTACCCTGGCGAAACACAGATGCTAGCGCTCCCTGGCCACAGCCCGCCCTTGCAGCGCAGCGACCGCAAGCGGAGCTACGGTCCGCCTCAACCCATACGGCATCCGCTTCTATCGCGACGACCCTGCCCACTTCGGTCAACCAGCCCATTAGGGAATCTCGCGCCCTGTGGACACCGCGTCCGCCAACAGTCGAGCTGTCGTAATCGGGATCTCGCCCAACACACTGATCAAGATAGGCTTCCCATTGGGTATGATTCCCCGGCTGTACGTCAGGGTCGCACCATCAAGGACTGCCCCTTCACCCGCAGGGACGTTAGGGGGTAATGGCTCAATGAAAATCGAGGCAGTGGCAAGGCCGTCACTGACCACAAACAGGCTTCGCGGGTCATCTTTTGCGACCACAAAATAGCCGGGCACCGGGCTCACACCCAAAGACGGAGCAGCCTGAGTGTGGTGCGCACTTCGCCCATCAGACCCCGTTCCGACAATTCCCCGCTCAAGAAACTCGATCGCAGCGAATTCGAAGCGATCCAGAACTTTACCGTCGGGCACAACGGTTGCCATCGAAAGCGCCATGCCCGTCCGCTCATCAACCTCCGCAACATAGGCGTGCCGGAGTGTATCGCGCGGCCGCAGAGTCAGGCGCTGCGTTGCTCGCCCCGAAACCACCCTACCCGGATCTAGGGTCGGCACATACACATCGAGGAGCGCGCACAGCTGATAATCCGCGAGGGTAGGAGGAGACCAACGCTCTGGCCTCGGGTCAACGCCTGCATTCATCCGGGTGAGTTCGCCAGAGACACCGTCTCCAGGCCATTCAACAGTAAAAAATTGACGGCCGCTCGCACGCTCATAGATCAAAGTACCGCGATAACTGACTTGATGGTGCGCGTCGAGCATGCGGGTCAACGCACGCGCCGGATCGGTCTCGGCGATACACGCCGCGAGGACGGGCTGCGTAAAACCTACCGAGACCAACCCACCGAGTAATAAGCAAGCCGCGGCACGCTGTATGGCCCGCCTCACCATCACGCTGTTAGCGTTTCGCCTGTGGGTCAACGACCTCTGTAGACCGCACCATCGGCACAAATGGAGCGGAATGGTTACCCGCCGAGGCTGCAGCATGAACCGGGCCAAGTTGCAGATAACGATCCCTAACCAATTGATCGTAGAACGGCGAGAAGTCTGATCTAGGGGTAGGCTCCCTGAACGCCTGACGCGCGGGCACGTTGACGGAGTGGGTTTCCAAACTAGCCTGAACAGGCTGCGCACCGAAAACAGGCACCACGCCGCCCCCGAGTGCGCTGACAACTGCGGGACGCGCATCGCCGTCAGCCGGGACCATGAGCTGCTGCCCCCCCAACACGATCGCAAAAGTCACCGAAGCAGCAACGGCGACGCTCCATAAGGGATTACGCGCGGCGGGGCGAGGCTGCGTCAACGCCTCTCTCACCCTGCCTGAAACGTCGATGCTATCGAGACCTGGAGCACGCCCGGAGAGCGCTTGACTCACCCACTGCTGTCTCTGCCAGCGAGACCTGAGAGCCTCATCAGAGGAGACCGTATTCAACACACGATGAAGTTCGAGCTCAGTCGCCTCACCGTCCATCAACGCAGATAGCGCTTCTAGTTCGTTATCTCTTGCCGTCATCTGAAACCCGACTCTCCACTCAGTTGATCCCGAACGCGCTCGTCGACTGCCTCTCGAGCGCGAAAAATTCTTGATCTCACAGTGCCCACTGGGCACTCCAACACGGCGGCGATGTCGTCATAGCTGAGCCCTTCGAACTCTCGAAGAGTCAGCGCCGCTCGCAATTCCTCCGGCAACGCCTGCAGTGCGTCTTCAAGCACCCTCGCGAGTTCCTCTCCCATGGCGAGCGCCTCCGGCGTCCCCGCCTCGGCCAACGCGCCACTGGACTCAAATGCCTCAGCATCCTCAATGGTTGCATCGGCCCCGGGACGACGACCCTTCGCCACCAGGTGGTTCTTAGCCGCGTTAGCGGCAATACGGTACAGCCACGTATAAAAAGCACTGTCACCGCGAAACTTCTCAAGCGCGCGATAGGCCTTGATGAACGCTTCCTGCGTCACATCCTCTACCTCCCCGGGGTCGGCAATATACCGACTCACCAACGCCGCGATGCGCCCTTGGTACTTGAGCACCAACAAATCGAACGCTCGCAGGTCTCCCCGCTGGGCCCTCTGAACCAGCTGTTGGTCTGTCTCAGAGGCTGTCACAACCGCGCCTTTTTCTACCTAACATACCCGGATGTCCGACATTCCGGACAACCATTGCCCTGTATGAACACACCGCAGGCAAAAAGTTCCCGATGGATTACACTATTGAGTGTCACTATACCGCACCCTCTGGTCACCAGCGGCCGAGCAAAAATGCCTACTATTTACCGATACGATGTCCTGATCATTGGCAGTGGCGCTGCCGGGCTGAGTCTCGCCCTGCAACTGCCGTCCAACATGCGGGTTGCCGTGGTCAGCAAAAGCAAGCTCGCTGCAGGCTCTACCTTTTGGGCGCAAGGCGGCATGGCAGCGGTTCTCCATGACCGAGACTCGGTAGAGGCGCATGTGACGGACACGCTGACTGCGGGCGCAGGCCTCTGTCACGAGCCCGCAGTCCGCTTCACGGTCGTACGCTCCAAGCAGACCGTCGACTGGCTGGTTTCCCAGGGCATGCACTTTGACCTGCGCGAAGACCAACCGGACGCGGAATTTCGAGAGTTTCATCTCACGATGGAAGGCGGTCACAGTCATAGACGCGTGATCCACGCGGCTGATCAAACTGGCCGCGCTATCTCCGAGGTACTAGCCTCGCGAGTCGCTGAATCCGACAATATCGCACTGCTCACCGATCGCTGTCTGGTTGATATCATCAAGGCCGGCAACCGCGTCGCCGGCGCCCACCTCCTGAGCGCCGATGGTACCGGGGTAGAGACCTGTACCGCCGACGCAGTAGTGCTAGCGACGGGTGGCGCCAGCAAGGCATACCGGTACACCACCAACCCGGATGGCGCGAGCGGCGACGGGATCGCGGCTGCCTGGCGAGCGGGCTGCAGAGTGGCCAATCTCGAATTCAACCAGTTCCATCCCACATGCCTCTATCACCCCGATAGCCGATCTTTTCTAATGACTGAAGCGCTTCGTGGCGAGGGCGCGACGCTCCACCTTGCCAATGGCGACCGCTTCATGCCGAGTTTCGATTCGCGGGGAGAGCTCGCACCCAGAGATATCGTCGCACGCGCGATTGACAGTGAGATGAAACGACTCGGTGAAGAGTGCGTATTTCTCGACATCAGTCACCGGCCCGCTGACTTTGTCACTCGCCATTTCCCGCAGGCTTATGAGCGCTGCCTGAAACTCGGCATTGACATCACCCGTGACCGCATACCCGTCGTCCCTGCCGCGCACTACACCTGCGGCGGCGTTGTAGTCGATCAGCATGGCGCGACGGATGTGCCGGGCCTTTATGTCATTGGAGAGTCTGCCTGCACCGGGTTGCATGGGGCCAACCGCATGGCGAGCAATTCGCTGCTGGAGTGTTTTGTATTTGCTCAGTCTGCCGCGAACCACATCTCCAACTCGCTGACACCAAAACATATTGACCCAATGCCCTGGGACGACAGCCGCGTCAGAGACTCTGACGAACAAATCATCATTCAACACAACTGGCAGGAACTGCGCCGGCTCATGTGGGACTACGTAGGAATCGTCAGAACCTCCCGGCGGCTCGACTATGCGTCCCAGCGCATCTCGCTGCTAGAGTCAGAGGTCGCCGGCTACTACGGACGATTTCAAATTACCCGCCCGCTGTTGGAGATGCGCAACTTAGCGCGTGTCGCGAGCCTGATGGTCACCTGCGCTGCCGGCCGTAAGGAAAGCCGGGGGCTGCATTTCAACTCAGACTTCCCAGAGACATTATCCGTAGCGAGGGACTCGGTGCTGGCGCCACCGCAGTTCGACCCCAGCCATGCGCTCCCTGGGCCAATAGATCAGCTGCCGCCCTACACGGCGTGATCACTCAAGCATCGAGCTGATGAAATGCCCTGATGGCGCGGATAATCGGGAGGAAATCATCGTCTGGTACTCGGGCGCGCCCCATAACCCACTCCAATAAGTCCTGATCACCCTCGAACAATAAGGATAGATACTGCTGCCTGAGCGCGCTATCCAGCCCATCAAATGCCTGCTCCACAAACGGTGCCAGCAACAAATCGAGCTCCAAAAGCCCCCGCCTACTTGCCCACCGAGCTCGATTCCACTCTTCGCGCCTATCCATGCAACAACCAAATCATTTCGCAGATTCTTGTAGTATAGGACCTCTTCACAATGACTGATTCACTCGTGACCGATAACGTACCGCCACTCGCCCGCCGCTCTGCAGCGGATTCAGATTGCATCATGGCTCTGGCAGGCCCGGACGCGGCTCAGTTTTTGCAGGGGCAATCCAGCAATGACTTCGCGAATACGAGCCCCGGCGACGCCCGCTTCGCAGCGTTTTGCAATCCGAAAGGCAGAATACTCGCAGACTTGCTGGTGGTGACCGCCGCCCCGGAATCATTTTTCTTGCGAGGTCGTCGAGACGTTATGACGGCCTTGAGCGCTCATCTCAAACCCTATCTCGCGTTCTCCAAATCAAACCTAACGCTGTTGGACTGGGCGGTGACCTGCGTCTCCACGGAGGAGCGCACCATGGCGGCTCCTGTCGCCCATATCGAATGGCAGTCGGGGGTTCCCATCGCTATCAGCGTCCCGCGGGGCGAGTGCTATATTGAGCATTGGCGTGCCAAAGACACGATCGAGCAGCAGCCCTCTATGAGCGAAGTGGCGCTCGCGGAGGTGGACATCAAAACCCTTAGAGCTCGCATCGAGACAGAGACCATCGGCGCCTACCTGCCACAAGATCTTAATTTCGACTTGAACGGCACTGTCAGCTTCAACAAGGGGTGTTACACCGGCCAGGAAATCATCGCCAGACTTCACTACCGAGGCACGCCTAAACGCCGTCTCTATGCAGGACAGTTGGCAAACTCCGCGATCGAGCTGTCAGCGGGATCGTCACTGGAAGATCCCGCGGGTAACAAGATCGGCACTGTGGTCAATTATTATCGTGACACCGACCACATCTCTCTGCTGGCGGAGCTCGTGCCCGCAAGCGCCGAAAATGATGTCACCCTTGCGGAAGGGGGAGCAAGGGTGGAGTGCCTAACCACCTGCTAGGCCGGCACCCGCCAATCGACGGCGCCGCGACCCTCTGCCACCAAAAACGCGTTGGCCTTGCTGAAGTGCCCGCAGCCCTTGAATCCCCGATGCGCTGACAGCGGCGAGGGATGCGGGGCGGACAAAACACAGTGCCGACCGCGGTCTATCTGCGCTCCTTTTCGCTGAGCGTGGGCTCCCCAAAGCATAAAAACCGTCGACTGTGGACTGGCGTTGACCGCTGCAACAATCGCGTCCGTGAATAACTCCCAGCCCTTACCCTGGTGTGAGCCCGCCTGCCCCGCCTCCACCGATAACGCGGCGTTAAGCAACAACACTCCCTGCTCGGCCCAACTCGTCAGCTCCCCATGGCTCGGGAATGGCAGTGACAGATCATTCTGCAATTCCTCAAATATGTTTCTCAGTGAAGGTGGGATGATGCAGCCTCTGCGGACCGAAAAACTTAGCCCATGCGCCTGATCAGGTCCGTGATACGGATCCTGCCCGAGAATCACCACTTTTACCGCAGTCGGAGGCGTCGCATCTAACGCCGCGAAAAACTCGTGCCCCGGTGGGTAAATAACCTTGCCCGCCGCCTTCTCGCGACGTAAAAATGCGCGCAAGTCAGCCATATATGGCTGCTGAAATTCTGATGCGAGGACGGACAACCACTCGGATCGGAGCTGCACATCTCCAGACACGTTATGCCTCTGAACACATCATCGGCGGCGCAAGCGCACAATGCCTTGGCCGGAAACCAGCAAAACCCCCAGCCAGACCAGCGCAAAGGACGAAGCGGTCACCAGATCAATCGTTTCCCCCAGCAGCGTTTGGGCTATTAGCAGCTGCAGCGAAGGTCCCAAGTAGGAGGTGAAGCCTACGATGCTCAGAGGCAGTAAGCGCGAAGCGGCGATATAAGTGAGCAGCGGCGCAGCGGTATACACCCCTGCCAACATCAGGAACATATCCACCTTAAGGCCATAAAGGCCCATGCCCGCGCCACCCGTGACCCACAACCAAGCGACCGCAAACGGCGCCATGCAAAGGGTCTCGATAAAAAATCCTTGCATGGTGTCGGCTTCAATTTTTTTCCGAATCGCACCGTACAGAGCGAAGCTCGTTGAAACTACCAGTGTCACCCACGGCACACTGCCATAGGCCAACAACTGGGCCATGACCGCAATGATCGCCAATACGATTGCAATACGCTGCGCAGGTCCCAGCGACTCTTTGAACGCCAGGCGTCCAACGATGATCGTTAACAGAGGCAACATAAAGTAACCCAGGCTCGCCTCCGTTGCGCGACCCTCCGTGACCGCGTAAACAAACACTCCCCAGTTGAGACTGAGCAATATTGTTGCCAGTGCACTCCATGCGAGGGTGCGCCAGTAGCGCAACAGCCGCCATGTCGAGCGCATCCGGCCAGCCCATAAGAGCACAAGCGCGGCGATAGGCAGGCTCCAAATTGCGCGATGCGCCACTACATCGACGGGGGCGACTGGCTGTGTCTCTACCCAATAAAGCGCAGCGACGCCCCAAATAACATTCGCCACCACCGCCAGTAGCAGACCTGACCGCAACTGTTGCTGCGAGTACTCCACAACCTTTACCTCTGAATGATCAACGCACACACAGGCGAGCGAGCTTACACCAGTGCAGGATCAAAGCGCCCATTTGAGCCACCTTTTCTCGCGGTGTTGTCGCGCTGGAGCCAAGTGTCATACCGCGACATCGATAGCGTGCTAACGTCGCCTTCCTCATTGCGAGCGCGACCACCGTGTTATCACTCTGGCCATATTGCATAGCCGCTTTCCTGTATTTCTGCCCTTGGGTAGGCGCCGCGCACAGCAGCGCCGCGGAGCCACGGCAGGCGCTGGCAATCACGGCGTCACCCTGGGCACGTGCCATTGTCCGCCTCGAGGTGCCGGTTAGCCGGCAAGAGCGAGGCTACGCTCGGCACTTTACAGAGCATTGCAGCGCCATCGTTATCTCGCCCGAGCCAAACCCCTTACTGGTCTCCGCCTGGCACTGCTTCGACGGCTACCCCCTTGTCGCACCCGCAATCCCCGTTTTCCATCCTGAGGGCGGCCTGCCGCTCCACGCCGAATTACTGGATACCGGCGGCAGCATGGCAGAAGACTGGGCGATTCTCCGGATCACAACAGCAGTCACCGATACGCCTTGGATACCGATTAGTAAAGCGGCACCTTTCCCAGCCATGCCGATCATCGCGGCAGGCTACGCACCGCTTGCGGAATTAGCAGGAACCGAGGCCGAAGGCACCACTGACCGGGCGCTGGTCGCAGACTACGAGTGCATGATCACCAAGGCCGACGTCATACCCTATGAGAGCAATTGTTTGGCTAAAAAGGGATCCTCGGGTGGCGCCGCAGTCAGCCTATCACCCGACGGCACCGCCAAGCTTGTGGGCATCATTTCGAGTGGTGACGGAAAGCACGTCAGCTACCTTTATCCCGCAGTGCTACTGCTCGACGCCATCAACAACCGGCGCTGATAACTTGGGACGCTGCCTGTCTGGGGGCGGCCCGCCAATGTGGTGCTCCCCTCGCAATTCCGATAACTCCACTTGTTTTTGCCGCTCCCTGAAGCGCGCAGCGCGATCTCCGGTCAGTGAATCGATACATCGGGGACAAGAAATTCCTTTTTCGTAATCAGGCGACCGCTTGTCTTCTTCCGTAATCGGGTGCCTACAGGCGTAACATTGGTCGAACTGGCCTTTCTCCAGCTGATGATTAACGGCAACCCGCGAATCAAAAACGAAACACTCCCCCTCCCAACGTGACTCGCTCTCTGGCGTGGTCTCTAGGTACTTGAGAATGCCACCCTGCAGATGCCAGACCTCGTCGAAACCCTGAGCAACGAGATAGGAGGTCGACTTCTCGCAGCGGATTCCCCCCGTGCAGAACATCGCGACCTTTTTGTGTTTTTCGGGGTCCAAATTGTGCTGCACCCAGTGTGGGAAATCCCGAAAACTCTGCGTTCCCGGGTTAATCGCACCTTTAAAAGAGCCGATTTCGACCTCGTAGTCATTGCGCGTATCTATGACCAGGCAGTCGGGATCATCAACCAAGGTGTTCCACATCTCCGGCGTCGCGTACTTGCCCACGCACGTGTTTGGGTCAATCCCCTCAACACCCATTGTCACGATTTCTTTTTTTAACTTGACCTTCATTCGATGGAAGGGCTCTGACACATTGAAGGACTCTTTCCAGTCCAGCCCGGCGAATCGTGCGTCGTCGAGCAACCACGCGAGAACGGCATCGACGCCTCTGCGCGTGCCAGCGATCGTCCCGTTTATGCCCTCCTGAGCCAATAGCAGTGTGCCCTTCACACCTGCGTCTCGGCAGACCGTCAACAGGGGCTCGCGCAAGGCCTCGTAATCATCAAGGCGCACAAACTTGTATAGCGCGATAACGACGCGATAGTCATCGAGGGGGACGTCGGTCATTTACCTGTGCCTCCCCGGCAATCGGGCGAATCTGGCACGCTGGCGGTGGCGGACCACTCTTCGGGGGAGTAGGTGTGCAGGGCCAAGGCATGTACCGGCCCCGCCAACCAATCACTCAATACGGCGTAGACAGACTGATGGCGCTTAACGCTGCGCATCGATTCAAAACTGTCGCTGACCAGCGTGACTTTAAAATGGGTCTCCGAGCCCGGGGGTACGTTGTGCCGGTAGCTCTCGTTCTCGACAGCCAAAGCGACCGGCTGAAAAGCGGCTTCCAATGCCTGCGTGATTTCCTGTTGTATTGTCATTGTGATCTTCTGTCCTCGCGACATGGTATTTTACGACGAATTGTCGATCACATCTGCCGCTTGGAATTCCCATGGATAGCCCCCGCAACTGCCCGCCCGCGCCGTTTTGGCGACACCTCCTCGCGATGCTTTACGACAGCCTACTCATCATTCCGCTGTTCATGGGTGCGACCGCAATTTGGGTGTCCATCTGGGGACCCACGGCAGACATCCAGCATCCAACCGTGCCGCCTTACGTGCAATGGCTGAGCTGGGCGGCAATTCTGATCATGTTTTTTGGAATTTTCTGGCGTAGAGGCGGGCAGACACTTGGCATGCAAGCTTGGCGCATAAAGCTAGAGACGGCCGATGGCGCCACGGTTTCTTGGCGGCAAATATTGCTCCGCATCTCCGGGGCACTCGTCTCTCTCGGCGCACTCGGTCTGGGGTATGGGTGGCGATTTTTGCCGCCGGAGCGGCGCTATTGGCACGATACATGGTCCGATACACGACTCATACTCACACCCAAGAGACGATAGCGCCCCTCAAGTCCGTTTCCACAGGAGCCATATTCCACCGATCCAGCAGACGGCGATCGGCGACAACGCCGCCAGAGCCGGCTCGTATCCAAAAATCAGACTGGCAGGCCCAAAAAAATCCTGACTGATTCTAAAGGCGACACCGACGATCACCCCCACAAATATGCGGGCGCCCATAGTCCCCTCACGCAATGGGCCGAAAATAAACGACATGGCCACCAGCACCAGACCGAGTGTTGCGAGCGGCTGGAGCAGTTTGCGCCAGAACGCGAGTTCGATATCAACGAACACCATGCCCTGCTGCTGCAGATAGCGGGCGTAAGGCCAAAGCTGCAGGACAGGCAGTGTTTCCGGCTCTACCACGTCAAGCGTCAGTAACTCCGGTGTAATAGCCGTATCCCAGCGCCACAGTGTTGCCTCCTGCACCGAGGTTCCCTCTGGCGCATGGCGCGTCAGCTCAACCCGTTCAAGCATCCAGTGATCGCCAGCATGGGTCCCGCGCTCTGCCATCAAGGCACTCGTCAGACGCCGGGCGTCATCGAAACTCAATAGCGTCACGCCATAAGCGACCCCACCACGTTGCACCGCATCAACGTGGATAAAGGTATTTCCGTCTCTGTTCCATGCACCAAATCGCCCCGCCACCGCCGATTCGGAGCGCTGCGCCAGTGCACGATGACTCATGGCCATTTGCTCCGAGTGCGGCGCTATAAACTCCCCGACCATAAAGCCCAACAGAGCAACGACCAGCGCGGGCTTTAACACCATCCCAGCGATTTGAGCCATCGAGATACCCGCCGCCCGCATGACCACCAACTCACTGGCGGCTGCTAATCTTCCCAGCCCAATCAGGCCGCCGATCAAGGCGGCGAATGGGACAAACTCGTGGATGCGTCGCGGCAAGGTATACCCGACGTAAATCAATATATCCGCAAAGCTATAGCCGTCCCCGAGGTCATCTGACTCATCAACGACAGAGGTTAAGGCATCCAGGCCAACCAACAGCAGCAACACGCCCAGCGTGGCCGCGAGCACTGCTCGTCCTACGTAAAGGTCAAGCTGCCGCACGAACACCCCGAACCCGCTTGTTGATGCGCTCCCAGTGCAACAACGCCAGCGCCAATG
>Ga0181588_10002077_pt1 | contig 17484 bp, 17 predicted proteins | sample 071ome_26_FD_148607 | JGI IMG/M metagenome (GOLD analysis project Ga0181588, IMG submission 148607) | Coastal salt marsh microbial communities from the Groves Creek Marsh, Skidaway Island, Georgia - 071409BT metaG (spades assembly) | ecosystem: Environmental > Aquatic > Marine > Intertidal zone...
CGGGTTGAGAGCCATCAGCGGGTTGAGAGCCTTAAGTTGGTTTAAAGCCTGAAGTGGGTTTAAAGCCTTAAGTGAAATATCACTCAAGGCAGGAAGATCACAACTACTGATTATGACTATTAAAGTAGTGATGTTGGGGAAAGCAGACCTGTTCGCGATCGAATCGTAAGCTGCTCATGGCGCAGAAGCGGGCGGCGAGAAGGGGTGCCACGGGCCAGCAAGGGCTGGGGCGGGGCAGACGAGAAAAAGTCACAAAATACGGCACAAAACCATGTCGTGGTACGCGGTGACCAAAAGAGTCATCAGTAAAGAGATTTATCAGTAAAACGATTGGGCAATAAAAAGACTCACCAGTAAATTGTTAAGACAAGCGCCAAGGAATCGAGGCAAAAGGTATGGCTAAGAAACTTACGAACAAAATGCTGCAAGCAATGCATTTGAAGATGGTTAGAATCCGCCGTTTTGAGGAGGAAGCTGGCCGGTTGATGGAAGATGGAAAAATTCCAGGCGCCCTTCATCTTTACGTGGGACAGGAAGCGGTGGCTTCCGGTGTCATGCAGCACTTAGCGGATGATGACTACATCACCAGTACTCACCGAGGACATGGGCACCTTATCGCTAAAGGCGGCGATTTTTCCAAAATGTTCGCCGAGTTGTTTGGTAAGGCTACGGGATACTGTAAGGGGAAGGGCGGCAGTATGCATATTTCCAATATGGCCCTGGGAATGCTTGGCGCGAATGGCATCGTGGGTGGCGGTCCGCCCATTGCTATGGGCGCCGCCTTCTCCAATCGGTTTCGGAGAACGAAGCAAATATCAGTGGCGTTTTTCGGAGATGGGGCGAGCAACGAAGGCAGCTTTCATGAAGCCGCCAATATGGCTGCGCTTTACAAACTCCCGTGCTTGTTTGTTTGCGAGAACAACGGTTACGGAGAGTACACTTCTCAGGCAAATCATCAGGCGATTGTCGACGTTGCCGACCGTGCGGCGGGTTACGGCATGCCTGGTGTGGTGGTCGATGGAATGGACGTTGTCGCCGTTTACGAAGCAGCCGGTGAAGCGATTGACCGCGCTCGCAAAGGAGAGGGCCCAACATTACTAGAATGTAAAACGTACAGATTTTATGACCACGTCGGGGTGCGCGGAATGGGGCTGACCTATCGAACTGACGAGGAACTTGAGGAGTGGAAAGCCAAAGACGCGATTCAATCCTTTGAGAAAGTGCTTCTGAAACAGAAAGTCATGACTCAGAAAAAGATTGACCAGGTATATGACGAAGTCAACGCGGACATCGAGAAGGCGATTTCTTTCGCAGAAACATCACCTTATCCTGCACCAGAGGATTTACTAACGGACGTTTACAACCAGGGAGCAACGGCATGAGCGAAGCAGTGAAAACAGAGGGTCGAGCGATTCCCTACGTGCTTGCGATTACCGAAGGTGTCCGCCAAATACTAGAAGAACAGGATAACGCGTTCGTAGCGGGCGAAGATGTCGGTGAGGCTGGAAGCGTCTATGGCTACTACCGAGGCCTGATTGATCAGTTCGGTGAGCACCGAATCATAGATACACCCATTAGTGAAAAGGGCATCATTGGCTTAGGGGTTGGTGCGGCTGCGACTGGGTGCCGTCCTATTCTGGACATTATGTTCATGGACTTTTTGGGCGAGTGTATGGACGAAGTCGCTAACCAAATGGCCAAGATGCGATTTATGTTTGGTGGCGGTGCAACCTTACCCATCACCGTTTTGACCATGGCCGGTGCAGGCATGAACCTCGCGGCGCAGCACTCCCAAAGTTGGGAGGCGATTCTGGCGCACTTGCCTGGCGTGAAGGTTGTCATGCCCTCGAATGCCTATGATGCAAAAGGCTTAATTATCTCTGCTGCTCGAGATAATAATCCCGTATTTGTTGTCTTGAACAAAGCCAGTCTGGCGATGACGACCGATGTGCCCGAGGAAATGTATGAGGTTCCCATTGGCAAAGCCGAAGTGGTTCGGCAGGGCACAGACTTCACCATCTTGGCGATGGGCCGTATGGTGGTTGAAGCGCTCGCTGCCGCAAAGACGCTGGAGGGCGATGGGCTATCGGTAGAAGTCATCGACATCCGTAGTGTTCAGCCTTTTGATACAGAGACTGCGGTCGCTTCATTGAAGAAAACGCACCGGGCACTGGTGGTGCACGAAGCGGTGCGGTTTGGCGGGTTCGGTGGCGAGATCGTAGCCCAACTGCAAGAGGAAGCGTTTGATTACCTTGATGCGCCGATTGGCCGAGTTGGGGCACCGTTCTCACCGGTCCCTTTCAGTCCAGCGCTGGAAAAGGTCTATGTTCCCAACGCAGAGAAGATCGTCGGCGAAGTGAAAAAATTATTGGGGATGTAATCATCGATGCCGGCAGGCCTTGTTGTTAATCCGGCCTCCGGTAAGGACATACGGCGGCTGACAGGAAAAGCTTCTGTCTTTGATAATCGAGAGAAGCTAGCCATCGTAAAACGGGCCCTCGCAGGGGCAGTTAGCGGTGGGCTATCGCATCTTTATTACATGGACGACGCGCACGGTATCGCACATACCGCGATTGCCGAGTCAGCATTGCCTCGATCAATCAAAATTGAGCGTATTCCCACTCCAAAGACGTCAAGTGCGCTTGATACGCTGGCTGCAGCTGAGGCGTTTTCGCGTACCAACTGCAATGTTGTGATGACGCTGGGAGGAGACGGCACTAATCGAGCTTTTGTGAAGGGATGGCGTGACGCGAATTTGATTCCTTTGTCCACGGGGACAAACAACGTTTTTCCCGTCCTGGAAGAGGCGACCATTGCCGGTATGGCGCTTGGCTTAATGAGTCAGGGCAAACGTTCGATGAGTCGGTTTATTCAGCGGCGCAAGGTGATCGAACTGGATTTGGGTTCCGAGACTGACATTGCGCTGATTGATGCCGTAATGACGAGCGATCAGTTCATTGGCGCGAGGGCTCTGCTTGATCCCTCTTCTCTAAAGGCAGCGCTGCTCTGTCGTGCTGACCCCGCAGGGGTAGGCATGACGAGCCTAGGCGGACTGCTAGCGCCAGTGAGCGATAGCGAGGATGCAGGTTTATTTCTCGAGTTTGGTGAAGGCGGTAAGACGCTGACCGCGCCTATGATTCCAGGGAAAATGAGTGACATCCCTATTGCGAGTTGCCGGCGGGTCGGGCTTGGTCGGACTATTACATTCGAAGGCCCTTGTGCCCTCGCGCTAGATGGTGAGCGAGAGCACGTGTTAACCCGAGGCGCGCGCTTATCGATGCGCGTGTCGCGAGAGGGGCCAGGGGTTGTAGACATCGGTGGGGTCTTAGCGGCGGCCGCCAGGAATAAGTGGTTTCTCAAATGATTGAGGAGGTGAAATGCCAAAGGAAATCTATCTAGTCAAAGTAGGCATGTCGATGACAGAAGGGATGGTCTCTGAGTGGTATATCCCTGATGGTGGTGCCGTCAAAAAAGGCGAGCTGGTTTACGCACTGGAAACCGAGAAAGTGAACCTCGACGTGGATGCTGAAGCGGATGGAATCGTCAAACATCTGGTTGAGCCTGGCGTGATGCTCGCACCGGGCGATGTGGTCGGTTATATCTACCTCGATGGTGAATCTGTTCCGGAAGGCCCGCTGGTCGGTGGGGCCGCCGAATCACCTGCAGAGAATGCCGAGGCAGAGGCTGAGCCAGTTGCGGCAGCACCGGCTCAACCCCAACCTGTAGTCGCGACTATCAATCCAGCAGAGCCCTCAGGTGATGGAAGGCTGAAGTCTTCGCCGGCTGCTCGACGCCTAGCCTCTGAGATCGGGGTCGATATCACAAGGTTAGCCGGATCGGGTCCGGGTGGAAGAATTATTGAGCGCGATGTTGAAGCGGCTCGCGGTCAATCGGCGAGCAGTGCTTCGGTGGTGCCTATGAAGCAGGCCGAGAATATTCACGCATCACCGCTCGCTAGAAGGATCGCTGCAGAGCGCGGAGTAAATCTCGCCGCGGTTAGAGGCAGTGGTCCTGGAGGGCGCATCATTCAGGCAGATGTCGAGGCCGCGTCATCACAAAGGGGGAGTAATGTCAGCGGCGCTGCCCCTAGCAGTGATTCCGGTGCCCAGCGATACCTGCCCGGTCAGAGTATTCCTCTAAAAGGTATGCGTCGAACGATTGCGCAACGCATGCATGAGAGCCTCAAAGAGACTGCGCAATTGAGCATGGATATGGCCGCAACGATGGATGACGCGGTGAAATTGCGGACGCAATTGGTCAAAGAGTGGGAAGGCATTGCGAAACCCACCTTCACAGACCTGGTGATTCGAGCAGTCGCTAAAGCGCTCCGCGAACATCCACAAATGAACAGTCAGTTTCAAACTGATGCCATCGAGCTGATGCAAGAAGTGCATGTTGGGCTTGCCGTCGCAGTACCCGAGGGACTGCTCGTTCCTGTGATTCGGCATGCCGATCAGCTCACCCTTCAAGAGATTGCTATTGAAAGCGCCAGACTGGCTAATGCCGCCAGAGAAGGCACCTTAGGGCTGGATGATTTCGCCGGTGGGACGTTCACGGTATCAGCGCTAGGCATGTTCGGTGTGAACTCATTTACGCCCATAATCAATCGGCCTCAGTCCGGAATTTTAGGGGTGAACCAGATTTATGATGGCCTGGCTTGGGATGGTGATACACCGGTAAAGACGAAGCAGATGAACCTGTCGCTCACCTGGGATCATCGGGTGCTTGATGGGGCGCCTGCGGCTGAATTTCTCGCCACGGTGGTGGAGCTGTTGTCTGAACCTTATAGGTTGCTCGTATGAAAGAATTTGATTGTGTGATCATCGGGGGCGGCCCGGGTGGGTATGCGGCTGCGATCCGTGCTGCGCAGGAGGGACTATCGGTTGCTCTGGTGGAGAAAGAGGCCCTCGGCGGAACCTGTCTAAATTGGGGATGTATTCCCACTAAGTCGTTGCTCCACGCTGCAGATGTTTTAAGACAGACGCGCGATGCCGAGGCGCTGGGCGTCTCGATCAAGGGCGTTGATATTGATCTCGCTCAGATGGTCAAGCAATCGCGCGATGCGGCAAACCAGCTGTCTAACGGAATCGCTGGTCTAATGCGCAAGCACAAGATTACTGTTTTTAAAGAGACCGCTGAGATTCTCGGTGTTGGACAAGTCGGCTTGTCTGAATCGGGAGAATTACTTGCAGACGCAATTGTCATCGCGACGGGTGCCACGCCACGAAAATTGCCGCATATCGACTGCGAGAGCGATCGTATCTGGTCCGCCAGGGAGGCGATGACGCCGCAGTTTCTGCCAAAGCGCCTTCTGATTGTCGGAGCAGGTGCCATTGGGGTTGAGTTTGCAAGTCTGTACAGCGCGCTCGGGACCAAGGTGACATTGATCGAAGCCGCGGCTAATGTGCTTCCGGCAGAGGATGAAGAAATCTCAACCCTAGCAAAGGCTGCGCTTTCAGAGGAGGGGATAGAGATTCACACCAACACGCCTTTGGACGCGTTGTCCGGCAAAAAGCAGTTGCAGGCCGAGTTTGCCGGGCAAACCAAACGGTTTGACGCTTGCATCATGTCGGTAGGTGTTACGGCGAACGTCGAGGAATTAGGACTTGATCGAGTCGGGCTCATGCTTGAGCGGGGCTTTTTGGAGGTCGACTGCCACCAGCAAACGAGCGTCCCTGGGATTTATGCCATTGGTGATGTGGCAGGCGTGCCTTGCCTTGCGCATAAGGCCACCCATGAGGCGATTGTCGTCGCAGAGGTGATTGCTGGAAAAAATCCAGCACCACTCCACTCTGAGCGCATTCCCGGGTGCACCTACAGTTCGCCGCAAGTGGCGAGTATTGGGCTAAGAGAACAGGATGCGGGCGAGCGGAATATTCGTGTTGGTCGATTTCCTTTTTATGCCAACGGTAAGGCTGTCGCGAGCCATGCGGGCGAGGGGTTGATTAAAACCATTTTCGATGCCGACACCGGCGCGCTGCTCGGTGCGCATATGATCGGGGAGGGCGTGACCGAACTGATTCAAGGATTCGCTATCGCCATTACGCTGGAGACCACGGAGCAAGAATTGATGGAAACCGTTTTTCCTCATCCAACGTTATCCGAGGCGATGCATGAGAGTGTACTGCAAGCGTTTGGACGCCCGATTCATTTATGAGCGCGGGGTCGTGACACAGGCGCTGAGAATCCAACGAGTTACTGCAGAAGGATCGAAAGGAGTCCTGTCAGTAGACTGACAGGACTCGCAATCTTGCTTTGGGGGTTCTAGCCCGCATTCATGCTCTGTGACAAAACAGAGAAACCCTCGGTGGCGGATAGACGCTTACCAACGACTGCTTGATATTCTGCCGATTCGTACCACGCCTTTGCTGCTTCTGTAGATTCGAATTTGATGACAACCGTTTGTGGTCCAGGCGAAACCCCTTCCATCGTCTCAGCGGCCACATCGAAAACCAGGACCTCCCCACCATATTGAGCAACCGTTGGACCCGCGCCAGCGCCGTATTCCGCGTAGAGCGCCGCATCGTTGACTTGGTATTGAGCGATAAAATAAGCCGCCATGACTCACCCCTTTTTGACTGATTGTTTTATGTTCTGATGAGTCTCAAGCATAGCGGCACGCGGTGCAACGGTTTTTCTGTTTGCTCTTGGGTGTGTTTGTAGCGGCCTGACCACGCCTAAGGTGGGAGCCGCTCGCTCATGGGTGAGCGAGCGTTGCATCCTTATTCGTGAGCTTTAATTCAACGCTATCGAGTGAGGCGTTTTGACGCTCCGGGCTTATCGCCGCTGGTAAGGCGGTGCGAGGCGACCCTCTTCGTCCCGAATATCAAACTCTCGACTGATATCTTCGACCCATTGGATGGTACCGGTCCGATCCATGAGGTCCTCTGCTAGCGCTAGAGCAGCGACTGTTCTGCCCACGCCGAGCGGTGTTTGGGCGTGGCTAAGGTCTCCACCTGTGCGGTCGGAATTAGCAACAATGAACTCCGTTGCGACCGAACCCGGATAGAGCGAGATAGCTGCGATGCCTTTGTCCTTTAATTCGATGCCCATATCCGCCGTTAGCCGGTCGAGTCCAGCCTTCCCCGCACCGTAGGAGCTAGAGAAATGGTAGGACTGGCCGCCAGGCGAGGACACGTTGACGATCAGTCCTCCCTCACCTGCAGCGAACAAAAGGGGTGCCGCATGCCAACTCGCGACGTAGTGTGCGCGAAGCCCGATTCCAACCTGGTCGTCCCAAATAGACACGGGATGATCCCAAAAGCCGCCACCCCAGGCGGGAGGTGAGGGGATCTTGTAGACATTATTAACCAGAATATCGATTTTGCCGGCTTGCTCGGCAACCTTGGCGAAGAAGGTTTCGATCTCGCTATCAACCCCATGATCGACTTTAAAGCCGAAGCCCTTTCCGCCAGCGGCCTCGATAGCGGCGACAGTCCCTTGAATGGTGAGTTCGCCATCACCATCGCTTCTGCCTGTAACAAATACCGTGGCCCCTTTCTCAGCGAGGGCCACTGCACAGCCCCGGCCAATGCCGCGGGTCGCTCCTGTGACGACACATATCTTATCCTGGAGAGCGTTGCTCATACCGGCTCCTATTTATTGATTGTGATTAAAGTAACGCTGCGAGTTGCTCGCGATGCCAAGTGCCATCTCCGAAGAGAAACTGACTGTGCATTTGGCGCTTGTGATAAATCTGAACATCAGCTTCCCAAGTGAAACCAATGCCGCCATGGAGCTGAGTCGAGTTTTGTGCGCTAAACGCGCCCATGTCGGAGGCGCTACTTTTTGCGAGATGGGCGCACCTTGGTGCATCGTCTCGATCAAAATCGTAGGCTGCCGCGGCGTTATAAACGAGACTCCTCGCTTCATCCACACAGATCATCATATCGACGATGGGATGTTTGACGGCTTGGAAGAACCCGATGGGCCGATCAAATTGCTGCCTGACTTTCGCATACTCAGCGGTGGTTTGGAGTTGCCACTCGCCTGCTCCGGCCATATCGGCCGCCACAAGCGTTGCCAGAGCAGGCGCGGAAGCGAGAAGGGACGATGCGCCACTGCCTTTCTCAGTTAACCGGACAGCAGTGGCTGCACTCAGCTCAACATGCGCTTGATCCCGGGTGAGATCGACTATTCGGTCCCTATGAATTGCAACTTCTGGCTGCGAAAGGGTAACCGCGTAAAGATCGGTTCCCGATTCAGAGCGCGCTGATACGATTAGGGTCTCTGCCTTCATTGCATCTTGGACGTACCAACTGGTTCCCGTTAAGCGCCCGTCTTCTGAGGCAGTGACATCCGTTCCGTCTGGCGCGAGTGACCCTTCTTCGCCATTTAAGGCGAGGCCAACTCGATGGCCCTCTGCCATTTGGGCAAGCAGCGCCTTGGCAGCGTCTGATTCGCAGTGGATGAGTACGAATGTGGACTGAAGTGTATTGGATAGTGGGCTCGCCCATGCATGGCGGCCAATCTCTTCTGATATGGCCACCGCTGCAACGAGGCCCATGCCGATTCCACCTTGCTCCTCTGGGATCGACACCGCGTGCATGCCGAGTTCTACGCATTGTTGCCAGGCTTTCTCGTCGTAAAAGGCGGGTCGGTCTGCGCCATGAATTGGATCCTCAGTGCCTTTGATACTTGGCCTAAGGGCTTCAATCGTCTGCTGTTCTTCTAAGAAGCGACCAAAACTCTCTTTGAGCATCTGGACATCTTCATCGAATCCGAAATCTTTTGGTTGTGACATGATCCCCCCGGTATGCCTTACTTTGTCTTGGGCAGCCCTAACACGCGCTCGCCTAAAATGTTGCGCTGAATCTCACTTGAGCCGCCCGAAATCGTCCCGGTATAGCTATTCATGTAACCGAGTGGCCATTTGCCGTCATCGGCAGCATGTGCATCACGGACGTAAAGACTCGATTTGAGACCCAAGATACCGAGCGCAATGTGATGGAGTTCTTGACTGATCTCACTGCCCACGACCTTGCCTTGCAGTGGTATGCGCATGGCGCCACCATTTAATGCCTTGAGTCTTGCTCTGCGGCTGTTTTGAACTGCTGCCTCGGTGCGCTCATACATTTTGACTAAACGGTCTCGCCAAACGGGGTCATCCCAAACGGGCCGTCCATTTCTTCGCGTTGTTTTAGCGAGCTCAATGACCTGAGCCATCACCAGCGTCGGTGATTCACTGGCCACAGCGCCGACGCCAACGCCGGCGCCTCGCTCGCTGGTCAGGGTTGCCATGGCAACTTTCCAACCATCACCAACATTACCTACCCGTAAGTGGTCCTCGACAATCGCGTTGTCTAAAAACACCTCATTGAAACCGGACTCACCGGTCATCTTGTGTATCGGTTTTACCGAAACTCCGGGTTGATCCATATCCGCTAAGAAGTAAGTAATGCCGCCGTACTTGTCCGTCTTGTCGTTGCGAGCAAGGAGGAGCATGTACTTAGCGAAATGACCAAGGCTCGTCCATACTTTGCTGCCATTGATGACCCAGTGATCACCCTCTTTCACGGCGCTCGTTTGCAGCGATGCTAAATCTGACCCGGCGCCGGGTTCGCTGAAACCTTGGCACCATATGTCTTCACCGGAAAAGATCGGAGGAAGGAAGCGCTCCCTTTGTGCTTCGTTCCCGCATTCCAAGAGAGTTGGCACCGCCATTCCGAGTCCAATCCAGTTAATGAAGTAAGGCACACCAGCCTTGCGAACCTCTGCGCTCGCAATGGCTTGGCAATCGGTCATATCGTGGCCGCCATACCGTTTCGGCAAGTCACTAGCGATGAGCCCTGCTTCCCAGCATTTGGCTTGCCAATCCTGTAAGTAAGTCAGATGCGAAGGGTCAGTGACCTCGTAAGCAGCTTGCGGCAGAGGGATTGGATGAGGCTCAGGTTTGTTTTCCTCAAGCCAGCGTGCGCAATACTCACGAAACTCTTGCTGCGATTGGGTCAGTTGTTTTTCACTCATAAGGTTGCTCCAAGGTAATTTGAGCGATCAGCTTTTGTCAGATGATTGGAAGTAGGTCTGAATGCTCGAAAAATCGATGCCGCCATGACCTTTCTTCGAGTGGGCGAGGTAAAGACTTCGAGTCAGTGACCCCATCGGTGTTGAACTTTGGGTGGCTAGTGCCGACTCCATCGCAAGCCCTAAATCTTTCACCATCAGATCAACAAGGAAACCGCCCTGGTAGGCATTGGAGGAGGGCACGTTCTCCATGACGCCGGGGTAGGGGTTGTAGACTTCAAGGGCCCAATTGCCACCAGAACTCTTTCGCATCACCTCAGATAATACGGCTGGGTCAAGGCCATTGTTCACCCCGAGCTGTAGCGCTTCGGCGGTGCCTGTCATGAGCACTGAGAGCAGCATGTTATTGCAAATTTTCGCGACTTGGCCTGCCCCGGCAGCGCCTGCATGAAAAATGTTCTTCCCCATGACCTCGAGCAGCGGTTTCGCTGATGTTAGTGCAGCTTCTTCGCCACCCACGATGAACGTCAGGGTGCCAGCAATAGCTCCGCCGACTCCGCCGGAGACGGGTGCATCGATCATCGGGACGCCGGCACTCTCTGCCGCAGCAGCTACTTTTTTCGCAGATTCCGGCGCGATAGTGGATGAGTCGATGACTAGCGTTCCGGGTTGAATGGCGCTCAGAAGACCCTCATCGCCAAGGTAGAGGGCTTCGACATGCTTAGAGGCTGGCAGCATCGAGACAACGGCGTCAGCATCACTGACCGCATCCGCAGCTGACGGAGCGCGTTGCCCGCCTTGCTCAACAAACTGTTCCAGAGCAGATTCCACCAAATCAAACGCTGTCACTACATAGCCAGCTTTCACGAGGTTGACCGCCATTGGGCCACCCATGTTGCCAAGCCCAATAAATCCGATTTTTTTCATACTAGACTTCCTTAGGATGCATTCGTTCGATTCAGAACTCGGGGTTCAGGGAACTGCGGTACCGCCTTTGGACCGTTAGCGCGATATTCAGGATCATGCTAAATCCTGCAAAGGGTGCGGTGTTGCGACAGACTCAAAGTGACGCTCAACATGAGACTTCGGCACTTCGCCCAGCGGGTATTGCCAGGCAGGCGAGCCGTCTTTATCAATAAGCAGTGCTCGAACACCCTCGGTAAATTCGCCGTGGACGGAACAAGCCTTGGCGATATCGAGCTCCATACGAAACATCTCGGCCATCGATTGCGTTTTGGCCCGCTCAAATTGTTCAAGAATGACTTGAGCGGTGACAGGCGATCCCCCAAGGAAACTGGCCCGTGCCCGCTGAAGCCACTTATCCTCCGGCCAATCAGCCATGTTTTCAGCCAGCGCTTTGATGGGATCATTAGCCATCAGTGCTGGCTCAAACGCCGCTCGAATCGTTTCTTCGTGCACTGCAAGGTTAGCGGGCGCAAAACTGTCCTCTGCCTCGCCGTTATGGCGCAGTAAAATCTCGTCAAGATTGGCTGAGACATTGGCCTGGTCTACATCAGAATTGAGTAGGTCGTGAAGCACGGCTTCCTTTTGTTCTTGCTGTACCAAGTGGCTCAACATGCCAGTCAGGAGTCCGTCACGAGCATTAATATTCGCTGCGGTGAGCGCGATAAAGTGCGAAAACGCGGGATCCATTCTTGAAAAGGTATAGGTTCCGCCAGCGTCGGGGAACAGCCCGATGGTGATTTCAGGCATGGCAATGCGCGTGGTCTCCGTGCCAATTCGGTAGGTGCACGCAGATAGGATGCCGAGTCCGCCACCCATGACGATGCCGTGGCCCCAGGCGATGGTGGGTTTGGGGTACTGCCGCAGCTGGTAATCGAGTCGATATTCGCGCTCAAAAAATGCGTCGCAATACGTGCAAGGCCCGCCAGGATTCGCTTTCATGTCGTGGTAAAGTGCCTGGATGTCGCCTCCCGCCGAGAATGCTTTGTCTCCTTCGGCATCAAAAAATAGCGCGACGATATCATCGTCATCACGCCACTCATCGATCTTTGCCTGAATGAGATCGATCATCTCAAGACTCAGGCTATTCAGGGTGGCTAGCGCGTTTAGCCTGACGTGACCAAGGTACCTGCCCTTCGTGGTTGGTAGGCGCTCAAAAAGAACGGGCGCGTCCATTAAGCGTTTTTCCAAGAGGGTGCCCGCTTCTCGAGAAAAGCGTTCACGCCTTCTTTTTGATCCGCAGTAGAGAAGAGATCGACGAAGGCCGTCTTCTCGTCAGCGAGTGCTTCGGGCATGGATTGGGTTCTAGCAGCCATAATTAGGTTCTTGCACGCGGAGACGCTCGACGGGCTTTGCTTCTCGCTTTGCTCAGCGAGCATAAGCGCGCGGTTTAAGCTCTCGCCTTGCGCGACAACTTCCTCGACTAGCCCGATGGATTGGGCCTGCTCAGCGCCGATACGTTCACCACACAAAATCATTCGTTTTGCCCAGCCCTCTCCAACGATCCATGGGAGATGCTGAGTACCCAAGCCACAAGGCAGTAGTCCTACGGTTGCTTCCGGTAGCGCCATTTGCGCTTGTGTCTCGGCAATCCGGATATCGCAGCACAGTGCGCATTCGAGGCCGCCACCCATTGCGTAGCCATTAATGGCCGCAATGGATACGCCCCTAAAATGGGTTAACGCAGTAAATGCCTCATGGAAGGCCTCGGCCATGGCTTGGGCCTTAGCTGGGTCGCCGTCGGCAAACAGATTGAGGTCTGCACCTGCTGAGAAAAACTTCTCTCCTTGCCCAGTGATCACCAGTGCATAGCAATCCAGATCATCGTTCAGTGTTCCGATCATGCTTGCGAGCGCGCCAAGGTTGTCTTGGTCCCAGGTGTTAGCGGCAGGGTTATCGATGGTAATCAGCGCGGTGTGTCCCCGGCGCTCAAGCTTGATTTTGTCAGTCATGAAGAGTTCCTTAATTGGTGCTGCTATTGAATGGCTTCAATGTCGGCAAGCGCTAGCAATCGACGTGCAGTGATGACGCGCATGATTTCATTGGTGCCCTCTAGAATTTGATGTACCCGGGTATCCCGAATGTGGCGTTCAAGGGGGTACTCCTGCATGTAGCCGTAACCGCCGTGAATTTGCAGTGCTTCATTGCACACTTTAAAACCGACGTCTGTCGCGAATTGCTTTGCCATCGCGGCGTAGACCGTCGCTTCGCTGTGACCGGCGTCGACTCTAGAAGCCGCCATGCGAATCATCTGGCGTGCAGCAACGAGCTCCGTTGCCATATCGGCGAGCTTAAATTGAAGGGCTTGAAAGTTAGATAGCGGCTCCCCAAATTGCTGTCGTTCACTCATGTAGCTTTTGGCTCTGTTGAGTGCCGCTTGCGCTGTGCCAACAGAGCAGGTCCCTATGTTGATGCGCCCCCCATCGAGACCTTTCATTGCGATTTTAAATCCATCACCTTCCTCGCCGAGACGATGCCCGATGGGCACTCGGACATTGTCAAAGACGATTTCTCGCGTGGGTTGACTGTTCCATCCCATTTTGTGGAGGTTGTGACCGAACTGAATGCCCTCCGTGCCTGATGGGATGACGACACAGCTAATGCCTTTGGGTCCTGGGCCTCCAGTGCGTAACATCGTGACAAGGTAATCCGTGTCTCCCGCTCCCGAGATAAACATCTTGCTGCCGTTGATAACGTAGTCGCCTCCATCGACGACCGCTTGGGTGCGAAGCGACGCGGCATCTGATCCTGCGCCCGGCTCAGTGAGGCAGTAGCTCGCGAGTTGCTCGCCTGCAATCAATCCAGGTGCAATGGCTTCAACGAGCTCGGTGGACCCAAACTCTGTGACCATCCAGGTGGCCATATTGTGGATGGAGATAAACGCAGTGGTAGACGTACAGCCCATCGAAAGCTGTTCCAGGATGATGCTCGAGTCGAGCCGCGATAATCCAAGTCCGCCGGCTGATTCCGGACAGTAGAGGCCGCAAAAGCCGAGGTCCCCGGCCGCTTTGATAACGTCTTTAGGAAAGGTTTTATTCGCATCCCAATCCGCCGCATTGGGAGCCAACTGGCGGTCGGAAAATTGGCGGGCGACGTCTCGAAACGCCGCCTGATCTTCGCTTAACTCGTAGTCCATCTATCTCTCTGTTGTTGTACTGTTGGCGGGACGCGTCTTGTCGATGGTTTGCTTCTTGCTTGAAGCGTTAATCGATGCCCCAGTCGTTTAATCCCCCTTTATCGATGCGCCTTTTTTTCGGTTTGCCCCATCATTGTGGCCCCTGCCAGGGCGTTAGGTATGCCAGGACTTTACGAAGAGATTACCTATCAATCGGCGTCACCTCAGTCACCTAATAAGATACCAGTGTTTGCAGGTTTAAGCTGCATTATTGCACCGAGAAATGGCCCGATATGTTCGAGGCCCATGTCTTTGTAAATAGTCTTTGTAAATAGTCTTTGTAAATAGTCTTTGTAAATAGTCTTTGTGGAAGCCTTGGTGTGGATGTCTTGGTGTGGATGTCTTGGTGTGGATGTCTTAGAGCGAATGTTTAAGGGGTAATGTCCTCAGGCGAATGTCGTATTGAGCTGAAGCGAATGGCTTGAAGGAGCGACCTCGGGCGGGACTTCGGTCGTTACAAAACTCATCCCGCTGGGCGGGTCAAAACCCTCTTAAACGGTGGTCAGATTGCATGCAGGGCTACCAACAAACGATTAACCACCTCAGTAGCAATAGAATGTTTAGGTCAGTCCAGACCTTGGAACACTCGCTAGTGGTGCGCAGTCTTCAGCAAGTGCGCGGCGCCGGCAGAGGCATTAATCGATGGGGTCTCGCCAAACAGTTTTTCCTTCATCGCGCCAAACACCTTCCGGTTTTTACCAAGCGGAGCCAGTTGCTCGGCTCGCTGAATAGCCCGCTCATACAGTGCGTCAAGCGGGACCGCTGATTCAACAATCCCGTGAGCCTCTGCCTCACCGCCACTCCAACGATGGGCTAACTGAACCGTTTTGAAGAACGTGTTCGATGGAAGCTTGTGCTTGAAGAGTGCCATCTCGGGGTCTGGAATGACCATTCCAATGGCGACCTCGTTGGCGCAGAGGAAACCTCGGTCCTCGCGCATTAAGCGAACGTCGTGGCACAGGGCGAGCATGAAGCCAGCGCCAAATGCATGCCCGCCAACGGCGCAAACCGTAGGAATCGGTAGAGTAATGACTCGGCCCATCAGCCCCATAAACTCTGCGCCAAAGGCATCTCGATCCCCTCCTGGATGATCGCCATCGCTGGCACGCCACTCAAGATCCAAACCATTCGAGAAGAATTTTGGGTCGCTAGACTTCGTAACCAGCGCGTTGATTGAGTCGCTCGCCTCAATTTCATCCAGCGCGGCTGCGAAAGCACGAACGAATGTCGTGTTCCAACGATTCTCTCCCGCATCCATGGTCAAGATGGCGATGTCATTGTGGTGCTCGATTTGAATCATTGGGTGGCTTCCTTCATGCTTGAGTCAGAAGTATTGCTCAAGCCCACCTTGAACACCACCTTCACGGGACCAATGACGCGATCGCCTGATGACAATAATGTGGCTTTATCTGCCGCTGACTTTCGGCTCGTGAGGCGATAGCAGTGGAAGCACTATCTTGGGAAGCCGTAAAAGCATCATTTGGGCCCAATGACGAGCTATGGTTGCCAGCGTTCGAAGACATTGAGTGGCATCATCGGGATTTTTTGTCGTGGATTCATCCCTCCGGCCACTTAGGGTACATCGTGACGCGATCGCCCAACGATGGGAACTTACATGGCGTAGTATTGAGACGCCATGAGCGTAGACCGCGTGCAGCGAGGCTAGATATGTGCAGCATTTGTCACCACGTTCACGCCATGGGTGGAGCAGCGATGTTCACCTTGACGGAAAAAGGCAGTGGTGGGCGGCGAACGTTCTCGAACGTCGTCTGTGGTGATTTAGGATGCTCACTCAGAATTCGTGAACTGGTGACCCCCAAGAGTTACATGCAGGAGAACCTGTACCTTGAGGCGAAGATATGGCGCATTCTTCAGCACCTGCATCGCTGGTTAGCGAGAGCCAATTACCTCTAGGGCGTTTTCGGAGAGAGGCCATTGTTGGTCTCACTGACTTTTTACGAGGCGCCACGATTGGCAACAGGAAAGGATTCGAGTCAGGGAAAAACGGACAACCGCCCCAACTGGTTGCCTCGCATGGCCAGTTGCCGAGCAGGTTGACACACTGCCAACGGGTCGCCCTAGCCCTGGCGCCACCTAACGCTGAGTGTGCAAGAAATCAGTTGAGCCACCCCTAAACAGCATTGCGGTGGAAAAAGGAATCAATCAAAGACCATGGCTGGACCTAGCGCACAATTAAAAGCGCTTTTTTTCCCAGGCGGACATTTTTTTTACGGCTGGAACATTGTGGCTGCTGCGGGTGGATTGCAGATGTTGGCGGGCATGCTCTGGATGCAATCCTATGGCGCGTACGTTGTTTTTCTCCAAGCGGAATTCGGCTGGAGTAAAACCCTGATTGCCGCCGCGTTTGCGTTGACCCGCATCGAGAGCGGGATTCTCGGTCCCCTTCAAGGGTGGCTGGTGGATCGGTATGGGCCCAAGCTGATTTTGAGCATTGGTACCTTACTCTTTGGGTTCGGGTTTATGTGGTTCTCGTGGATCGATTCGTTGCTTGAGTTCTACCTTGCCTTTGGGCTGATCGCCGTGGGCTCTAGTCTCGGAGGCTTCGCGACGGTAATGGTCGCGATCGTGAATTGGTTCGATCGACATCGCTCAAAAGCGGTAGCCTGGTCTCAACTCGGCTACTCGATCGGCGGGATGGCGGTACCGCTTGTGGTGCTGGCACTGGAGGCGTGGGGTTGGCGGTTTACTGCATTTATGTCTGGAGTGTTGGTGTTGCTGCTGGGGTTGCCCATGGCGCAGGTGGTTCGGCATAGGCCTCAGCCATTTGGCGCGGTGCCGGACGGCGAGCTCGCAACGCAGGACGCTGGCGCGCCACGCGACGTGCCCAAAGACCTGACTGCTAGGCAGGCCATGGCGACTTCCTCGTTTTGGTTGATCAGCGTTGGCCACGCGTCTGCGCTACTGACCGTTTCAGCGATCATGGTGCATCTGGTGGCTCATTTATCAGAAGGGTTGGGTTACACGCTGACCGCTGCAGCGGTCATGGTAACGGTGGTGACAGGCAGTCAAATGATCGGTCAGTTGCTAGGCGGTTACCTGGGCGATCGATTTGATAAACGTTACTTGAGCGTCGCATGCATGATTGCCCATGCAGTCGCGCTGCTCGGCCTTGCCTATGCAGAGAGCACTTGGCAAGTGGTCCTGCTCGCAACGGTACATGGGTTGGCCTGGGGCATACGAGGCCCGCTGATGGTTGCGCTGAGAGCGGACTACTTCGGTGCGTCAGCGTTTGGCACCATCATGGGTTTTTCATCGCTCATCGTGATGCTCGGGATGTCGTTTGGGCCAGTGATAGCGGGAGTCATGGCCGATTTGTCAGGCAATTATCAAAGCGGGTTCACGGTGTTGGCGTTGGCCGCGTT
>Ga0181588_10002080_pt1 | contig 17471 bp, 12 predicted proteins | sample 071ome_26_FD_148607 | JGI IMG/M metagenome (GOLD analysis project Ga0181588, IMG submission 148607) | Coastal salt marsh microbial communities from the Groves Creek Marsh, Skidaway Island, Georgia - 071409BT metaG (spades assembly) | ecosystem: Environmental > Aquatic > Marine > Intertidal zone...
CTGGGATATCTAAGCCTCCCAACATCCCACCCAGCAACGCCAAATCAATTGCTACATCGTCAGCTGATCCATCCACGTCCTCGTAATAATCATTCTCCCCGCTGCGAACATCGGTAATTGAGACCAGTGTTAACGAGTCGTTAATCGCCCAAGTCAGGCGCAATCCAAATCCATCGTCTTCGTTTTGCTCATAGTTGGGTTGGTTTATGGCAAATCGGTCAGGGTACTCAACCCCCGGCTGAGCAAGATTAGTGGGGATGTTCACGGCGCTGGTGTAGTTGGTCTCTGCTTTACCATGATTGAACTTGATCAATGCCTCCAGACTGTCGGTGATGTCCCAGCGAGCCGACACACGAATCACATCGCTCTCTGTGTACATGTCCTCACCACTGTTGACCTCGGTCCACATCCCGTCCCATTCCTGATGCTGGTAGGCCAGCCGCAACGCAAACGTATCGCTGATCGCCCAGTTACCGACCACCTCATAGCGCTGCTGGCCTTCATCCCCTACCGCTACACCCAGCCGCCATTCGTTCTCACCCCCAGGCGTGTTGGTGATCAGGCTGACAGCACCCGCCGCCGCATTGCGTCCAAATAGGGTTCCCTGCGGGCCCTTCACCACCTCAATGCGATTAATGTCGAAAAAGTTAGTTGTGGCAAAAATATTGCGGCCGACGTAGGCATCATCCACAAACACCCCTACCGAGGGTTCTGAGCCAATGGTCCAGTCATTACTGCCAATGCCTCGTATCGCCCAGCTATTGGTGGCTAACCCGTAATCTGCGCCGCTGAGTCCGGGCACCATAGGGATGATCTCAGTAATCGTATTTACACCCGTTTGTTCCAGCAGCTCTCCGCTCACAGCGCTGATCGCAATCGGCACTTCCTGCAAGCTTTGCTGACGCTTTTGCGCAGTCACCAAAACCTCTTCCAGCTGAGCGAAGGTTGTGGCACTGAAGGCCAGTGCAGAGATGGCAACAGCAATGCCTTTCCGGTTTATGTTTTTCACTGTATTAACTCCTTGGACGTGGGATGGTCGTTTTTATCGCAACGTTTTTTCGCAAAAAGGTTCTGAGGCCCCCTTAGGCTAAGCATCAGAACGCTGGTTATTTGGGGCGCGCTTAAGGTCACGCCAAAAAGTGACTCCCAGAATCAATATGAGTAGCAGCAACGGAATGAACGAGACGCCAAAGCTGGTCTCGATTTCGGGAGCCTGAATGACACCCAGCAGAAGGCAGGCAAACGCTGCGTGAAACCCGATTCCGAATAGACCCACCAAGATGGCAATGAGCTTGGATGACCAATCGCTGCCATACAGTGGCTTCATCATCAGGACGGCAAAAAGCGCGTAAAGCCAAAACCCGAGGTAGTCGAAAGACGTGTACAAGGAAAACGGGATTGACACGTTTAACAGGGGTAACAGCACCGCCGCCATCGTGGCGCCTGTGCTTCCCGTCGCCTCCGCATTCGCCAGCAGCGGAATGGTCCATATGGCCATGAACTTGGGGATGACGAATGCCATGGTGGCCATCGCGACGGCGACAGCCGCCAACAGCGCGCTGAGTCGGCCGTTAATACGGCCTCGCCAGCACAGCGCCCAAAATAAGCCTGACAGGCTCAACATCGCCACGATCTGATTAACCCAGGCGGCAACGAACGCGTCTCTGTTTTCAGTCAGCCATTGCAAACGCTCAGCGTGAGTTGCGCTAAAGCCATCTGGCACATCAAGCGGCAGAAATGTCGCTATCACAGCGGTCACAATGCAGAGCAGAGCGCACCAAAAGCCGAATCCACTCACTTGGCGATCAAAAGATGCTGAATCTACTGAATCATAGGTCATATGCTGTCTGTGTCTGTCCCCTCGCCGTGCTGGCGGGTGACAAATCATTTACATGTCGACCGACAGGCTATAACCTGTCGACCGACATGTAAAGTGGTATATCTGGTGAGCAAGCAGATCAAACGGCGGGACTTTGTTAGCGGGGTGGCGATTGGCGCAGGCGGGCTAATCCTTGCAGGGTGCGCAGACGACCTGCCTGTGGGTTTTGCCAACGAGGTGTCGAGTGGGTCCCTCGCACCCCCGCCGGAAAGCTACTATCCGCCGACCTTGACAGGGATGCGAGGCAGCCACGAGGGATCCTATGAAATCGCCCATGCCCTCAGTTGGCGGGGCGAAAAGCCCACTGACTACCAACTTCTCGATGAGCAATACGATTTGGTGGTGGTGGGCGCGGGCATGAGTGGTCTCGCCGCTGCTCATTTCTACCGCGAGAAAATGGGGCCAGAAGCGCGGATTCTGCTACTTGATAATCACGACGACTTCGGCGGCCACGCCAAGCGGAATGAGTTCCATCGAGACGGCCGAATGATGGTGAGCCTGGGCGGAGCGCAGAATATTGAATCTGTCACTGGCTACAGCAATGCCGCTGCAAAGCTAATGGACGACATTGGCCTTAATGAAGACTTTCTGAATTTCATGGATGCCAGCACCAGCGAGGATCTGGCGCTGGTGGGTAATTTTGATGCCAACAATGGCGTTGCATTGCCCGGCTCTAGCGGCCACTTCATGTATGCGGGCAACTGGAATGCAGTCATGTATGGTGGTGAAGGGTACGAGCAGGTGCTCGAGTCATTGCCTCTACCGGACACTGAGAGACAAAAACTCATCGCTTTCTGGGGAGGCAAGCGAAATTTTTTAGAGGGGTTGTCGCTCAGCGAAAAGTGGGATTACCTTAACTCTGTTAGCTACAACCAATTTTTAATCGATAAAGTAGGACTGCTCCCCACCACGGTCCCGATCCTCAACGCAATCATTCTGCACCTGAGCGGGATGACAGGCTGGAACCTGACAGTGGGCGAGGCGCTCCTGGGCGGCGCCAGCGGGATCAAATCCCTCGGGTGGCTGGGAAAAGCCACGGCCGCTGCTGGCGGCGCTTTTCTCGACCGGTTATTGAAAATCCGCATGTTCCCGGACGGCAATGCCTCGGTCGCTCGTCTGCTGGTCCAGAAACTCATCCCCAATGTCGCACCTGAGGTCACAGGCCCCGCCAACATTGTGGCCGCTCGGTTCAAGTACGACGCACTCGACGAGGCGACCAACAACATAAGAATTCGGTTAAGCAGCACAGCGGTGGGCGTCAGAGAAAATGAACTTGGCAGAGTAGAAATCGACTATGTCGAGCGCGGTTCACCGAAGCGCGTCATGGCGGACCACTGCATTCTGGCCTGCTACAACAACCTGATACCGCATCTTTGCCCTGAAATGCCCGAGTCACAAAAAGCCGGTTTGGCCTATGGGGTGAAAACACCGTTTGTGTACGCGAACGTCCAGGTGCGTAACGGCAAGGCGTTTTCTAAATCTGGCGCCACGCTCTTTCAATGTCCCTACGATCCGTTTCAGTGGGTCAGCTGCGCACCGACAGTGGCGGTCGGCGGATTTGAGCCTCCTAGGGGGCCGGTAGATCCGATGGTCATCTTCATGATGCACTCACCAATGCCTATGACGAAACCCGATCCGAAGCTCTCTGCACGTGATCAGCTTCGCATGGCGCGCAGCGAGATTTACCAGACGCAATTCAGTGATTACGAGCAACAGATTCGCGAGCAACTGCAGTCAATGCTCGGACAGTTCGGGTTTCAGCATCAAGCAGACATCGAAGCCATCACCGTGAATCGGATCCCCCATGGTTATGCCTATCCTTACGTCAAACTGGATGATCCCGAATGGGAGACAGGCCAGGCTCCACACGAGGTAGGCCGAGCACAGTTTGGTCGGATTTCTGTCGCCAATTCTGATTCAGAGGCGGTGGCACTGATGAATGCTGCATTTGATGCGGCCTATCGCGCAGTTGAAGAACAAACTGCGTGACAGCGGAGGTGACCGGCCTACTTAGCCCCGTAGCGCTCGTCGACCAGTTGAAGAATGTTTCGACGCACTGCTGGTCTGTCCTTTTCCCAGCGTCGACCGCTGCCGGCAAAAAGCGACTCCCCTTCAATCATGCTCAGCAACATCAGCGCTTCCGCTCTGGGCTCAGGAGCACCTCTCTTGACAAGCCTGACCTCAAGCAGTCCAAGAAACTTTGCATAAACCTCTTCGAGCAGATCCGAAACCAAAGGCTCGACCTGCTCCATTGCCCACAACTGAGCCCACAGCCGGTCACTGAACAATCCATCGGAGGTGCCGACATGCTCGTCGAGCATAAACTCAACCATATCCCTGACATCTGCCTGCTCCAGCTCGCCCACCCCCGACTCAAAAGCCGCGATAATCTCCGATTCGATGTAAGCAACCAAAGCAACCAGCAACGCATCCCAGGTCCGAAAGTGATACTGGAGTGCACCCAGCTTCATGCCACTCGCCCGCGCGAGCGCTCGCATGCTGAGGCTGCCGTATCCCTCATCAGCAATCAGTTCAATCGCCGCTCGCAAAATTTCAGTTTTTCGGTCAACGCTAATGGGGAATTCCTCCATCTCGAAAAAGAGTTCCGACCTTGAGACTTTTAGGAAACTAAAACATTCTAGACACCATCGCCACTCCGAACCGAGCAATGGCTATGCCACTCTTTCTAAACCTAATAGATTCAAGTTAGTTTTATCTAGACCATACCCTCTCATGAAACACAAAAAAGAGAACATACGATGCATTCACATTTTTCGCTGATTTGGGAATCGGTTGCAGATGCCGTACCGGAGCACGTCGCACTCATTCAAGGGGAGCGCCGGATATCCTGGCGTGACTATGAGGATCGGGCCGCACGCCTCGCACAGGGTTTGATTGACGCGGGTTTGAGTCACGATTCTAAAGTGGGCATGTATCTCTACAACTCGCCGGAGTATGCCGAAACCAATTTCGCCGCCATGAAAATCGGGGGCGTGCCGATCAACGTCAACTACCGCTACCTCGATGACGAGCTCCATTACCTGTTGGAGAACGCCGACGTTGAGGCCCTGGTGTTTCACAGCTCTCTTGGCGACCGAGTAGCACGCATCTGTGATCGGCTGCCGATGCTAAAGGCGATGATCTGCGTAGACGACGGCCCAGCCGAGGACGGCTCGACGGGACCGGCCAGTGCCATTACTTATGAGGCTTTTCTCTCGCAGGCCTCGGGCACTGCGCGCACTCAACCCAAAGGTGACGAGATCTACATGCTCTACACCGGTGGCACTACTGGCATGCCAAAGGGCGTGATGTATCCGCTGGATGGCTTTACCGAATTCTTTATGCGCGGATTCCCCCCAATGATTGGCCTGCCTCCCTTTGAGACCGCAGATCAATTTGCCCCCGCGGCTAAGCAACTGGCGGATGCCAACTCGGCGGTAATTGCTATGTCGGGCCCGCCACTCATGCACGGCACCGGGTGCTGGCTGGGTTTGATGTTTCCGCACATGTTAGGTGGCACCGCGGTGCTACTAGAAAACCGGGGCTTCAAGCCAGAAGAAGTCTGGACCACGATAGAGCGCGATCGCATCTCGCAAATCGTTATTGTGGGTGACGCTTTTGCCAAACCGCTGTTACGAGCGCTAGAGACAGAACCCGATCGCTGGGACACCTCGACCCTTAAATTAATGATCTCGTCGGGCGCGATGTTTACAACGCCGGTTAAACGCGGGCTTATCGATCATATTCCCGAATTAGCCATCGCAGATATCTTGGGTTCTACGGAGGGTGGCATGGGCCAGTCCATCATGACCAAGGACACCCCCGCCAGTGAGACCGCCAAGTTCACGCTATTACCAGTGGCAAAAGTATTGTTGCCGGATGGCAGCCGCGAGGTCGTGCCCGGTTCCGGTGAGGTCGGCATGGTGGCCCAGGGCGGCATGGTGCCACTGGGTTACTACAAAGATCCCGAAAAGTCCGCCAAGACCTTCAAGGAAGTTGATGGCAAGCGTTACGCCTTCATAGGGGATATGGCAACGGTTGAGGCAGATGGCACCATCAATCTGCTTGGACGGGGCTCCAATTGCATCAACACAGGGGGAGAGAAGGTATTTCCCGAAGAGGTCGAGGAGGCACTTAAACTTCATCCTGATGTGGCCGATGCACTGGTCTTCGGATTGGAGGACGATCGATTCGGCAACCGGGTCGCTGGGGTGATCTCACTCGAGCATGGCGGCACCGCCGAGGCCAGCGACATTCTGGAGGCGACTCGCAGTGTCCTCGCGAGTTACAAACTGCCAAAAGATCTGCTCGTCGTGTCGGTTGTACCCAGAGCGCCCAATGGCAAAGCGGACTACAAAGCGGCCAGGGCACTGATGACGGGCGGCTAAACTTCAATGCCGAAGGCATTAGGCTTGCAGCGATGTTGCTACGCCGCAAGCAATCGGCCCTTCACCCGCTTACAAACAATGCGCCGTGCACCATGCGTCCGAGGTTACCCCATAGCCGCACCTCAAAATCACCAGATTTTGACGCGCTCCTCAGGCGCCAGATACAGCCCATCGCCCTCGCTGACCTGAAAAGCGCTGTACCACTCAGGGACGTTCCGCACGCTACCATTCGCTCGATAGACACCCGGTGAGTGCGGGTCTGTCGCGATCTGTGTGCGCAAGGCTTCATCTCTGATCTTGGAGCGCCAAACCCGGCCAAATCCAATAAAGACACGCTGCGTGCCCGAGAAACCGCCAATGACCGGCGCCTCCTGCCCCTGCAAAGACGCCTGATAGGCTTTTAACGCTATCGAGATTCCGCCCAAGTCACCGATGTTCTCACCCAGCGTAAAGGTGCCGTTTACATGCAGATCGGGGAAAGGGTAGTAGCCGTCATACTGCCCCACCAAAGCGTCTGTGCGCGCTTCAAACTCAGCGCGGTCGGCGTCGGTCCACCAATTTCTGATGTTGCCGTCGCCGTCGAATTTTGAGCCCTGATCGTCGACACCGTGCCCTATCTCGTGGCCAATGACGGCACCGATCGCGCCATAATTGATCGCCTCATCCGCAGCCAAATCAAAGAAAGGTGGCTGCAGGATAGCTGCAGGAAAAACGATCTGATTCAGCACCGGCGTGTAGTAGGCGTTGACAGTCTGCGGATTCATACCCCACTCATCCCGATCTACCGGACCGCCATGCCGGCTGATATCGCGCTCAACATCGGCCTCGCGTATGCGCATGAGGTTGCCAAAGTAGTCATCCCTCGCGATCGTAACGCCCTCATACGCTCTGAAATTTTTTGGGTAACCAATTTTTGGCTCAAACTTAGACAACTTATCGAGCGCTTCGGCTTTGGTCTCTTCAGACATCCAATCCAGCGCTTTAACGCTGTCTTGATACGCTTTCACTAAATTGGCTACCAGCACATCCATGCGCGCTTTGGCTTCTGGCGGAAAATGTTTCTCTACGTAGACCTTGCCAACCAGCTCCCCGAGCCCGGCATCCACCACGCCAACCGCGCGCTTCCAGTCAGGTCGTTGCTCTTCGCTGCCCCGCAGTGCTTTGCCATAAAATTCAAAGTTGCGATTATCTAGGTCACGACTCAGGCGAGACGCCTGCGAATTAAGCAATTGCCAACGTAAATAGTGTTTCCAATCATCCAGCGCTACTGCATCGAGGATGGGCCCAAGCTGTTCAAAAAATGGGGTGGTTATAGATACCAGGTAACCCGGCTCGGGCAGACCAAAGGCTCCAAGAAATGCATCCCACGCAACGTCGGGTACGAGATTGGTCAACTCTTCCTGCTCGTACCTTGTGTAATTGTTGGCGAAGTTCCGGGTAGCCTCTTTAGTCATGTGCGCCTGAGCGATGGTCTCCTCGACGCCATAGATAGTCGCAACCGTCTCAGCATCCAGCTCCCACCCTGCCATGGCGTGCATATCGGCAATCAATTGCTTGTATTGCTCTCGCAGCGCTTCGCTTTTGTCGTCGTCTTTAAAGTAATACTCGCGCTCAGGAAGCCCGATCCCCCCCTGACCCAGATACATCGTGTTGATACCGGGGTTCTTGGCGTCGGCGTAGGCGAATAAACCCACGGGGGCGTTAAAGCCGAGCCGAGCGGCGACCCCAAAAAAAGCGAAGACTTCATCTTTCGAGGTCAGGCCGTCGATTTGAACCAAATAAGGGTCTAGCGGCGAAATTCCTTTGGCATTTCGGGTCTCGAAATCCTGAAAGGATAGGTAGAGGTCACCCACACGCTGCTGATCACTCCCTTCCTCGTTTTCGGTAGCAGAGGCCTCCTCAATAATCGCCTTCACGTCTTCATCACTTTTATCCCTCAGAATGTCGAAAGCGCCATAGCGACTCCTGTCCGCAGGAATCTCGTTTTCTGCGATCCATTTGCCATTCACGTAAGCGAAGAAATCATCACCCGGCTTAACGCCATCATCGAGTTCGGCGGGATCAAAACCCAATGCTTTCGCAACATCAGCAGATGCCGCATCCTGGGTGGCGGTGGATTCTTCACCTGAACAAGCCGTCATAATCAGGGCAAAAACCGCAACACATACGGCGTTGAAAGCGTTTGATCGCATTGGAAAGTTCCTCGTTTGGATCAGGGATCGATATACTAAAGCCGCACTCGACTCGCGCAAAGCGCTTTTATTCTTGGGACCGGCCGACTTGAGAGCATCTCAGGCCTGGAGTGGCTTCATAGCGGTTTGGGTGGCGAGAAAAACACGACCGGCTGTAAAGCAGACGACCAAACTGTCTTTCACCGAATTTGCAAAAAGGTGTTCAGCCGCAGAGAACCCTCTCCCCAGAGCGCCAAAACGGAGCGACACTATGATCTTCAGAATACTTTTCCTTTGGGGTATCTCATTCATGTCATTTGCAGCGGAGCCTCCTGTCGCCATTGGCATCCATGGTGGGGCGGGGACCATTGAACGCGACGCAATGAGCGCCGAACTGGAAGCCACCTACCTTGAGTTCTTGGACTATGCAATTACCGCAGGTTATGAGCAACTCAGCCGGGGCGAACCGGGCCTGGCCGTAGTCGTAAATGTCATCCAATTGATGGAGGACTCCCCACTCTTTAATGCCGGACACGGTGCCGTATATACCTGGGACGGCACCCACGAGCTCGACGCCTCGATCATGCACGGCGCGAAGCGGGACGCGGGCGCAGTCGCCGGCATCTCTACTGTCAAATCACCCATTGCCCTGGCGCGCGCGGTGATGGAACGCTCCCCTCACGTCATGCTGGCAGGCAGCGGCGCCGAAGCGTTTGCGCTAGAGCAGGGCTTCGAGGTCATGCCTCCAGAGTACTTTGCCACCGAGCGTCGGCGCGAAGCGCTGAAGGCCTTCAAAGCGAATGAGCAGGCTGGACTGCAACCAGAGGCCGACCACAAATTTGGCACTGTCGGTGTTGTCGTGATGGATGCTACCGGCCACCTGGTCGCGGGCACCTCCACCGGCGGTATGACCGGCAAGCGCTGGGGTCGCATCGGCGATTCACCCATCATTGGCGCCGGGACCTATGCTGATGACCGGAGCTGTGCCGTCTCCGCGACGGGGCACGGCGAGTATTTTATTCGCCATACGGTCGCCAGAGATATTTGTGCGCGCATGCAGTTTGGCGGCACTACTCTCTTGGACGCCGCCGATCAAGTGGTAAAGGGCGAACTGGTCGAGGCTGGGGGCGAGGGCGGGGTTATTGCTGTGGACAGCACCGGTGAGGTGGTGTTGATTTTCAATACCTCTGGCATGTACCGCGCGAGCATTAATGCGCGAGGGCAAAAGACGGTTGGGATCTACGGCGACAGTTGATCTATAAACTGCTGGTGGCTACCACGCCACCACGGTGCCGTCCTTGCGCATTTCAGTAGCCCCGGCGTAGACGCCATTGGGTAGCCGCATGATGGCCTGATACCCGCCAAAAGGGGCTCCCGTATCGTCCACCTCGACCTGATGACCCATCGCCCGCAGTCGTTCGACCGTCGCTGCAGGCACGCCCGGCTCGACCAATAGCGTGCCAAGTAAATCCTCGTCCAAGCCAGTAGGCTGGCGACCACCATCATGATTAAAGCGCGCTGCATCGCCTGCGGTTTGAACGTCCATGCCAAAATCGATGATGTTCACCAACACCTGTACGTGGCCTTGCGGCTGCATGGCACCGCCCATCAACCCAAAACTCATAAAGGGCTTACCGTCTTTCATCACGAATGCGGGGATGATCGTGTGGAAGGGACGCTTACCTGGCGCGTAAACATTGGGATGATTGGGATCGAGGGAGAACAGTTCTCCTCGATTTTGCAACATAAAGCCTAAACCATCCGGCACCAGGCCCGTTCCCATGCCGCGATAATTGGATTGGATCAACGACACCATCATGCCATTGGCATCAGCCACCGTGAGATAGGTGGTATCGCCCTCCCCCTCCAGTTTGGGCTCACCAGGCCCAAAAGCAGGTGTCGCCTTCTCTGGATCAATCAGTGCAAAGCGCTGCTGGGCGTACTCATCAGAGAGCAAAGCGGATAGTGGCGCGACTGCAAAAGCCGGATCCGCGTAAAAGCGCGCGACATCTTCGAAGGCAAGGCGCTTCGCTTCCACCATGTAGTGCAAGACTTCAGCCGAGCCACGGGGGTACTGACGCAAGTCGATCTGCTTTAAGAGATTGAGCATCTGCAGTGCAGCAAAACCCTGACCATTGGGCGGCAACTCGAAAACATCGTAGCCTCGGTAATGCACGCTGCCAGGCTGCACCCACTCGCCTCGGTGAGCAGCGAGGTCCGCCAAGCGCATATCAGCACCAATGCGCTGAAAGTATGCGTCCATTTTTTGCGCAAGCTCACCCTCATAAAACGCCGCACGCCCCTCCAGCGCAATGATCTCCAGCGTATTGGCAAGGTCTGGGTTGTGGAAAAGTTGACCCACCCTTGGAGGAACTCCCCCCTTAAACCAGATGGCGTTGGCGTTATCGAGCTCCTCTATCAATTCCTGTTGCGACTCGAAAGCCGCCTGATTGCGCTCAAAGTAATACGCGATCACAGGCGTGACAGGAAACCCTTCTCGTGCGTAGCGCACGGCGGGTGCCAGCACCTCAGCCATGGGCAACTTGCCAAAGCGCGCGTGAGCTGCGAACCAGCCGTCGACCGTGCCCGGCACGGTGACGGGCAAAGATCCTCGGTGAGGCATGCCCGCCATGCTCTCGGGCATCGCGCCACGCTCGCGGAGCGCGCCGATTTGCGCCTTGAGATCGTCTAGCGAGCGCTCCATAGGCGCGCGACCAGAGCCGTTATAGCCATATAGTTGCTCGGTAGCAGGATCCCAAATAATAAAAAATATGTCGCCGCCAATCCCATTTCCGGTCGGCTCCATCAGCCCTAGGGCGGCATTCGCGGCGATGGCGCCATCTAGCGCTGAACCACCCTTCTTCATGATGTCGATGGCGATCTGAGAAGCCAATGGATGTGCCGTTGCGGCCATCCCGTTACTGCCATAAACCGGGCTGCGACTCCATGCCGGCGCATCGGGACGGCCGCCACCGCCCAAACTTAAGGCAGGTGAGACTGAAGAAGTGTCGTTATCCACGACAGGCGCATTATCGCAGCTCAACAGCAACGCACTCAGGAAAGCCGTACTCAGTAATTTGCGAAAACTCATTCAACAGTGCGCTCAACGTCAAAAACTTGAGGTTGATCATAGGGCAAGTGCTCCACAACGTCTCATCTATTCTTAAGCTATAAAGTGGCGCAAAAAACACGCCATTTTTTTGCTACGAAGGTGACGCACCAGCCCGGCTCACTGTCGGACAGATCTCGTCAGGTCTGGCGCATAAACAGTGATTTCAGCCGTCCATACAGCGGGCTGTAATTATTTCGATAGATTGCATCGTAGTCAGCGGCCGTTCTCGGATCGGGATTGACGCGTGCCGTAGCGGTCAACATGGCGTCGGCTGCCGCACCGATAGAGGGGTAACAACCCAAGGCCGCAGCACCGATCATCGCTGCGCCGCGTCCACTGGCCTCGCAGTCTTCAAACCGCTCAATGGGCAAATTCATCACATCGGCAAGAATCTGCACCACCGCGTCGCTTTGGGCACCACCGCCCGATACACGTATACAGCTGATAGGCGTTTTTGTTCGCTGCTCAATGCGTTCTTTGCCCGACCTGAGCGCAAAGGCAAGACCTTCAATCAGCGCCCGGTACACATGTGCGCGGGTATGAAAGTCCTTAAAGCCGACAATACTCCCTCTACCCTCGGGGCCCGTTTCGCCCAGCACCGGGTTCCAGAAGGGTTGCAGCACGAGTCCACTGGCGCCCGCTTGGGTCTGCTCGAGTAATGCTTCCAGCAACGTTTCGGCCGCTACACCCTCGGTCTCGGCACGCTTACGCTCGCGCTCACCAAACTGCTCCAAAAACCAACTGACCATCCAGAAACCACGAAAGACCTGAATCTCTGTATTGAAGTGTCCGGGAATAGCTGCAGGATAGGCCGGCATAAACGGAACGACCTCCACGTATTTGGAGCGCGTGGTATTGATAGTGGCCGTAGTGCCACAGGAGACACTGGCAACACCAGAATCCAATGCGCCTACTCCCAGCACCTCGCAGGCTTTGTCTGCCGCCCCTGCGATCACCGGCACGCCTTCAGGTAGTCCCGTCTCTCTGGCCGCATCTGGGGTAATCGCACCTAATTTTTCGCCCACGGCAAGCAGTTCTGGCAGCATGTAGCGTTTGATGGCCATGCTGTGCCATTTCCAGTCCGAATCTGCGCACCAGTCCTGCCTTTTGAAATCGAAGGGTATATACCCAACCTGGCTACCCGCGCTGTCTTTGAACTGTCCCGTTAGCCGATAATTCAGGTAACCCGACAGCAGCAGAAAGTGTGCGGTTTTTGCCAGAAGTTCAGGCTGATGGCGTTCCAGCCAGTTAGCCTCCGCTTCCGCCTCGAGGTTATCGACAATCGGCCGGATACGCAGCAGCCCAAACAGGATTCGCCACAGCCAAGGCAGCCGACCGCGCGGTGGCGCGTGGCGCTGATCCGTCCAGATAATAGCCGGTCGCAGAGGCCGCCCGTGCTCATCGAGATTAATGACTGAAGCACGCTGGGTTGTAACAACAACAGCACCAATGTCATTCGGTGAGACACCTGTAGACCATAACCCTCGGCAACTCTCGGTCAGGAGATTCCAGAAGCCCTCGACATCGTGTTCTGTCCATCCCGGCTCGGGATGCTGATATTGACTGACCGGCACCTGGCTCTTCGCGAGACACGCACCTTGGGCGTTATACGCCAGCGCGCGACAACTCTGCGTGCCAAAATCGATCGCTAAAATAAGCGGCGGCGTGTTTCCGGACGGCGAGTTCACAACAGCCTCCACTTCACCCTTACTCACCCGGAGGCAACAGATTTCCGGGGTTCAGAATACCCTGAGGGTCAATCGCACGTTTTAGCGTGCGCAACAGGTCAATGCCTGCCGGACCCAGGTCGTGATGCAAATAGTCGCGCCGCAATCGACCGGATCCATGGTGGTGAGCAATCCCACCTCCAGCCTGGGCGGTCGCGGTCAGCGCCCGATCCCAGCTCTGCAAGTAACGGTCTCCCATGACGCCAGCGTCTTCTGGCATGCAGGCAAAAGTAAAGTAGAGATTAATGCCGGATCGATAGACGTGTGAGCTGTGAGCCGAGGCGTTGACGCAGTCGGGCACCGTCTTCAATGCCGCTACCACCGTGTCATAGATGGCGTCGATCTGTGTCCAGGTACCAGAGACTTCGATGGTATCCGCAATCAACCCCTGCTCCAGCAAGTCGCGCCACTCGGGCACATTGTTGCGGTGACTCATCCAACCCTCCGCCGCCATCGGATCCGCGGGTGCCAGCGCCAGCGACGTCATGATGTCCTGTACAGCGCTGAGTTCAGCTGCAACCCGCGCCGTCGGCCCTTCGTGCACCAGCAAAATCAGGCAGTCTTCCCCACGCACATAGTCGGGAAACAGTCGCGCAACCTCAGAGGCATCGTACTGGCGCATCACCGGGGGCCGCCACTCCTGCTGGACGATCTCCCGCTGCGCGCGAAAGCCCGACGCCATATTGGGAGCATACCAAGCGCTGAATTGTCGACACTCGGGCTGCCTGCGCAGCGATAGCGTGACGCGAGTGACGATCCCGTGTGTTCCCTCTGCGCCCAGTGCCACATGTCGCAAATCAGGTCCAGCTGCTGCCCGAGGCGCTTTACCCAAGGTGACTTTCTCCCCGCTTGGGAGAACCATCTCCAGCGAGTACACAATATCCTCAATATTGCCGTAGGCGGTTGAAAACTGTCCGGAGGCTCTGGTGGAGATCCAGCCGCCCACCGAGCTAATCCCAATGGATTGCGGCCAATGCCCAATCGTGAGCCCCACCGCTGCCACTGCCTCCTCCGCTACTAGGCCATTGATGCCCGCCTCCACCGTCAGAAGCAGGTTGTCCTCATCGATGGCTACTACCCGATTCATCGCGCTCATATCGATCAGAATCTGCGCGTTGGTGGGTTCAATACCACCACAGACACCGCTACCCAACCCCCAAGGTACAATGGGAATCGCGCGCGCTTGAGCAAAACGCACCACCGCCTGGACGTCTTCGGTATGTCGCGGACGCACCACACAGGCAGGCGTACTCAACGCCTCGCCGCGCCAATCCTGCCAGTGCTTTAGACACCAACGATCAAACCGGTATTCCGCTAGGGTTTCAGCGTCATGGGCGACCTGATCAGCGCCAATCAATTCAGCCAGCTGCTCTAGCATTACCTGCATCTCCACATGCGCTGCTGCCGGCCATAAAACCCGCCCGACTCGCGCGATCAATATCCTCGCAGTTTTTGACTTCTGCATTTTTTCGCGCGTCGTCCCAACCCAGTAACGCGGCCATCGCCTCTGCGGCCTCGGGAAGGGTAGAAAGGCCTGCCGCTTCGTCGAACCAAGCACGACTGCTCCGCCGCGCCCAGTAATCCTCAAGGCGCTGAGCTCCCTCGCACAAAACGGCATGGCGTGCCTCTGCCGCCACCAGGCTTTTTTCAAGGGAGAGGCGCGCAAGTTCGGGGGCCTCGGTGCCGTACAGCCGCGCTAGGCGTTCCGCTTGCGTCATCTCTAGGCCTTCTAGCGTCGCGGCTGGCGTGATGCTCTCTCCGCCGGGCAGTGGTACCTCAGCGGTTGAGCATGGCTTCGCTGTGAGTGTATGACTTTCGATCAGCGTATCGACGATTCGCTCAGCCATGGCCCTGTAGGCTGACAGTTTTCCACCTCCGACCGAAATTAGCCCACTCGGGGAGGTCCACACCTCATCCTTGCGCGAGAGTTCTTTGGAGGCGCGCCCCGAGCCGTCACCTACCAACGGCCGAATCCCCGACCATACCGAGACGATCCGGTCTGCCGTGAGGTTTGCCTCTGGCATCACGCGACGGGTTGAAGACAACAAATAATCGACATCCTGCTCCGTTACCGGGGGCCAGTATTCAAATTCGGGATGATAGTCGTCTGTGGTACCGATATACGTGTAGCGGCCCAGCGGCACGGCAAAAATGCGACGGCTATCACGCGTCCGCATGACCACCGTGTTGCGTACCGGTAAATCAGCATGATCAAAGACCAAGTGAACCCCTCGACTCAGCGCCAGCCGGTTTTGCTGATCCCCCTCAAGTCCACATACCTGATCTACCCAGGGCCCTGCGGCGTTGATAACGGCCCGCGCCCTTACCGTTACCTCACTCTGATCCCCGGGAAGGGTCGACACGGCGCTGACCGCAAAGTCGCCCTCACGGCGAATATTCACGGCTCTCAGATAGGTGGAGACCGCGGCTCCGTGATCGATCGCCGAACGCACTGTCGCGACGGTCAATCGCGCGTCATCAGTCAGGAATTCCGGGTACACCACGGCGCCGTTTAAGCGCGATCGCTCAATCAGTGGCTCTCTTTGGGCGAGTTCCTCCCTGGACCAAACCTCATGGTAATCTTCCCGCTCCACGCCGCCGAGCCGCTCATAGGCCCACAGTGCGGCGCGCAGCATCAACTTACTCTGCAGGTTAGTGGTTGGTATGACATAAGGCGTTTTTTGCGCGAGGTGCGGTGCAATACGATGCAATGTACTGCGCTCTGATGCGGACTCCTTAACCACCGCCACATCGCCCGATACCAAATAGCGCAGGCCCCCGTGAATCATTTTTGAACTGCGACTCGACGTTCCACTGGCGAGATCCTGCGCCTCAATCAGCGCGACCGAGAGGCCTCGCATGGCCGCGTCTCTCGCGACGCCCGCGCCTGTGATTCCGCCGCCAATCACCAACACGTCGAAGCACTCACTGGACAAGTCGTTGATCAGCGCGGCCCGACGAGTTTGATTGAATGGTTGTGATGTCATGTTGTTTCTCTCGTTTTCTTCAATGTACCAGCACCGAAGAGCCAAAAATGTCTAAAATGTGACAATTCTATGATTGGGGTCGGCATTGATGACGCAGGAACTTCCCACACGCGAACTCGCACAGTTTCTGGGGCAACTGCCCGTGTTTGACCGACTTAACTCCACAGAACGTCAAACGCTGCTAGGCAAATGCCGCTTGCATGCGCTGGATCATCGGCAGGTTATGCAAGCCGCCGGGGATCCACACCATCATCTCTGGGTGATCGTTACCGGCGAGATAGCCATGGTAGCGCGCTCGACAGACGGCGAAGAAATGACCTTGGCAATCTTTGGCCCCGGCAGCACATCGAGCTGGATCGCGCTATTTCACGACACCCCTGCCGAACGCAACCTCGTTGGCGCAGGTAACAGCCACATTCTGGGTATTCCCCGAAGTGTCGCGCTCAAACTCCTTGAGGATCACCCCGCTCTGTACCCACTGGTGCTCAGAATTGAGGCCACCCGCTTCAGGGCTGCACTTAACTTGCAGCAACACAACTTGGTCCGGGAGCGGCCGCGCCGTATTGCTGGTCTCCTGCTCATGCTCATTGAGATGAGTGGTGTGAAACGGCAGACTCACGAGGTCCACCTGACATCTCAGGAATTAGCACGCATGGCGCATTGCTCACGCCAATCTTTACATCAGGCCATTAAAACCCTGATTCAAGCAGGTGTCGTTAAACAGCACTACGGGCATGTCCAGATACTGGATACCGATAAACTAAAAAAAATCTATGCGGGCAACCCCCACTAGCGCATCACCGCGCGTTCTCTCCATCAGCTACTGTTCGGCACATCGCGCCGTCAGAACATAAAGCACGACGCTTCTGCCCCCAAAAAAATGGGGTGCCGACAGACTATCACCGACTATCTCGGACGGTTTATTCTCGCGCCCATGCGCGAACATCACACCTTGGAGTTAGGCCACATGAAACCACTTGTTCTGTTCACACTGATGTTGTCCTTAATGGCGTGTCAGGCGGACGACCACAACAAGAAGCTCGCCCCGCAGGATACCGACACCGAATTAAAAGAACCGGTGGCAGCCAAGCGGCCCCACACGATGGAGATTCATGGGGACCGGCGTATCGACGATTATTATTGGCTGCGAGACGACTCGAGGACCGATCCCGAGATTCTGGCCTATCTGGAGCAAGAAAATGCGTGG
>Ga0181588_10002081_pt1 | contig 17460 bp, 14 predicted proteins | sample 071ome_26_FD_148607 | JGI IMG/M metagenome (GOLD analysis project Ga0181588, IMG submission 148607) | Coastal salt marsh microbial communities from the Groves Creek Marsh, Skidaway Island, Georgia - 071409BT metaG (spades assembly) | ecosystem: Environmental > Aquatic > Marine > Intertidal zone...
TTTTGGAGATCAAAGTCGCGGGAGGCCCTGAGTGAATCAATGCATGAACGAACGAATGAATGATGTACCTACCGCCGCGTGTAATTAATTATACTACTAGTAAACCCGCTCGCTCGCGCTAGCGCCCAGTGCAATCCATGGAACCCACCGCGCTTTTTTTTGTGTGGGTGCCACCAACAAAACAAAACCCTCCCACCCTACCCCTTTCCGTGCCGGTTTTGGACTCACGACCGTTCACGACTCGTCGTTCGTCGTTCGTCCTCGGGATACGCGCGCGTCGACGCGAGGACGGACCCGGCGGGACGGACGGACGGGGTGGCGCGACACACACGCTCACGACGACGACGACGACGATGATCGCCCAACACGTTTCCGCCAAGGCGTCCTACGCCGCCGTTTCCGGCCTCAACAAGTCGCGCGGCGCCCGTGCGGTGCGTGCGCGAAGAGCGATCGCGCGTTCGATTCGATTCCCGAACGTGGACGGATGATGGATACGCGACGAGAGATACGACGACGACGACCTGGACGGATGGATGAACGGATGGACGGACGGACGGAGTGACTGACTGAAAACTTGTTTCGCTCGACGACGCAGGCGAAGCGCAACGTTGTCGTTCGCGCGGATTGGTCTCTCGGTTCCACGGAAAACATGGTGCGTGCGCGCGAGTTCGTCGGGACGGATCGTCGAGATGGGTGGTGGAGCACGGGGGATCGGCTCCCTAGACCAACGATCGATCGATCGATCGACGGATCGATGGATCGATCGTCAGCGCGCCGCGTACTGCGTGACGAGACGACGCTCGTCGCGGACCGAGCGCCGATTTCCCACGAACGTCGTCGACGCGTCGTCGGTCGGCGGTCGGAGGGCGGGGGAAAACGTCCATCCTTTTTTTTGAATGAGCGATCGACTCGAATGATTCGATTCTCTTCGTCGCTCGCTCGCGGTTTTCCTCGTTCGCGCACTGACGACAAAAATCCATCCCTTACCGAATCATCCGCAGATTGTGTGCGCCAACACGGCCGCCATCATGGGCGCCATGCGTTTCGGTCTCATGCCGAGCGTGAAGAAGAACTACAACGGCGCGTCTTCCTACGGCATGGTGGACCAAGCGAGCACGAAGAACATCGGTTCCCGGGACCCGGCGGGCTTCACCGCCGTCGACGTCCTCGCCGCCGGTTCTTTCGCCACCATCATCTCCGCGGGTGAAATCTTGGCCAACCAAGTGCCGTACTAAATTATTCCCACCCGACGCCCGCGGACGCTCGTTTAGCGGCGCCGGCGAGCGCGTTCGGCGGCGGCGTCTTTTGTCATAGGAGAGAGAAAACCAAAACCAAAACCATCGAAACCGAAACCTTCATTCGTTTCATTCATTCATGCACCACCCCGGGAGGGTGGGAGATTTGCGATTGCGTTTTCGATTTTTTTCCTTTGCATTTTTTCTCGAGTCACGACCCGTCGTACGCGAGGAGTGGTGCGCGCCGGACGCGTGTGTCTGTCAATAAATACACCCATAAATTTCCTTCCATGACACCGTCCACGCCGGTCCGGGGAAAAATTCAATCTCTATGCTTCATATCACAAGACGTGAGTTAACGCGCGTACTCTGCGTGTACACGACCCATCTCGAAAGGTCCCTTAGCTCAGTTGGTTAGAGCGTGGTGCTAATAGTTCAGCAGACGCGCACGATTCGCTTCGTGTACGGTCACACGCTTCATACAATGACTATAGAAACGCCAAGGTCATCGGTTCGACCCCGGTAGGGACCAATCTTTTTTTATAGGCCTATTTACCGTTAACTATGTACCACATGTCCGAGTTCGGTAGGGACCAATCTTTTTTTATAGGCCCACGGATTTCCGACGGAAGTATGGTTCAACTGTCCGAATTGTATTAGAAATGTTTTTACCAAGCAGAAATATGGATTTATATATGACTCAAATGTCCTATTTTTACTGAAAACGTTTTTACCAAGCAGAAATACGTACTTATAATATGACTCAAATGTGCGAATTCTAATACATTAACTTTTTTAAGCCTATCAACGTATTTTTATCGATCGTACGGTAGAGCCGGACGAATCGCCGGTGGGCGGGACACCGCGACGAACGAGTCGCTCGACGCGGCGCCGCGCGCGCGCGCGTCTCCGCTCGGTTCGGTTTCGGTTTCGGTTTCGGTTTCGGTTTCATCCGACGCGCTCGATTTCGCGTCTGTGTGTCCATTCGTCCGTCCGTCCGTCCGTCCATTCGTCCATTCGGCAAAGAAGTCGGCACGCGCGCGAGGGGTGCGTGTGGTGCTCGCCGAGGACGCACACCGCCGAGGAGGTAACGATGACGACGATGACGACGTCGTCGGGTGATACCCGCCGCACCACCACGTCGTCGTCGTCCGCGTCGTTGCAAAGTTGTAGGCAGGATCACCGTCGCCGCGGAGCCGCGGCGCCGGCGCCGGCGACGCGATCGGGAGGATCGGATTCGGGACACGCGGCGGTGACGGTTTTCGTCTTTGTCGCGCTCGTGGGCTTGGGGTTGGCGTGCGGCGCCCCCGGGTTGGGACCGAACGCAAAGTCTCCGGCATCGATGACGGATCGAAGCGGCGGTAGCGGTCGCGGCGCCCGGGGCGCCCGGGAGTGTTACGCGGCGGACGGGTTCGGACCGCCCGCTTCGTCTGGGACGGCACGCGCCGGTCGCGGAATGGATTATCGCGGACGCGCGCACAATTCGACTCGAAGCGGACGCGCGTGTCTCCCTTGGCGCGCTGGTGGACACAATTACTGTAGAAACCCGACGTACGATAGGGACGCGGGACCGTGGTGCTACGTCGCCGCCAAGGATGAAGACGGTTACGACGACGACGCGTGGGAGTATTGCGACGTGCCGAGGTGCGCTCCTCCTCGTCCGAACTCGGAGGACGACGACTATAACAACATTAATAACGACCCGTGGTCGATTTACGACGATTTGAAGTCGCTGATAGTAAACATGGACGGCGTCGATTCGCCTTTGCTACTACGAAAGGCGGAATCGGCGGACATTCCGACGGTAGTAGATCTCGCGCCGTCGTTAAAATCTACCATGTCCGCAGTATCTGCGCTCGCGACTCTGTGCGACGTCAAAGTCGTCGTTCGAGTCGTTCCATCCTCGGCGGCAGAGTCCACCGCCGCCGCCGCCGCCGCCGATCTGGTGCGGCGAGAGGTTGACAACTTGTTATCAAAGTCGTCGCACTTTCAATCATTCAGAGAGACGACGCCAGAGTACGTACTAGAATTTCTTAGGGATAGATTACCAGACGCCGTGCGAGAGGGATCGGTGACTCTGGGTGTCAGTCGTCGCATCTCGCGTCTAGACGAAGATGAGTATCTGTTTGGAACATGGATTTTGGACGCTTCCGACGACGACGATCTGATTCGGCAAACGTATGCGTCGCTCGTTCGATGCGCGGCGAACGCCATACCGGATCGCGTCGTCGGCTCTGTCGGACACAACGGTTTGTACCACCGAGGCGGCGGCGGCGACGACGACGACGACGACGACGCGTTTTCCGCCGTGGTCAATCCGGCGTTGTTTAGTTACGACAACATGCGGGAGATTGCTGAACACGTCGAAAAACGTCACGGAACGGAATCGCGGCGAGCGTTTCATCGAGCTGCGTGCGAAATTACCGACTACGGCGCTCAATCCGTCGAGAGCGCCTTTAGAGCGCGTCTGGCGCGCGACGCCGTCGCGCAAAGACGCGCGGGACTACGTCGGCGGGTTTACTCGGACGCCTTTGTCTCCCTGTTTACAAAGTTGATTTCAGCCTTTGGTTCGGTGGGCGAGAGCGAGTGCGCCGATTACAAACGACAACTTGTCAAAGTCAACTCTTCCTCTTCAGGGTTATCGTCGTCATCCGTCGATGGTTCCGCCGCCGACGCGAAAACGAACGCGAACGCCTCGGCGCTGCCGCTCTTTCTGCAAGGATTGCGCTACACCTCTGGTCGTCAATTCTCCACTCTAATCCCGCTCTCTGTGTTTACGGGATTCATCGTTCTCCTGGTCATCTCCACCGTCGGTCGCATGGAGTTTATCGACGCGAGAAGGGAAACAGCGGATGCCGACGCGGACTTCAAGGGGGATTTCATCGATGAATTTCTCAGAGGCGGCAGGGATGCGTACGACGGAGACGGATACGACCAAGTGGTGAGCGCTGAATACACCGACGACGCGGATTCCAACGCGGGTCTGAAGAAGAGTTTTGTAAGCGGTACGAACGATAGTAATCGTCTGAGTGCCCGAGCGGCGGCGCGACGACTTACCACTCGATCGACGACGACGGGACGGCGTCGAGGGTACAAAATACTCAAGGAGATTGGCCGCGGCGGCAACGGGGTGGTTTATCTCGCATCCATACAGGACGACGACGCGCTTTGGACCTCGTTCGTCGTGCTCAAAGAGCCGCACGATCGTTACAAAACTAAACTCGAGGTGGGGCTCATGGAATCCATGGAGAAGAGTGATTACATGTGCGAATTTTTGGGCGCCGTCGTCGATCCTCGCATGCGAACGTGGATGATGATGTTTGAGCTCTGCCAGCACGGATCTCTCAGAGAGTGTCTGCAGAGCGGATCGTATCCTCGAGACGGCGAAACGATTCACGCCGCCATCAACATGATGATGAAGGGGGTGTCTCACGTCCACGCGTCGAAACTGGCGCATCGAGATATTAAAATGGAAAACTTTTTAATCTCGTGTCACTGCGAGCGGTACGCCGGGCCACACATGGAGGGCAAGTGCAGGCGAGAGCACATCATCAAGATATCAGATTTGGGATTGGCCAAAGCCGGAAACATGATGTTTGACACGAGCGCACAGCTCACGGGGACGCTTTGCTACGTCGCGCCCGAGCGTCTAAACGTCTTGCCCGGGATCATCACGCCCGATTCGTACAGGCTCGCCGACTTGTACGGAACGGGGTTGGCGATTTGGGAACTTTTGTATTACGCCACCTTTGGTGAACACAAACGCGTCTTGGAGCACGTGGTTCCAGATGAAGCCGCTCGACGGATGATCCCAGAGGCGCAAGTGGTGATGATGGTATCCACGGGTCGCATGGTTCCGTCGACAGAATGGTTGCCGCCAAACATTCGTCGTTGGCTTGAAAAGTGCATCAACTTTGACCCAAAGCTTCGCTTTGACAGTCTAGAGAGCGCACGAAGGGCACTTAGAGATATTTATCGCGACTTCATCGCGTTTCTACCGCCTCCCGAAGCGCTCAACGCTTCGGACGACGACGACGACGACGACGACGACGACGACGACGACGAATCCGGGGGCGCGGCACCGTAGAGGACGGACCTGGTGTCAGAGAGTTACCTACTCCGCGCATCGATTGTTCCTTTGTATGTAGAACTTCATTAATTAGACATTATAAGCAGACGATGCTTATTAGGACACGAGGAACGAACGGTACATGTATGAAATCAAATCGAATCAACCATTTTCTCTTATTACTTCTTCTTACCCGAGACGTTAAACTTGAAGAAGATGACGTCGCCGTCTTGCACAACGTACTTGGCCCCTTCTTGTCTGTACTTACCCGCTGCTTTGACTTCTTGCTCGGTTCCGAGCTCCTTCAACACGTCGAACGCCATGACTTCGGCGCAGATGAAACCGCGTTCGAAATCGGTGTGAATCGCACCCGCTGCCTGAGGCGCCTTGTAACCTTTTCTGATGCACCACGCCTTGACCTCGTCTGAGCCGGCGGTGAAAAAGTAAATGAGGTGAACGGCGGAAAAGGCAGTCTTGATAATCTTCGGGAGCACAGACGCCACGCCTTGGTCTTTACACCACTGCTCCTTGTCCTCTTCCGGAACCGTTTGGAGCTCGCTCTCGACTTCGGCGGAGAACGGAATAATGGTACCGCCGCCGTGCGCTTGCACCCACTCGTGAATCTTGACCAAAAACTTGTTCTTCTTGCGCTCGAAATCCTTGCGGCTGAGGTTGACCAAGTAAATCACCGGCTTGGCTGTGAGCAACTGGTACTTGTTCAAGTACATGACGTCGTTCGTGTTCCACTGCTCCATGCCGTGACGAATCTCCTTGCCTTGTTCGAGCCATTCCACAACCTTGACGACGGTTTCCATCTCTTGCTTTTGCTCCTTGGCCGCCAAGGCGTTGGCGGCGCGGCTGAGATCCTTCTCCAAGCCCTCCTTATGCTTGGTCATAAACTCCAAATCCTTGGCGCGGAGTTCAGAGGTGATAATCTCGATATCATCCACCGGATCGACGCGATCCTCGACGTGAATCACGTCAGCGTCCTCAAAGCAACGCATCACGTGCATGATGCCATCCACCGCCTTGATGTGCGAAAGAAACGCGTTTCCGAGACCCGCCCCGGCGGATGCCCCCTTGACGAGACCTGCGATATCGACAACTTCCAAGTACGGCTGCACCACAGATTTGGGCTTGTGCATGTTCACCAACCAGTCGAATCTCTCATCCGGCACGTTGACGCGCGTGCTATTCGGCTCGATTGTACAAAACGGAAAGTTTTCCGCGGGAATGGAACAGTTGGTCAACGCGTTATACAGCGTCGATTTACCCACGTTTGGCATACCAACGATCCCAACCTGTGCGTTTTCATATCGATTCAATTCGATCGACGTCAGTCGGTTGGTCAACCACTCGGCGCTAATCTTTCATCACGCGGCGAGATCGCGCGCGCGAACCCATCCATCCGTCATCATCATCGCGCGCACGCACGCGCACACGCACCTTGAGGTTTGAGCTAAACCGTCCCAGGGACCACGGTCCGAGGACTTCCTCCTCGACGACTTTTTTAGGCGGCATCTCGTTCAATAAGCGCGACTCGGTTGACGCTGCCGCTGTTCCTGCTGCGGCGGCGTTGGGTCGTTTTCGTTTTGGTTTTTACTCCTCGATCGATCCGCGGACGGGAGGACGAACGACGACGGAACCGACGACGACGACGATGACCGAAAAACAAACGGAGCGCGAACGCGAGGAAAACAAACGCTCGCTCGACGGCGTTTTATGGCGACGGGCAGTCGCAGACCCCTGCCTGATGGGTGGCTTAAAAAGGTGGATCGAGTGCGAGTTAGTCTGTTTACTCATATGTACCGTATATATGTGGATCGTACGCGCGTCGCCAGAGCGAACGGCCGAGGCGCGTCAGTTTTATAGCGGCGGTGCGTTTACATTCATTCATTACAACATTGCGTACAAGCAGTACTGAGTACTATAATTGACTGACAATCGTGAAGTCGTCTTTGTTTGTTTGTTAGTCGTCGTCAGCGCCTACCGACGCGACGCGGGACTCGCAAAGTCTGGATCGAGCTCCCGACGAAAAGCGGCGCCGAGACGATCGAGCACGTCCGAGGCTTGCATAGAGCGGCCGAGATCGGTGTATGCGTCATTGGCAGCCTTTTTGACGATGAAGGAGGCGGAGACGATGGCGGCGATGCGAGCGTCTCGACGGACTTCGGCGTCGGCGCGCTCAGCCCAAGCGAGAAAGAGGGCGAGAACGCCGGCGAGGACGTCACCCTGACCGCCCGAACGCTTCGGTGCGCCGTCGCAGCGGATTTCTATGCACTCGTCGTCTATAAACAAGACGTCGGTGGAAGACTTGGCGAGTATCGCCACCGGGGCGTATCGCCGTAAATCGACACCTGCGCGACGCACGCCATCCTCAGACTCCAAATCGACATCCTTCACCGAGGCGTACCGCTCCGGATTCACCGCTCGAAGCATTCTAAATAGCTCCATCTTATTCGGCGTCGCGACGACGAACCCAGACCCGAAATTAAAACCGAAACCACCGCCTGGTGTTGAAGTTTCTGCTCGGCTACTCGTAAAGACGCGCAAACCGTCGGCGTCCACCACTGTCGGCGCGCCGACGCTCGACGCGCTCGCCAAATACTCCTCCCCGAACGACGCGCCCCCGTTCTCGGCGGCGGTAAAAAACGGCGATCGATCCCCGAGTCCGGGTCCGAAGACGATTCCATCCATCCTCGACGTCCACGCCCGCATATCCGTACCTCCTCGCGCTTTCGCCCGCTCGGCGTCAAACGCCGCGCTCGCCCCATCCTCCCAACTCGCGTGCGCCACGACATCCCCGCCGTACCCTTTAATCACCGGCGCGCACTTTTCCGACGTAAACACGTGCACGAGATCCGCCCCACACTGCGTCGCCGCCCGAGCCGCGAAATACGGCGCGCCAGAGTACGTCGACGACCCACCGACGATGCCAATCTTCCCACCGTGTGAGCCCTTGTACGCGCGCGCACCGGCGAGTTTGGGAACGTACGCGTCCCGGAACCGCATCGCGCGCTCGGCGACGTCCACCGCGGTGATTCCCGGCGGCATCGCGATCGCGGGCGCGCGATTCGAGAGAATTCGCGTGCGAGATGCGTCAGACTATGACGCGCGTCTGATTCGTTCCTTCATGTCGGCGGAAACGCCCTCGGAACCGCCGCGCCAAGTCGAGCGCGTGCACGAGCGCTGGCCCGGAAACGAAACCTTCCTCTGTCGCGGGCGAATCGTCGCCGGACCTCGCCCGCGCGCGGCGTTCGCCACGGCGACGTTGATTACCGTTCCAACTGGAATCTTTCTCGGTTTGGTCGCGCCCGTCGTCGTCGAAACGCAGGGGGTTTGGGTCTACGCCGTCGCGTCCGCGCTCGCCGGGAACAGCTTGATTTGGCTGTTCAAGACGTCGTTCACCGATCCGGGGATTTTACCCCGGTTGGAGCGGCGGTCGGTCGGGACGAGTTCAAACAGAGGGAAGACGCGCGACTGCGTGGTGGAGACTACGGGTAAGATTACGACGACGCGGTGGAACGACACGTGCGGGTACTTTCAACCCCCGCGCGCCCATCACTGCTCGGTGTGTAACGATTGCATAGAAAAGTTTGATCACTACTGCCCGTGGACGGGGACGACGATCGGGTTGAGGAACTACAGGGCGTTTTTGAGCTTTGTGTTCGGTACGGCGGCGTATTGCGTCTTCATAGCGACGGAGTGCGGATACGGCGTGTCGTACGAGACGAAGAAAACGGGATCGATCGGCGAAGGGTTTAAACGTAGCGGACCCGCGATCGGGGTGTTCATCGTCGCCGCGTTGGGGTTTCTTTTTGTAGGCGCGTTGAGCGGGTTTCACGCGTATTTGATTTCAACCAATCAGACGACGTACGAGAGCTTTAGAGACGCGCACGGATGGAGCGCCAACCCGTACAACACCGGGTCCATCGTGAAAAACTGCCTCGAAGTGTGGTTCGCGCGCGTACCTCGCGCCAAGGTGCGCTTCAACGCGACGACAGAGGAAGATGATTCCGCCGAACGATTCGAGCGCGCGCTCAGAGCGTCTGAACGCGCGACGCTCGACGCGTCTCGGCAACGACAGCAACAACAACGCGCGGAGTCCTCATCCATCGAGCTCGCCGAGGCCGTTTAGCCATTCATGCATCCATCGGAGCGCGCATTTATTTATAGCTTCAAGCGCGACCGACCGGCGGTCGCGTTTATTTTTCCTTTGTCGGTCGGGTGGGTAGTTGTCTCTCAGTAGTACAGTGTGAATGAAAGATCCACTCGTCAATCGAACGCATCTTCAGTCCTCGTCGCGCATGCCACCGCGACCGTCGTCGTCGTCGTCGCGCGCGCGTCGAGCGGCGCTCGCGAGACTGGTTGTTTTATTCGTTTGCGTCTCCCTCGCGTGGTTATCCGCGCCGTTGTTCGCGTCGCCGGCGTCGATCGCAAAGTCACATCATCATCATCATCATCATCGTGATGGAGCGAGAAGAAGATTTTCAGAATCTCTAGACTCGTCTGCGACGCCGGTGGTCGAACGACGAGCGTACGAATCACCGCCTTCACCGTCGCCGTCGCCGCCGTCGCCGTCGCCGCCGCCGCGGACTGCGGTTGCGGCGAAGAAACCGGAGCCGAACCCGCGAGTTGAGGATGACGCGCCGAAACTTTCTGGCTTTGTTCCGCGCGAACACTTTGAAGCGTCGGGGGACGTCGTCAAATGGGGCGAGAATTTCATCCTCGATACCGCCGAGGCGTGTCACGACGCGTGCGTCGAACACAAATCAAAAGGATGCACGACGTTCGTGTGGTGTGGGGATGAAAACGGGTGTTCGGGGCAAAAGAAGGGTTCGTGTTGGTTGAAGCGACAGCCGCGACCGAGGACAATGGCGGGCGCGAACGACGCGTCCAATCCGTGGACGAGCGGGTCGATATACGAGCAAGATAGCATCGATGGGGATGGTGATCCGTCGAAAAAGTTTCACGTGGTGTTGACGACGAATAAAGCGGTGTATCAAGGGTGGCAGGCGCGGGTGATGTATTATCATTTTAAAAAGCAAAAAGAAGCGCAGGGACCCGACGGGCCGATGGGCGGGTTTACGCGCGTCTTGCACGATGATTACGATGGGTTGGAGAAGGAGATTCCGACGTGTAAGGTGGATCGGTTGGAAGACGAGCTTGGGTTTGTGGTGTTGAGTCGGCCCTTTGCTTTTGTGCAGTTTTTTGAAAAGTGTCCAGAGATCAAAGAGGATTACATTCTCATGGCGGAGCCCGATCACGTGTACATCAAGCCGGTACCAAACCTGATGCGAGGCGACGTCCCGGCGGCGTTCCCGTTCTTTTACATGACGCCATGGGAAAAACCAGAAATTGTCGAGCGCTTCTTACCCGGAATCACGCGAGAGGAGATGAGGAAGATGGATCCGATAGGAAGCTCACCGGTTTTCATTCATAAACGCGACTTGAAGCGCTTGGCGCCAGAGTGGGCGTCCATGTCTGTCGCCCTACAAAAAGACCCCGAAGCCAAGGCTGCGTGGGGTTGGGTCATCGAGATGTACGGCTACACCCTCGCCGCGTGGAAACTCGGCATTCACCACGATTTGCGACCGCAGATGCAATCGCAACCGCCGTGGGATAAGAGCGTCGGCGATTTCATCTCCATTCACTTCACCTACGGCATGGATTACGACGCTCAAGGCGCCTTCACCCCGGGCAAACGAGGCGAGTGGCGCTTCGACAAACGCTCCTACTCCTCCGCGTACCCTCCAAAGGTGATCCCACCGCCACCGGAAGGCATGGATAACGAGCTCGTTCGCGTTCTCGTAGACGCCGTAAACGAAGCCGCGGCCGCCTTGCCGAATTGGGGCGAGTGGGGCGGTTCCACCCTCATTGCCGATTTTCATTAAATCTCAGCCGCGCGCGCTCACCGCCGTCGAGAGAGACAATTTAGTACATTCACACACATAGATGGATAGATAGACAGACGTGAAACCCCGTTCGTTTCAGCTGCTTGTATTGTTAGCGTCATTGTTTCGTCATCCTCGCGAGCGCGTCCACCGACGACGCGGAAACCAATGGAATGCATCAGAATAACGCGGCTTCTTCCTTCACACGTCGACGCACCACCGCGTAGCGACCGCGCACGCATCGTTCCACCTCTGTGTACCCACGCGCTCGCTCGGGAAGAATCATGCCGTCGAGCGTCGCGGCGCAAAACACGAACGTCGTCGTCGCTAAGACGTCATCGTCATCTTTTGCGGCGCATCGAAGATCTGCCGTCAAAAGTCACGTCGTCCGTCGCGCACCGACGGTTCGCGCGTCCGCGGGTTCACCTTCTTCGTCGTCGGCGTCCGCGTTGGACACCTTGCTCGGGGCGAAAATCCTCGCCCCGGGAGGGAACGAAGCGGTGCAAGCGTCTGTGCAAAAGTACTACGGGGAGACGCTCACCAACTCGGACGACTTGAAAACCTCGGCGTGCTGCACGCCGGCGGAACAAATCCCAAAGTGCGTGCGCGAAGCGCTCAAAGATGTCCCCGATGAAGTCAAGGCAAAGTACTACGGGTGCGGGAGCCCGACGCCGACGGGGATCGAAGGGTTGAGAGTGTTGGATTTGGGCAGCGGAAGTGGACGGGATTGTTACGTAGCGGCGCGATTGGTGGGTGAAAAAGGCTCCGTTATCGGTGTGGACATGACGGATGGACAGTTGGAGGTGGCGAGGAAGTACGTGGATGAGTACTGCACGAAGGAGTTGGGGTACGCGACGCCAAACGTGCGGTTTGAGAAGGGTACGATTGAGGATTTGAAGGCGGCGGGTATCGAGGATGACTCTGTCGATATGATCATCAGCAACTGCGTCATCAATCTCAGCCCGGATAAACCCGCGGTGTTGCGCGAGGCCTACCGCGTGCTCGCTAACGGTGGGGAGTTTTACTTTTCCGACGTGTACTGCGATCGAAGACTCCCGGAGGATTTGCGTTCGCACGAAATTCTTCTTGGCGAGTGCCTCGGCGGCGCCATGTACGTCGAAGACTTTAAGCGTCTCTGCCAAGCCACCGGTTTTACCGACCCGCGCGTGCTCGCGGGCCACGAAATCGAAGTCCGCGACCCGGAACTCAAAGAACTCCTCGGCGAAGCCAAGTTTTACTCCATCACCTACCGTCTCTTCAAGCTTCCGCCGGGCGTCCTCGAGACCCTCTGTGAAGACTACGGTCAATACGCCGTCTACAACGGCGGAATTCCCGACGCCACGCACGCCTACGACCTCGACGACCACCACCGTTTCGTGAAAAACAAACCCATGCTCGTCTGCGGCAACACTGGTTCGATGGTTGGCGAGACTTGGCTGGGGAAATACTTCACGCTCGTCGGCGATAGGAGTACGCACTACGGTCTCTTCGATTGCGGTCCTTCGCCGGTAGCCGCGTCATCGTCGTCGTCGTGCGCCCCATCCGGCGGTGCGTGCTGCTAAACCCAAAGGGCGACGAATGCGATTGAAAGAAACAAACACGATTGAAACACACACACACACACACTTGTAATCTGCATCCATTCAAAACACATTAAACATGTTACGACTGACGCGTCGGCGCTTTATCCACTGTTACAATGAATTCTGATTCGCCACACACTCGCGTCGCGTCGTCGACCGACCCCCGATGTCGACGTCCGCGTCGTCGTCGCGGGTCCATCCGACGACGACGACGTCGTCGTGTACCCGTCGCTCGGCGCGGGTACACCGGCCTTCGGGCGTCAAACATCCTCATCGACGTCACGTCTTAGCCGCCGCCACGTCTCCCGATGACGATCAACGGCGCGCGACGGACGCATCGACGCCATCAAGTCTCGACGACGTCGATGCGTCGACGCGAACGGCACTAGCGCGGGCGTTGTCGAGCGTGAACGCCGTTCGGAGCGGCGCGCGGGAGGCGTTCGATGCGTTGGATCAGCGAGCGGTGTCGTTGGCGTTGAAGGCGTTGGTGGACGGTGGCGTTCGACCGACGACGACGGATGTACAGGATGAAGATGATGTCGTAGGTGATGCGTTTGATAGAGATAGATCGTCGTCGTCGTCGTCGTCGTCGTCGTCGAGTGGGAGTACCGTCGTCGGACGGGTATCACCGAGCGGGGTGAAACGCGCGTGCGCGTTGATTCGCGAGGTCGAAGCGGCGTCGTTGGAACGCGGGTGTGCCACAGCAGTCACCCCGGCGGCGATGGAATACGTCGCTCGGGCCGGGAGTTCAATTCGAGGTGATGCGACGGTGACGTTGGCGGTGACGCGGGCGTTTTATACGGTGGCGAAAAAGGGAAGAGGGGCGACGAGCGAGGCGCACGCGACGCTGCGGACGTATACGGACGTCATCGCTTCATTGAGTCGGTGTGCGGTGGAAGCGAGGGAGAGCGGTGCGGTGCGACGAACGCCGAGTGCGGTGGAGATATGGTTAATGTTGAGAGCGACGCCGTTGAGGTTGGACGGAGCGGCGTACGCGGCGGGGGTGGGTGCGTACGTGAGCGAGGGGCGTACGGGCGAGGCGGAGCGGTTACTGAGAGACATGACGGAGGATGGCGTTCGAGCCGGACCGAGATTGTTCAACGCCCTCATCGCCGGGTACGGACGCGAAAAAAATCTGAGAGGAATCGAGACGAGCGCGATGGCGATGCGAACGCTCGGGGTGGTACCGAACCAGGCGACGTGGGGCGCCAAGGTGTATGCGTACGTCAATTGCGGACGTCTCGATTTGGCGTTGGATGCCCTCGAGCAAGGGATTCGATTTTCGCCGATACCCGAACGTCGCCCCGGAGTTCGGGCGTACACAGCGCTCGTGCAAGGTCTCTCGCGCGCTGGGAGGGTTTCAGAAGCGGACGAGGTGATTCGGAGAATGGCGCGGGATGGGGTGAAACCGAATGCGTACACGTATTCGACGCTCATCGATGGCTTGGTGCGAAGCGCACAGTTGGGATTGGCTGAGACCGCGCTCGCGGAGATGCGTCGGGCGAAAATTAAACCCACAGTCGTGACGTATAACTCTCTCCTTAAAGGTCTTGTTCGAAGCATGAGCGACGAAGAACGTCAACAAGAGGATGTGCTTCATCGGGCGAAAGGGATTTTCGCTGACATGCGCGCCGAAGGATTAACGCCCGACTTGGTTTCGTACAACACGCTGGTGGACGCGTGCATCGACGCACACGCGCCGAATGAGGCGTGGAGCGTCTTGCGAGAGATTTCAGAGTCGGGATTGAAACCCGATGTGGTGACGTACACGACTTTACTCAAGTACTTTGCCCAAGTCGGCGACGATTCAGCGACGCGGTGGGTCGTAAAGGAGATGGATGCCGATCCAAACGTCGTGCAAGACGTCGGCGTGTACAATTGCCTTATTAGCGCGTACGCCAAGCGTGGCGATATGCCGCGTGCGCTCGAAATCTTGGAAACGATGCAGGAGAAACGGATAAAGCCAATCGTGTCGACGTACGGCGCTTTGGTTGAGGGCTACATTCGGCTGGGCGACGTGAGAGAGGCGCTCAATCTGTACAACAAGTGCGTCAACTCGAGCCAAATCGCGCCCGACGCGCGCATGCGAAAGTCCATCGTCTACGGCTGTGGTTTACACGGCATGTCTGACGTCGCCGAATGTTTGATTGCTGATTTACAAGCCACCGGGCCTGAAGGCGCAAAGGAGGCGAAGCGTCTCTCCTTTGTGCTCAAGGCGGCGACTGAGGACGGAGCGAGCGGCGGCATCCGCCGCCGTCGCGGTGGGAAACGAAAGCAGGCTTCGTCGTCGAAACCCGACAGGCTGGCGCAAATCGAGTCTGAGGCGCGTCGTCCTTCAGCGGGTGACAGCGAAGACGACGGCGTTCCATCCGCGTTACCGGCGGCGTCCAATCGCGGATTGGAAATGTGGAAATTCTGGCTCGGACTCCCGAACAATTACTACGAAGCGCGCGCGGACGACGTGAACGATTCTTCAGACGCCTCGCCTCTCGGTGACGCGCCTGCGCGATACGGCGACAGTTGACTTTTATTTCGCAACGTACGTATACATATTACTGACAGCGCGACAATACACCTAGATTTTTAATTTAGCTCACACCCTTAGCGTCGGCAGCGATGCAACAATCACCCCATCCCCGTTTCTTCCCCGAGCCCGTACGCAATCATGCACGCGCACACGTTTGACATTAAATGCGCCGCGAACAAGTGCGTCCAAACCGTCCGAACGCACGTCCACCGCATTCGACTCGTCGACACCTTCATCTCCCTAAATCTCTTCAACTCCCGGAGATATGTAACCTCGTTCGCCGTGAACACGACTCCCACGACTCCCATCCCAATCCACCACGTCATCGCGAACATCCCATCCACCACCGTCCCCGCGCACCACGATCCGTACGCCACCGAAGTCGCCACGACGCCCAGGTCGAAGAACCGAAACGTGGACTTCCACTTCGGCGAGCTCCAGTGCGCGATCGAGCTCGCGACGAGCGTGACGGATAACACCGCGAGACAGAAACCTTGCGCTTCTCGCACGTGTCGCCGGAGCGTCCGCGTCAGCGCGATCGCCGCGGGCACGAGCGGTAAAACGGACGTGACGACGAGCGGGCGACAGAGCGCTGGTGGGATGATGAACTCATCCAATTGTTCCGTCAGCGTGCGTTCGTCGCGTTCGTCGCGACGCGACGCGCACGGCGCATCCGTCGTGGGTTTGCGCGCGGTGCGTCCGATTTCGACGTCGCGGTGGGTTCGCGCGTCGTCGGGATTGGAGACGGAGGGCATCTTTCGTTTGGATGGACGATCGCTCCATTCGCCTCAGAGTGAAGACTTTTGTCGCGACGGAAACGGGCTGGCGAGCTGACTGAGAGATTGCTACCATTACATTACGAGCGTCCTCGCTCGTGACCCGGGGTGAATAACCGGGCGAGAACGATGAGACACGATTCGTCGACGTGCACGCCGCGCGCGAGACGAAGATCGTGCGGGGATTTGTGGGATATTCGACAGAGCGGATCGACGACGACGTCTGGACGGAGCGAAGACGTTTGGGCGGATGAAGAGGCGCCGAAAACGATGAGAACAGAGTCTGGGTCGGTGTTGAGGATAGATTTCGCGCGCTCGAGGGCGGCGATGGTTTCTGCGGATGGTTCGGTGGGGGCGGTGAAGAGGGAATCGACGAGGATGACGCATGAAAAGTCGTCTCGCGGGAGTTTGGCGCCCGGAGCGAGCGTCTGGGCGTCGTAGCCGTAGTAATCACCGGTAACTTCCCGCGGTTCTCGCGGAGAGACGATCGTCCACGTTCGACTCACCGTCGTCGCCGTCGCCGTCTTCTTGGTGTCTTCGTCATCACCGCCGTCGTCAGCTCTGACGAAGACGCGCGCGCCGACGGGCGGTTTTCGCTTGACTCCCGCCTCGACCCGACACCCATCCCCCAAATTCACCGTCACCGTCACCGCCGCCGCCGCCGCCACCGCGGACGCACCACCACCATCAACACCCTCACCCTTCACCACCCGTTTCTTCGACGATCCCCCATCCTCGACGACCACCCCTTCCCTATACCGCGACGACTTCGACGTCGATTCGCCCGCCGTAAACGTCGACGCCCTCCTCGCCCCCCCGATCCATCCCATCATCGTCATCCTCCGCCTTTTACGTTTCCCCTCGACGTCGCCCTCGTCATCGTCGTCATCGCTCGTACCTCTCAGCGCTCCCGCGATGGATCTCGGGATCACCAACGCGTCCAACGTCGCCCCGATTTCAGACGCGCTCGCGCCCCGGTGGCGTCTGTCGCACAGAGCAGCCGCTGGACGATTCATCTCCTTCGATACTGACGAGTCATAAACCAAGACTTTTGAGAGACTAAAACTCGCGGATGCCCGAGCGATTTGGGCGACCCTCTCGCACGCCGTTCTCGCGCACTCGACGCGACGGAGCGCGTCCGCGTCGATCGCGATCGTCGCCATCGCGCGAAACGGGATTGTTTTTTTGAAATACAATCCCTCGAACGGGTCGGTGTGACGTCGTGTCGGTGCGTTCGTCGACGATTCGTGGCGGTTTGGAAATATCCGCGTCGCGGACTGAGGATTCGCGACGCATCGCTCGCTTTAATTTTAATCCGCACACCCCGACGCGCGGAGAGAACGGCGCGACGACAGAGCGCGCGAAAAGGGGTTTAA
>Ga0181588_10002082_pt1 | contig 17460 bp, 17 predicted proteins | sample 071ome_26_FD_148607 | JGI IMG/M metagenome (GOLD analysis project Ga0181588, IMG submission 148607) | Coastal salt marsh microbial communities from the Groves Creek Marsh, Skidaway Island, Georgia - 071409BT metaG (spades assembly) | ecosystem: Environmental > Aquatic > Marine > Intertidal zone...
CCTCCCGGTCGCCCACATACGTTGCCAACTTGTCCAACTCGGCACCGACGGAAGCCAGCGAGGACCCGACGTACTCGGCCAGCATCTGTATGGCTCGTGCTTCCAGGGCGAATCCCCGTTCCTTCGCAAGCGTCTCGATCCATCGTGGTACTTGACTCGGGAAGAGCGCCTTGAATTCAACAGCCTGTCCACCAGACTTGATGGCCCGGTACGGGTGTCGGGACATGTTGGGCTTGCCGGCACACACCAGGAAGACCACACACGACGGATTGGGCTTTTCGGCGAGCCCCTTGAACAGACTATTGTCCTTCATCCGATCAAAATCCCGAATGATGACAACACGGCGCTCCGCCATCATCGGATACGCTTGGCACGCGGTGAGGGCTGAACGCACATCTGTTTCGTTTCCGTAGAGGATGTCCAGGTTGAAATCCTTTTCGTGAGGCTCAAGTGCCGTTTCAAGAAGGATTTCCTGCAACCGATCAATGAACCAGCGCTCCTCGCCATGCAGAAGATAGAGAGGGGCGAAATTGCGACTCCGGAAGGCCGTCTTCAGCTCGATGTACGGATTTTCAGAGGCCATCAGACTGCCGGCCCCTCATGCTCAACTGGCTTTCATGCCAGCGCTCGGCAATGGCACGAAGGGTCTCACCATCGTCCAGGGTAATCGCATAGGCCCACTCCAGGAGCGTACCCTCGGTCTGCCCTGGGGCCTCTTGAGCCCATGATGCTTCCGGTTGAGCGCGAAGATGGGCAAGCAACGTGTGACGCAGGGAGATGATGGCGACCAGCAAGGCGTCCATCGATGCCGGTGGACGAATGTTCTCCGCAGGGCGCCCCACCTGCTCCACATGCGCTTGCTCCCGTTCAAGCATGGCCTGGTACAACCCGAACAGACTCGGCTGGTCGGTCATCGGCTGAGCCATCAGCTGTACATCCGGAATGCGCGAAAGGAATGGCTTTTGGGCCTCAAGTTCAGCCGTCAGCCAATCCAGCTGGCCGAGCACATCCTCAACGGGCGATATGGCAGCATCGCTGCCGCCCACCTACGCTTCAGCCGATGCGTCCTTCATGTCATCCGCCAGGGAAGAAAGGAAGGAACTGTTGCGGAGGGAGTGACGGTTGTTGCTCTCCTTGTACTGCCAAGCTTCGTCCGCCGTATTCGGATTGCGGCGTGAATGCAGGAAGTCCAGGCGATCGGCCAGCCGCTCTTTAGGAACGAGCAAACGGTCCATGCCGAAAATGGCCTCTTCCCGATCCTGGAAGGTCATATCGTATTCCTTCGACATGACGATGGCTTCCTCGGGGCATACTTCCTCGCAAAAACCGCAGTAGATGCAGCGCAGCATGTTGATTTCAAACCACTCCGGCTCGCGCTCCTTCGGTCCCTCGATTTCGTGCGACTGCATCGAGATGGCCAGCGGGGGACATGCCCGGGCGCAGAGGTTGCATGACACACACCGGGGCTTGCCCTGCTCCTCTACCAACACGGGACGTCCACGATAGCTGTCCGGTGGATACCACTGCTCTTCCGGATACTGGAAGGTGTACATGGGCTCCTTGACCATCTTGCGGAAGGACCAGCCCAGGCCCTTGAACACTTCAGGCAGATAGAGCCGCTCCCAGAAATTGAGTGTGCGCTCGTTCTTTTTTGCAGTATTGACTGGTGTGCCGGCCATACGTCGTGCGTGGTTTGGTGAGGCTCGGAATATAGTGCCCCATTGCGATCCGCACACAGATTGCAGCGCATTTCAAGGGAAGTTGATTCCCGCGCTCATCGGGCCTCAAAAGGGGGTCTACTTCTGCTTGAATACCAGCTTGACGGGCACCCCCTCAAAACCGAAAGACTCACGGAGACGATTCTCCAGATAGCGCCGGTAGCCTTCGCGAACGCCCTTGGGCTGATTGGTGAAGAACTGGAAGACCGGCGGTGCCGAGCGTACCTGCGTCACATAATTGATCTTGATCCGCTGGTTGCGGTACATCGGCGGATGATGACGGGCAAGAACGCCCTTGAGCCATTCATTCAGCTTTGCCGTGGGGATGCGCTTGTGGCGTTCTGCATCGACCTCGAGCACCTTCTCAAGCAGCTTCCGGACGCGCTGCTTGGTCAGGGCAGAGATAGTTACGATGGGAATGAAGTCCAGCGTCTGCAGACGCTCCTTGATCGATGCCATGTAGTCGCGGGCCGTGTTGGTTTCCTTCTCCACCAAGTCCCATTTGTTGATTCCCAGAACAAGTCCCTTCTTCATGATCTCTGCCCGCTTGAGCACCTTGATATCCTGCGACTCCAACCCCTCGACCGCATCGATCAGGAGAATGGCTGTTGTACAGGACTCAATGGCGCGTTCCGTTCTGAGCGCCGAGTAGAACTCCACATTCTCCCGCACCTTGGCCCGCTTGCGCAGACCGGCTGTATCGACCAACACGATCTCCCTTCCGTCCACTTTCATGACGGCATCGACCGAATCGCGCGTTGTGCCTGAGATCTCGGTCACAATGGAGCGTTCCTCCCCCAGGAGCACGTTGGTCAATGAGGATTTTCCCACGTTGGGGCGCCCGATGATGGCGAACCGCGGCCGGCTGTCTTCCTCTTCTACCTTCCCCTCGGGCAGACGCGTGATGATTTCATCGAGCAAATCGCCGGTACCCATGCCATTGATGGCACTGATGGGGAAAATGTCATCAAAACCAAGCTGATACAAATCGTTGGCAGCCCAGCGCCGCTCTTCGTTGTCCGCCTTGTTGGCCACGACCAGGACGGGTCGATCGCTTCGGCGCAGCAGATTGGCCATCTCCAGATCCAGATCCGTCACGCCGACGGTTACATCGTTGACTAAAAGGATCAGATCGGCCTCGTCGATGGCCAGGTGGACCTGCTCGCGGATGGCTGTTTCAAAGCGATCCTCTGAGCCGGTTACGAATCCTCCTGTATCCACGATCGAGAATGCGCGACCACCCCACATGACCTCGCCATACACCCGGTCCCTGGTCACGCCGGGCTCATCGTGCACGATGGAACGGCGTTCCTCCGTCAGGCGGTTGAAAATAGTGGACTTACCCACATTGGGGCGTCCCACGATGGCGACAAGGGGCATGTCAGGAAAACCGGCGGCAAGGCTGGCTGAAAGGGAGGGGCGTCAGGATCGTTCCTTGCGCTCAATATACAGCGCCCGGAAGAGCATGAACGCTGACTCGGCCGTCTCGGTTGTGAACCAATAATTGATTCCGGCCCCAATGGCTGCACCCGCAATGGGAATGGCCTGCGCTATCTTTCGACCGGCAATATTCTTGGCGATCTCGCGGGGAAGGTGCCGATTCTGCTCCCGGAACGTACCCGAAACCCGCCCCCGGTAGTCTGAGAACTGAGCCAAGGCAGCGGCGGCTACCGTGACTTCCCGAAGGGCCTGATTCTTCGATTGACGAGACCCGCTGGCGGCCACATTGAACATGGAGAGTACGAGTGGGGCGTAGGCGGGCGTACTGACATCAAAGCCATAGGAAGCCCCGATCTGTTGAATCAGGCGAAGGTTGATACCGAAAAGCAGGGGAATGTCCGCGGCAATGAGAACAGCTCCACCGAGTCCCATTCCACCCCCTTCGACGGCAGCCAGAACGGCATTTTCGGATGCATACCCCTTGGCAATGGCGTCCAGGAGTGACAGATCCCGGTCCCGAAGATCCGCAATGTCATCGGCTTGAACGCCCTTGCTGCGTGCCACACGAAGCACTTCCTTGGGTTCGTAGGTCCAGGAAGAGGCATCGTTCAAAAGGGACAGGAACTGGGAAATGGCCGTGTCGACGCCATCGACGAGTTCCTCCGGTACTACCCGCTCAACCACCCAATCCATGGGTGCCATGGCCCAATTCAGTACTTGGGCAATGAGGGAGACATCCCCGCTTTGCCAGGTCTCGATTTGCTTCTGTACGGTTCGTTCGTAGTCAGTCAGTCGCATAGCCACCCTGTGATGAGGGGATGAACAGGGTTGAGGGGCACAACGGGAATAGACCCTACGCCCCGCCTGTCAGATGAGAAGCAATCCCAGACCGCCCACTATGAAGCAATAGGCAGCGAAAAAGTGAAATCGGCCCCGTTTGACGAAGATCAGCACCAACCGGATTGCCGCGATGCCCGAGAGAAAGGCCGCCAGAACTCCCGGCAGCATGACCCCCCAGGCTGCGCCATCCAGCGCACTGGCTGCTTCCCCCAGTTTCAGGAGTGTGGCACCCAAGACGACAGGCAGCAACATCAGAAAGGAGAAATCAGCGGCCTCCTCGGGATCGATCTGCTGATACATGGCCGTGCAGATTGTGGCACCGGAGCGGGAGATACCGGGAATCATGGCGGCCGCCTGTGCCAGACCGATCAAGAGACTGTTCAGCGGACCTACCTGCCGGGTTCCCTTGTTGCTCCACATGGTAAGCAGTAACAGCGTTCCGGTAACCAGCAGCATGCCGGCCGCGAATTGTGGTGCCGCGAAGGCCGCTTCGATGCGATCTCCGAGCAGGACATAGATCAATCCAGTCGGGATCATGGTCAGCAGGATGTGGACACTCATACGGAAGTTGGGCTGGTCAGCATAGCTGGCAGCCCATGCTGCGGGCTGCACGGCATGCACAACAGCATCCCGTACCAACACACCCAGTCTGTGCCGATAGACCCAGACGATACTCATCACGGTCCCGAAGTGTACCAGTACTTCGAAGAGAACGCCATTACCTCCCGCTTCCAGGCCGAGCATGTACTGCCCGAGTACGAGATGACCGGAAGAGGATACCGGAATGAATTCAGTCAGGCCTTGAACAAGACCCAAAAGGATGGATTCCCACCAATCCATGGCTTCGCTCGTGGATGATGAAGAGGATGAGGTCCCAAGGTACGACGTGCATCGTCAGGGTTCATTGGCCTGGCAGGCCAGGCTCCACAAGGAGTACCTTTTCGCGCTCGACGTGCACCGTACCGGCAGGGGCTTTGCGAGGTTTGCGCACATACTTGCGCTCGGTAACGATGACGGGCGCCAAGGACGATGTCCTGGCCTTTGAAAACCAGGCGGCAATCGAGGCTGCACGCTCTACAACGAACGTCGGGGGCACATCCTTTCGACCCTTTACCCGCAACACCGTGTGGGACCCTGGTACGCCACGCGCATGCATCCACAGGTCGAAGGGGCGTGCATCCCGAAGGGTCAACTCATCGTTCTGCTTGGCACTGCGCCCCACCCAGACCTCGTATCCTTCAGGCAGCTCGAATCGCCGGTAAGGAATGCTATCCTGTTCAGAGGTGCCGCGCTGCAAGGTGGAAAGCAAATCGGAATGCTGTTTTTGGAAGGCGACAACCTCGGAGACATCCGACAGACTCTTTGCCTCTGCAAGGAGTGCATCCAGGCTCTGCATCTGAGCGCGCAGCCCTGCCACCCGGTCCTCGGCCGCCTCCCGGGAAGCGCGCGTGGCCTTTGCCTTTTCGTAGAAGCGCTGCGCGTTCTCGACCGCCGTCAGTGTAGGGTCCAAGGAAATCCTGACCGTGGATCCGTCTCCGAGAAGATCTGGAAGGAGAGCTGCCTCGGCACCGGCTTCCACCAGATGAAGCTGAGCCATCAGCAGGTGACCTTGGTGCTCGTACTGATCAGCGCGCGAGGGCCGGGAGAGCTCTTGCTCCACACGCTCGAGGGATCTCTCTGCTTGGGCATGCCGTGCTCGAATGGCCTGCAGCAGTGGCTTGAACGATCCTTCGAAACGATTCCGGGCCAGACGACGGCGAGCACACACCCGTACAGCCTCATCCACCGAGTCGAAAACGATCGCGTGCACGCCTTCTTTCTTCTCGAGGTGATGGAGCTGAGTCAGGGCCAGCGTTGGCCACCCGTCCTCGTCCTCGTACAACCGCGGAGCCGGCGTTTCCAACGCATCCAGCAACCGGCTGGCCGTCTCGAAAAGGTGGGTGGGGTCCTCTGTGCCACCCATGCGAAAGAGCAACTCGTCCCGTAATGGCCCGGAAAGGACGGGCCAGAGCCTGCCGGCAGGAGTGCCTGCCTGCAGCAGCTGACTCACTTCGGCCGCTGTGGCTGGCATCCGGGCCGGCGATGGCTCGGGGACAATCTCAGGCGCGCCAGCCCTGAAGGCATCCAGAACGCGTTCGTCAGGACCAACCAGCAGCGCATTGGCGCGAGCACCAAACGGTATCATCACAAGATCCAGCCCATCCTCAAAATGCCACGTCACAAACCGATCTGCTGACGCAATGGACAGGTGGCCGAGTCGGCGCCTGCGAAGTCTGGGGAACTGATCGACCACATTCCGACGGGACCGGTTGGATCCGTCATAGCGGAACACGTGACGCAGTGGTGAGCGAAGCGACAGATTGACCGAGTGCAACTGGCCCTTCACATCTTCCAGTACGAGGATGAGACTACCCTTGTGCTGGGAGTAGGCATCGAGCAGAAGGGCTCCTTCGAAGATCGGGTTCCACTCCCTGACCAGGGCGCGGAGGGTGAAATAATTGGTCAGCACATCATCACGGCCTCACGCAGCATCCAGGATTCACGCCTTGCGTCCTCGACGGGGGCGCGTCCGGGAATCAGCAACAACAGACAGGACCCAAATCACCGCCCAACCTGCAGCGGCCCAGTAAAACGAGCCCATGAGGAGCAGGCCGAGGTTGGCTCCATAGAGCCCATGGTAGAACCAGATGGGCACCCCGTCTGCCTTCTGCTGCACGATGGCTGCTGCACCCGAGAGGGCGAATACCTTGAGCAGCACCATCAATGGCGTGTAGATGGCGATGATCCACCAGGCCCAGGAGGCGCCCGTGAAGGCAAATACGCCGATCACGACGGTGACGGCCACATCAATAACAGAATTCTTGATCCAGGACATACAGCTGCGGGGGTAAGGGGAGGCGCTTGCCAAGAAGACGGCCTACACCTAGCCGATATGCATCTGCAGCTCTTCCCGGCGATGTTTCTGGCGCAATTTCCGGAGAGCCTTTTCCTTGATCTGCCTGACCCGCTCGCGGGTCAGGCCGAAACGCTGTCCGATCTCCTCGAGCGTGAGCGGATGCTCACGACCGATGCCGAAGTAGAGCCGCGTGATTTCAGCTTCGCGGGGGTGCAACAGACTCAGGGCGCGCTCAATATCAATCTTGAGCGACTCATCCATGAGCGTGTCATCCGGCTTGATGTCTTCGTCATCCGGAAGCACGTCAAGCAAGCTGTTGTCATCATCCTCATTGAATGGAGCGTCCATCGAGAGGTGACGTCCCGTGTGCTGGAGGGCTTCGCGAATCTTGTTGACGTCGACTTCGAGCTCGGTGGCCAGCTCTTCGATGTTGGGCTGCCGCTCGTGGATCTGCGCCAGTTTGGCACTGGTCTTGCGGATCTTGGAGATCGTACCAATCCGGTTGAGCGGAAGGCGCACCACGCGGCTCTGCTCGGCGAGTGCCTGCAGGATGGCCTGGCGAATCCACCACACAGCGTACGAGATGAACTTGAATCCGCGGGTTTCATCAAAGCGCTGCGCTGCCTTGATGAGGCCGTAATTACCTTCGTTGATCAGGTCGGCAAGGGTCAGGCCCTGGCCCTGGTACTTCTTGGCTACCGATACGACAAATCGCAGGTTGGCCCGCGTCAGGCGATGCAGGGCATCCTGATCGCCCTGCTTGATCTTTTGAGCTAGATCAACTTCTTCATCGGGAGTCAGCAACGGGATCTGGCCGATCTCCTGAAGGTATTGATCCAGCATGCGCTGCTGGCGTGGGACGTACATATTCCCCTTCCTCTGTCCTGATTCTTGGTAGCTGTAGATACCGGAGTTACCGGCGTGACCGGTGCGATGGACCGGCTGGGTAGGCGTAATGGTGTGTCATCGCGTGGTGGGACCCGGTAGAGCACTCCGGACCATCGGGATTCACGCCCCCACGATGCGGTTGTTCCCCGTGGTCTGGGGGCAACGGCTTATTACCACGCAATCATGGATTGTTTCCTGAAATTTCCAGAAGGGCCTCGGCCATCTCGCGGGCCTCGCTCATCCTGGGTACCTTCGTCTGCGCGCTGACGCGCCCCTTCGTGGCTTGCAGCCAAGCAAGGAAGGTCCCTCGGCGAAGTGGTGAAATCCTGGGAGGCAGGAAGGCCTGCGCCTCGCGCCGTATCACATAGTGCCTGTTGATCTCCTGCAGATAATCGTCAATTACACGAGCAAACCGCTGCATATCAGACGGCGGCTCATCAAATTCGATAAGCCATTCATGCCCGGGCAGGGATGCGCTTGAGGCCGGAATCGGTGCCACATGGTAATTGGTCGCCTGCGCACCGGTTTCGTCGCACGCTTTCTCCAGAGCCTTCCGGGCCTCATCGCCGTAAACAGCTTCGCCGTACGTATCGAGCACCTCATTCGTGCGACCCGCAACGACGAGACGATACGGATTGGTGGAGGTGAATTTCACCACATCACCCATCTCATAGGCCCACAGACCACTGCAGGTGGATACGTAGATACGGTAGCGGACGCCCGTCTCCACACCATCGATGGCCACGCGCGGTCCGCTTCCATCGACGGGTTCGAACTCCAGAAAAACCCCGGTATCGAGATGGGCCAGCATATCATCCGCATTGGGGATGTCCTGAAACGAAATGTAGCCTTCGCTCGCCCCGTAATTCTCGACAAAGTTGATCGGCCCACCGATCTGCTCCTCCAGAAGGCTGCGATAGGAAGAGAGCGCCACGCCTCCTGAGAAAAAGACCTCGAGATTGGGCCATATCTCGGAGATGGTGGATGCCGAATCGCGCCAAACCCTGTTGTGGTGCTCAATCAGTTTTCGGAAGAGCACGGGTGCCCATGACGGGACCATGGCAATGGCCCGGATATTCATGGAATGGGTGTGCGTGACAATCGCATCCAACTTCTGCTCCCAGTTGGGAAGGAACAGGATGTCTTCGGGTACCGCCTGGTAGTACTTCTTGATGAGGGATGGGGTGACCAGAAACTGTAGTCCAGACACTTCGCCAATCCATGAACCCGGGTTCTGTACATCATCCTCAATCCGACCGGGAACGGAGAGGAGTCGGCCGAAAAGAAATGAGGGATCGGCCTGCGCCTCGAAATACGACATGGCAACCGTCAACGTGAATCGTCGATTGACATCGAGCATCTCCTGCGACAGGGGGATGATCTTGCCGGCCGATGCCGTACCGGAGGAGACAGCAAAGTGTTTGAACGTACCTGGCCAGGTGATGTCTGGCTCACCCTTGCGTATGCGTTCAATATCGGAGCGAAAGGCCTCGTAGTCATGAATCGGAACCCGGTCCTGGTAGAGACGGACCGGGTCTGCGGCCCGGGCCATGTCAGCAAAGCCGAAACGCTTTCCCCACTCGGTCCCGGAGGCCCTCGAAGTCAAGCTGCGGAGCAGGCTGTGCTGTGTTCCAACGGGGTCTTCCTTGAGCGCCCTGATCACACTCAGGGGAGAGATGGCCGGTGGCCATCGGGACTCGTTCAGGTCCGGAAAGTTGAAGGGCATGGGGATGGTGGGGTGGGTGGTCGCATTCATCGGGTGGCGAGAACGCTCCGGTGTGATGCCGGTCGAGCGCATGCCTATCTTCGGTGCTGGTGAGGGCGAAACGAGAGGCCGCGCTTCGGATTCATTAACCCGGAGCGCGTCTGCCGGTTCTCGCATCTACCCTCGAGCCCTGCGCGCCTTTGTGCGTGTCTTTGTTCGGGTCGCTTTTCGCATCCATCTGTACATCCATTCTGTACACCCATCCATCCGCACCTTCATGTCCGCCCACATCCTCACCGCTGGATCCCTCACCCTCGACTGCCGCCGGCCTGTTCCCGGGGGTGCGCACATCATGGGCGTCCTGAACGTAACGCCCGATTCATTTTCGGACGGCGGACTGTACCTGGACGCGGACAGAGCGCTTGCCAGAGCCAAGGTGATGGCCGACGAAGGCGCCATCATCATTGATGTGGGTGGCGCCTCCTCGCGTCCGAAAGGAGCAGCCTACGGTGAAGGAGCACCGCTCCTGTCTGCAGAGGAAGAGAGCAAGCGGATCCTGCCCGTAATCGAAAAACTGGCCCGTCATCTGCCGGGAGTGTGGATTTCAGTAGATACCTTCCGCTCGGAAGTGGCCTCCGCAGCCCTTGCCGCGGGTGCGCACATGCTCAATGACATCACAGCGCTGCGCTTCGACCCGCGCATGGCACAGGTGGCGGCCGAGGCTGACGTACCACTCGTCGTAATGCACTCGGTGGGCACGCCGGGCAACATGCCCCATGTTGCTGCCTCGAACGACATCCTTTCCGAGGTTCGCTTGACCCTTTCCGCGGCCCTCGAAACCGCCCGGAGCGCAGGATGCAGGCAACTCGTCGTGGATCCGGGCTTCGGCTTTGGTAAAACGACGGTGGATAACCTGCTCCTGATGGCGCGTGCGGACTGCTTCCTGGAGTTGGGCCATCCGGTATTGATCGGCGTATCCCGAAAGAGCAGTATCGCCCGAGCCGCCGTTGGGGAGGCTGTACCGGCGGACGATCTTCCTCCGCCTGTCGAACGCCTTCCGGGGTCGCTGGCCGTGACGGGTATCGCCGTGCAGGCCGGGGCCTCCATCGTTCGCACCCACGATGTGGCTGCCACCCGACAGTTTCTGAACGTGCTGCAGGCAACCATTCAGTCCGCGGATGGTCAGAACTAGACGGCAGAAGCCGTATACTCCGATAACCTGTATCTACAAGGCTGCCGGCCGTCCCGCGTGACATGGCGGGTATCGTCCTTGACACGTCAGCAGCCATGAACTGCCCAACAGCGTGACACTGATTCCCTGGGTCATACCCATCCGCGTCGTCGATCTCCTCGAGATCGGCTTGGTGGCCTATATCCTGTACAAGCTGTACCAGCTCATGCGCGGCACCATCGCGGTCCAGATTTTCGTGGGCATCCTGGCGCTTTATCTGATTCAGTTGATGGTGACAGCTGCCGACATGACCATCCTGCGCGCGCTCTTCGGATCCATTTCCGAGGTATTCGTGCTGGCCGTCATCATCCTTTTTCAGCCCGAAATCCGTCGGCTACTGCTGCTTTTGGGGCAGAATCCGTTGATTCGCCGCTTCATGCAATCCCCCGCGCAACAGGAGCGTATTGACGAAATCGTGGGAGCCGTCAGGGATCTGAGTCGACGCCGCATCGGAGCCCTGATCGTGTTTGAGCGCTCCACCGGACTGCGCAGCTACATCGAGACAGGGGCCCAGTTGCATGCGCAGGTCAGCCGGGATTTATTGGTAACCATCTTTTACGCCCAGAACCCCCTGCATGACGGAGCCGTCATCATACGGGACGCCCGCATAGAAGCGGCACGCTGTATCCTGCCCATCTCCACCAACATGAAGCTGGATTCAAACCTGGGCCTGCGTCACCGCGCGGCGGTGGGACTGACGGAAGTATCTGACGCCTTTGTCCTCGTGGTATCCGAGGAGACCGGACAAATCAGTACAGCAAGCGATGGAGACTTGAGACGGGATGTCAGTATTGATGGACTTCACGAGTACATCCTCGAGGCACTGGCCCCCAGCTTTCAGCCCGAACCTGAGTCCGCTCCTGTTCCCACGTGAGCCATGAAGGAAGATTGGAAATTCCAGCGCCGCCGGGCCCGTCTGGTGGAAGAGCTGCGCAAGAAAGGCATCACCAATGAGCGGGTCCTCACGGCCATCGGATCGGTGGAGCGACAACAGTTTGTCGACCCGGCATTTCTGTCTCGGGCCTATCACGACGAGGCCTTGCCGATCGGGATGAAACAAACCATCTCCCAACCATTCACGGTGGCCTATCAAAGCCAGGTGCTCGACCCCAAGCCTGGTGAGCGGATCCTTGAAATCGGCACCGGGAGCGGGTATCAGGCTGCCGTCCTGTGCGAAATGGGAGCCAGGGTATACACCATCGAACGGGTCCGGGGGCTGTACGAGCACACAGCTCCCCTGCTCAGGAGCTTGGGGTACCGAGCCAACTGTCGCTATGGGGACGGAATGGCAGGATGGGAGTCCATGGGGCCCTTCGACGGTATTATTGTGACGGCGGGCGCACCGGATGTCCCCGACTCCCTGCTGAAACAACTCCGAATGCCGGAAGGCATGAAGCCGGGTGGGCGCATGGTCATTCCCGTGGGCGGGCGGGAGCAGCAGATGATGACCTATATCGTACGCATGGGAGAGGACACCTTTGACCGGGTCGAGATGGAGGCCTTCCGGTTCGTCCCACTGCTCGGCAAAACGCAATGATGGTTTGAGTCGCTCCGGTGCATCCCACCCACGTCTACTGACCTGACGGGTGATCCACGCGGTCCACGATACCCACAATCGTGGCATCGGTGGGCGTAGGCTGGGGCTTGAAAGGAATAGTGGCTTCGGTGGAGGAGACGAACATGACGGTATCTCCCACACCGGCATCCACGGTGTCCAAGGCTATGATCCTTCCGCCTACGGGCGTACCGCTGAAGGCACAGGGCTGTACCAGAAGCATCCGTTGCCCTTCAAGGCTGCTGTCCTTACGCGTAGCCCAGACTCGTCCTGTCACCTTTCCCAGATTCATGGGGCCTCACGGCGTATCGAGTGTGTCCACGATGGCCGTGATGACGGCATCGACCGGCTTGTTACGCGTCAGTTCGGTTTGACGCGCACTCGACCCCTGGGCAAACAGGACCGTTTCGCCAACGCCCGCCCCCACACTGTCCACGCACACCACTACGCGCGCCTTGTCCTTGCCGTCCTCGGAGATTTCGCGCACGAGCTGCAACTTCATGCCTTTGAGCTGCTCATCCTTACGGGTGGCCCAGACGGTACCAATAACTTTGCCAAGGATCATGTGCGGAATCCGGAGAGTGATTCGAACGGCAGCCCGCCAAAAGAGGCGTCCAGACCGAAATACGCGGCCACAGTGGCTGCGTGATCGGTAAACGATGGGCGCACGCCCAGATCGACTGCATGTGCGGCTCCATAATACAACAGGGGGACGTATTCTCGGGTATGGTCCGTTCCGGGATAGGTGGGATCATTACCGTGGTCTGCCGTCAGGAGCAGTCGAGCCTCCTCGGGAAGCGCCTCCAGCAGTTGGGGCAGCGCCCGATCGAGTTGCTCGAGGCACGCCGCGAAACCCTCGGGGTCGTTTCTGTGGCCATAGTCCTGATCAAAGTCGATCAGGTTCGTCCAGATGAATGTTGGGCCGTCAGCTGCCCGGATTTCCTGGAGGGTCGCGTCGATGCCGTGCGCATTGCCCTCTGTCTTTATGGTTCGGTCAAAGCCCACGCCACCGAAAAGATCAGCCACTTTACCGACCGAAATGGTGGTGACACCCTGTTCCTGAAGGCAAGCCTGCAAGGGAGGTTCGTCAGGCAGCCGGGAGTAATCCCTTCGTTTCGAGGACAGGCGGGTCCAGGCGCCGGGCACCCCCTCGAACGGACGGGCAATGACGCGGCCTACACCGTGTTCGCCCGTACACACCTTTTGCCTGGCTATCTCGCACATGCGGTAAAGATCATCCAGCGGAATCGTGTCCACATGAGCCGCAATCTGGAATACACTGTCGGCCGAGGTGTAGACGATCGGGAATCCGGTCTGCTGGTGCTCGGTGCCGTACTCTTCGATGATGACCGTTCCGGATTCGGGGCGATTGCCCAGGATGCCCGCTACGCCTGCTTCCCGGCAAAATCCATCCAAAAGGCTCTCGGGAAATCCGGAGGGATACACCGGAAAAGGTGTATCAAGCCTCAGACCGGCAAGCTCCCAATGACCCGTCGTGGAGTCCTTCCCGGCTGACTGCTCCTGCATGCGCCCCCAGGATGCCCATGGCTCAGCAACAGGGGGTACGACATCGAGCTTCCGGATGCATCCGAGACCTGCAGCTGTCAGGTTGGGCAGTGACGGACGACACGTCGCAAGCACGTGGCCCAGCGTATCCGCTCCCTGATCTCCGTACTGATCGGCATCCGGCTGCCAGCCGATGCCGACGCCATCCATCACGATCGTTACGAACAGCATAGGGTTGATGGAAAATCAGGTTTTGTCTTCAACCGGGCCCAAAGTCAGGCCCGCTGGACGGCACGAGATGCACGTCTATCCGACAATGACGCACTCCCCCGTCTCAAACGATTCCTGTAGCGCAGCCGTTGCCTCTGAACGCAGCTCATCGGCTACGTCATGTCGAGGCTGAAAGGGCGCGACGCCGATACTTACGCCGCCCTCGAAGGTCTCCTCATCGACCTTGAACGCATCCTTGATTCCTGAAGCCCAAGCAGCCAGCGAATCGTGTGCGCCGTGGTAGAAGATGCCATAGGTCAACTCTCCGAAACGCTCAACACGGGCATCACGAGCCACCGACCTGAGCCGTGATTCGAACTGATCCTCCAACAACTGAATGTCGGCCATGCCATCTCCAGAGAGCGCCTCTCCCTTGTTGAGGTACACCAAGGCCAAGGCCAGAGGATTCGAAAGTGAACGCGCCTGTCGCATCTCCTCGGCAATGATCTCCCTGCGAGGACGAGGCCCATCCAATGCCTCTTCCGCCCCGCGGCCCGTGTCCAACGTATCCAGAATGGTTGTAACGAGGCGTGCGTATTGCTCCAGAAGGATCCGTACCGGGGCCGCCTCAAGCCCGCCCTCATTCAGCGTATCGACGACGAGGAGGAACAGCTCGTCATGCTGCTTGGGCACGACCGGAACGATGGCAATCTGCCGAATACTGATCGGCTCGTGGTAATAACCCAGCTTCGCCTTGGGAAAGCCATCCGGACCTACCCGCGGATAGACCACGGGAATGAGCGCTCGATGCCCGGACAGAATGGGCTCCTTGGCAGCGTAGATGCCACCACTGCGAGCGTAGGAATTCTGGCTGATCATGACCTCCACTTCGTAGCGCAGAGGTACATCTTCCTGCCTGATGAGACACACGGTGTGCGCGTCGAGGGAAGCCCGCAAGGACTTCAAACAGGGAATGAGAACGTCTGACTTGGTTTCCGAGGACGCCTCTGAAACCATGATGCGGGCCTTTTTCGGCCGCTTGCGCGCTTTCGATACGCCAGCTACATGAGCCTGGACGCCTGCGGGTTGTAGGCCGTTTCCCTGCGACGGGCGCGGATTTACGTCCTCCTCTGCAGATGCCTCTGCAGATACCTCCGCAGTGTCCTGCAGCGCCGTCCCATCCGACGCAGGCGATGTCTCCTGTTCCGCAGCGCGTGGTTTGATATCCAGAATACCCAGGGACGCGAGATCCTCATCAGGCTGCTCGGGCGCTTGCATGAACGTCTCCGGAACGTCGTTGTGTCGGCGACGCATGGCCAGTGTCACAAGCACACCCGCAACGAGAAGCAGACCGAGTGCCGCCAGATACAGCAGTGGCTGCCCCAGCACGATGGCCAGCGCGATGAAGACCACGGAGAGTATGACGAGGAGGACGCGCAGCATGCCCTTTTTGAAGCTCTTGGTCGGTCGAAAGATAATCCGCGCAAGCTATCGGGAGCGGGTTCAAAAGTCAATGAGGCGTAAGGTACGGATGCAACAAGCAACCTGACACACACGCAGCGAGCAGGCCATTTCTGTCTTCCGATGACGTTTCACCCCCGAGTGACACTATTGTATCGATTGCGTGACGTATTTCGTCGAAAACATCATGCGCTGCTGGTGCCGAACACATATCCTTGGCTCCCTTGCGCATCTGCGTACGACAGCCTTCGGATTGGCACACCATTTGCGAGACACGCCCTGCGCGTCAAAGCGCTCAACAAAAATCGACGACAACAACGCAAGCGGCACCTCGACCTTGCGGCTGACGCCAGTCTTCCCGCTCCTGATTCTATTATGACTTCTTCACAAGCATTGAAATCCTGTTTTCCATTTGGCTCCGGCTGTGGACTTGCAGTCATCTTTCTTTTTGCCTTCGCGATGGCAACCCCGGCTACTGCCGGCTACAATGCCATCTCGAACGACCCCGTTAGTTGCAAGATCGAAGGCGGTAATATTGGCCTCGAAGGTGTCCAAGTGGAATTAGATGACGAATCAATCGTCACCTTCTCAAATTGGGTGCTGAAGGAGGGGTCGAACAATGAATACATCGGATTCGACCTCGATGTGGAAGCCACATTCCAGGTAAAATCGGGTACCGACCTTTCGAGGTGGACGGGTTCGACGTGGAAAAACCCGTACGGCACGGGAGGGCCTGTAGTAAAGGCCATCTCCAATGTTGACTTTTGTGACTTCAAGGAGAACAAAAACACCGAGTTTATGAACGCGGTGGACCTCGAGCTGGACAAGGCTTTCGAAGGCCCAAACGATGGGAATATCACCTATACGATTACCATCGAAAACAACGAGGTTACCATTGAAGGCTCCGATATGATCACCAACGCAACGGTGACTGCGACGGAGGTAACGGTAGAAGATGTCCTTCCTGCGGGTGCTGCTTTCGCCTCTTACGAAGCGACGCAAGGGACCTACGACAGCGGCTCAGGATTGTGGAGCGCAGGTGAGATTGCGCCTGGCGCTTCTGCGTCCCTCATCATTACGGCCACGGTCACTGATGCCAACGACCTTGACAACTGTGCAGAGGTTGCTGCAGTAACCCAGGGCGATGCTGACTCTACGCCTGGCAACGACAGCGAAGGCGAAGACGATGATGCCTGCGTTGTTGTCCCTGGCGGCGGTGGCGGCGGCGACGGAGATGACGACGGCGATGACGACGGAGATGACGACGGAGACGACGACGGCGATGACGACGGAGACGACGACGGCGATGACGACGGAGACGACGACGGAGACGACGGAGACGACGTCATTGACCTCGAGCTCACCAAAGAGGTCAATACGAGCAGCCCGGCCCTGGACGAGGTTGTTGAATTCACCATTACGGTGACCAACCAGGGTCCTGCTGATGCAACGGGCCTGATTGTTCGTGACATTATCCCTGTCGGTCTTGTCTACCAGGATTACACATCCTCTCGCGGCACGTACGAAGCAGGGGTGCTGGGATACTGGACCGTCGGCGAATTGGCTGTAGGTCAGACGGAAACGGTCTAGAACCGCACCCAGGTGGTCATCACCAATATGATCGAGAACATCGCTCAGGTCTCCCACGTGGATCAGGAGGATGTTGACTCGACACCAGGAAACGGCGTGCCGTCCGAGGACGATCAGGACAACGCCATCCTGGAGACGCGGGGTCCTGGATCAGTCGGCGACATCGTGGCGGTTGAGTGTGCTGACCTGGGTACCGTGAATGCGCTGGTCTACAGCGTCGAAGACGATCAGATCTACTCCGGTACCGAAGTAGGTACCGTCCACATTTCCAACGATGACGGACAAAGCTGGCCAGCGTTCTTCAACACAGATGACGAGGCACCTATCCGGGATATCGTTCTGGGCGCCAACAGCCGCGTCTACGTGGGTTCCTTTGGCTCGGGTGTGTATCGCTCGGAGAACGGAGGAACCAGCTGGGAT
>Ga0181588_10002095_pt1 | contig 17406 bp, 17 predicted proteins | sample 071ome_26_FD_148607 | JGI IMG/M metagenome (GOLD analysis project Ga0181588, IMG submission 148607) | Coastal salt marsh microbial communities from the Groves Creek Marsh, Skidaway Island, Georgia - 071409BT metaG (spades assembly) | ecosystem: Environmental > Aquatic > Marine > Intertidal zone...
AGGGTGGCCGCACGCCGCTGGCACTTCTCTCCGGTGTCGCCATCATCGTGGCGCTAGGAATAGTCGACGATAAGTGGGGCCTTGACGCACCCACCAAGTTGGCCGGTCAGGTACTAGCTGCAGGTGTGATGGCCTTTCAGGGAATTGCCATCATCTGGCTGCCCATCGGAGGGACATTCGTCCTCGACCCGCTGACCAGCGTGCTGTTCACCGTGTTGATCGTCGTCATCAGCATCAACGCGATCAACTTCGTAGACGGACTCGACGGATTAGCCGCCGGAATCGTGCTGGTCGCGGCAGGAGCGTTCTTCGGCTATGCCTATCTGCTGAGCGTGGAATCGGGCTTGGATCGGGCAACCCTTGCCACCCTGGTCAGTGTGCTGCTCGTCGGGATCACGGCTGGGTTTCTCCCGCACAACTACACCCCAGCTCGAATTTTCATGGGAGACACCGGCTCGATGCTCCTCGGACTTCTGCTTGCCGCGGGAACGATCACGCTCTCCGGACAGGTCGATCCGAGTGCGCTCACCACCGGAGCTCTGATCCCCACACTCCTACCGATCGCTCTGCCCATTGCAGTGATGGCTATTCCGCTGGTGGACCTATTCCTCGCGGTGATCCGTCGGACCCGGGCGGGACGCAACCCGTTCGCCCCGGATAAGCAGCACCTGCACCACCGGCTCCTGGAAATGGGTCATTCCCAAGGCAGAGCAGTGCTGCTGATGTACGCGTGGACGGGGCTGGTTGCGGGCACCGCGGTGGCGATTGCCTTCGTTCCATGGCCCTACGCAGCGGGCGGGTTCCTGGTGGGCCTCGGTGCGCTTCTGTGGCTCGTGCGCCGGCCAGGCCGAGAGAAGGTCAGCACCACCGCCGAGGCAGAGATCCGCCCCCTTCCGGGGGTCTCGGACCGCAACTCCTCCGCGGGGTGATTAATAGCACGCTCATGCAGCGCTGTCCCTCCGGCCGTCGAGATGAAACGCTGTCCATGGTGCGATAGCGTCAGCGCAGCGAACGGCCCATCCGTTCCCCCATGACTATGACCAACGACGCCAGCGCACCGCAGAGTGCCTCCGCCGGTTCCCCGAGTATTGATGCTCTGATCCTGAAGCGCTCCGGGCTTGTGACCGCGCTCGTTGGAGCCGTCGGGATCGGTATTGGTGCCATTGCGTTCGGTGGGCCGGGCGTGATCGGTGGGATCTTCGCCACAGTCCTGGTGATCGTTTTCTTCAGCGTGGGGCAATTTGTCCTCGGATCAGTCCTGCGAACTAACCCCCAGATGGCGATGACTGTTGCCCTGACGATCTACCTGGTGAAGATCGGTGTGCTGTTCGTGCTGATTATCGCTTTCGCCGAAACAACCCTTTTCAATACACAAGTTTTTGCCGGAACGATCGTGGCATGCACCATCGCGTGGACCACCGCTGAAGTCTGGGTTTTCGCGCGGACGAAGGTGCTCTACGTGGACCCGGAGGCCGGGTCGTGAGTACTCACCATCCCTGGTACCGTGCGCGTCAGCGTTCGACCCCGTCGTCGTCCACACCGCAAGGTGCGCCCTCTTCCCCGGCAATGGACAACGCCGCGTGGACGATCTCCAGTCGTTTGATCGCCGGCATCGTGCTGTACGCCGGACTTGGCTGGCTGATCTCCCAGTGGTGGGGCAACCGACCGGCGCTCATCGCCATCGGTGCCTTCATCGGGCTCGGCCTGTCGTACTACCTGATCTTCACCGGGCTCGCCCGCGAGGATGCGGTCCGGCAGGGACGAAGTGCTCAGCACCGGACGCAGGGAAACGTTGGAACCGACGGGAAGGATCAAGCGTGATGGAGGGCCTGGGTGTTCGCTGAGGTTGTCTCCGCAGGCGTCCCCGCATCCGGCGGGCTCGATTGCCACTTGATGTCCGGGTGCGGTTTCCCCGCACCGGGAGCCGAGATCTTCCTTTTCGAGGACATCTTCACGCTGCAGCTCGCGTCCCTTGAGTTCGGTTTCTCCAAGGTCACCGTCCTGCTGCTCCTCGGCGTCGTCGTCATCGTCGGCTTCTTCTCCTACGCCTTCCGCAAGCCCAAGTTGGTTCCGCGCGGAGCGCAGAACGTTGGCGAGGTCGGGTACGTCTTCATCCGCGATGGAATCGCCAAGGAGACGATCGGTCATGGCGGAGAGAAGTTCGTCCCATTCCTGTTCAGCTTCTTCTTCTTCGTGTGGATTCTGAATTTCTTCGGCATCCTTCCCGGCGCACAACTGCCCGCCACGTCGATCTTCGCGATCCCGGTGGCCTTCGCCCTGATCGTTTACTTCACCTGGGTCCCGCTCGGCATGATCAAGCAGGGCCCGATCAAGTTCTTCACGAACATGATGTTCCCTCCGGGTGTGCCGAAGGCGATGTACGTCCTGCTCGCACCCATTGAGCTCATTTCGAACATCTTGGTGCGACCGTTTACCCACGCGGTGCGTCTGTTCGCCAACATGTTCGCCGGCCACCTGCTGCTCGCGACGTTCAGCATCGCCGCCTTCTACCTCATCAGCGCCAGTGTCATCGGAATTCTGGGCTCGGTCGCGTCGTTCGCCGTGACCGTGGCCCTCACGGGTTTCGAGGCCTTCATTCAGGCTCTGCAGGCCTACATCTTCACGCTGCTCGCTGCCGTCTACATCGGGAGTGCGCTGCACGCGGAACACTGATCGACCGAACGCTGCTCGTCAGTGCCTTCGCATACAACTGAATAACCACCCAAGACCCCAGACCGACGGAGACCGCCGTCGGCCCGGAAAGCAAAGGAAACGACATGTCGCTTCTCGCGGAACTCACCGGTTCCATCGGATCGATCGGTTACGGCCTCGCCGCGATCGGTCCCGGTATCGGTATCGGCATCATCTTCGGCCAGGGTGTGCAGGCCATCGCCCGCCAGCCCGAGGCCTACGGCGTAATTCGCCAGAACATGCTCCTCGGCTTCGCACTTGCCGAAGCACTGGCGCTGATCGGCTTCGTCGTTCCCTTCGTCTTCGGACCGTGATCGATGGCGGTGCGCGCCGATTAGCCGCGGGCATCGCCTCGACTCGAGACGTGACGTTCGTTCGACCGTCCCTACCGTCTGACCACCAACCAGAGAGGTTTCGGCAATGAAGATTGTGGCTGCAGTAAGCGCCGCAAGCGAGGAGATGCCTAGCGTCCTCGCCGTGCCGGTCGATGAGTTGATCATCGGCCTCATCGCGTTCCTTATCGTCTTCGGGGCTCTGGGCAAGTTCGCTCTGCCCAAAATCAAGGCGACACTGGATGAGCGCGCCGACGCCATCGAGGGCGGGCTCAAGCGCGCCGAAGAGGCGCAGGCCGAGGCCAGCCGTGTGCTCGAGGAGTACAAGGAGCAGCTCGCGTCCGCCCGTGAAGAGGCATCGGCAATCCGAACCCAGGCTCAGGCCGATCGGTCGTCGATAGTCGAAGAGGCCAAGAATGAGGCTCGCCAGGCGGCCGCGCAGGTGACGGCAGCAGCCGAAGCCCAAATGTCGGCCGATCGTGCCCAGGCAATGAGCACGCTCACTCGTCAGGTCGGGGAGTTGTCCGTCGAGCTCGCCAGCAAGGTCGTGGGCGAGGCGCTGACCGACGACGCCCGCGTGCGTTCCACGGTCGATGCCTTCCTCGACGATCTCGAGAGGCAGGCGTCCCGCTGATGCTCGGCTCCAGTCGCGAATCCCTCGCCGCCTGCTCGGCGGCTCTCGATGCCCGTCGTCAGGCGCCGGGTTTCGATGAGTTGTCCGGGCAGTTGTTCGCGGTGTCGGCGCTGCTGGACGACAACGCCCAACTGCGTTCGACCCTGGCCGATTCCGGACAGAACGCGACAGTGCGTGCATCGCTCATCCGCGACATCCTCGGCGGGCAGGTGTCCGATCTGACCGTTGACGTCGTGGTGGACGCTGTGGATCGACGCTGGTCGACGGACATCGATCTCGTCCTCGCTCTCGAGCAGCTCGCCGCGCAGGCAGCGTTCACGGTCGCCGAGGGCAACGGCACGCTCGATGCCACGGAGGAGGAGATCTTCCGATTCGGTCGCGCCGTCGACGCTTCAGCAGAGCTACAGATGGCGCTCGGCGATCCTGCCCAGACCGCTCAGACGAAGGCCGCCATCGTTCGCGACCTCCTCGCTGATCGCAGCACGGCGGCGACCCGCCAGGTACTCGAAGCCACGGTTGGTCGACTCCACGGCCAACGGCTCGATGCAGCGATCGACACTCTGTGCGAACTCGCTGCCCGCCAGCGAGAGCGCGTCGTGGCAGAGGTGCGCGTCGCCGCCCCGCTAACCGAAGAACAGTCCCGCCGGCTCGCGGCGGCGTTGTCCTCCCTCAAAGGCCGCACGGTGCGGCTGAACGTCGCGATCGACCCCGCCGTGCTCGGTGGCGTCATGGTGACCATCGGTGACGAAGTCATCGACGGCACCGTCGCGTCTCGACTAGAACAGGCCCGCAGAGCAGTCTTGGGCTGAGTAACAGACCAGAAACCACCCGCACAAACCGCCCGCAGGACGCGGGCCCGATGAAGGAAAGCAGGACACCATGACGGAGCTGACGATCCGGCCGGAAGAGATCCGGGATGCGATCGAGCGGAACGTCGCGGCGTACTCGCCGTCCACCGCCCGAGAAGAGGTTGGTCGCGTCACTGAGATCGGCGACGGCATCGCCCGCGTCGAGGGTCTCCACTCGGCGATGACCAACGAACTCCTGGAGTTCGAGGGAGGCCTGCTCGGCGTGGCCCTTAACCTCGACGTCCGCGAGATCGGTGTCGTCCTCCTCGGCGACGGAGCCCACATCGAGGAAGGCCAGCCGGTGCGCCGCACCGGCGAGGTGCTCTCGGTTCCGGTCGGCGACGCATTCCTCGGACGTGTGGTCGATCCGCTCGGCAACCCGATCGACGGCCTCGGCCCGATCGAGGCCGAAGGTCGCCGCGCCCTCGAGGTGCAGGCGCCGACGGTCGTGCAGCGGCAGCCGGTGAAGGAGCCGATGCTCACGGGCATCAAGGCGATCGACGCCATGACCGCCATCGGTCGCGGACAACGGCAGCTCATCATCGGCGACCGCCAGACCGGCAAGACCGCGGTGTGCCTCGACACGATCTTGAACCAGCGTGAGGCATGGCAAAGTGGCGATCCGAGCAAGCAGGTGCGATGCATTTACGTCGCGATCGGCCAGAAAGGCTCGACCATCGCCTCGGTCAAGGGTGCGCTGGAGGAGTACGGCGCGATGGAGTACACCACCATCGTCGCTGCCCCGGCATCCGACCCCGCCGGCTTCAAGTACCTCGCGCCCTACACCGGCTCGGCGATCGGCCAGCACTGGATGTACGGCGGCAAGCACGTGCTGATCGTTTTCGACGATCTTTCCAAGCAGGCGGAGGCCTACCGCGCGGTCTCGCTGCTGCTGCGTCGTCCCCCGGGTCGCGAGGCCTACCCGGGTGACGTTTTCTACTTGCACAGCCGCCTGCTCGAACGCTGCGCCAAGCTCTCGGACGAAATGGGCGGCGGTTCGATGACCGGTCTCCCGATCATCGAGACCAAGGCGAACGACGTCTCGGCCTTCATCCCGACCAACGTCATCTCGATCACCGACGGCCAGTGCTTCCTGGAGTCCGACCTGTTCAACTCCGGTGTTCGCCCGGCCATCAACGTCGGTATCTCGGTCTCTCGAGTCGGTGGCTCCGCGCAGCCAAAGGCCATGAAGAAGGTCGCCGGACAGTTGCGTTTGAACCTCGCACAGTTCCGTGAGCTTGAGGCCTTCGCAGCCTTTGGCTCGGATCTCGACGCCGCATCCAAGGCGCAGCTCGAGCGCGGTTCACGTCTGGTGGAGTTGCTGAAGCAGGCTCAGTACCAGCCGCAAGCGATGGAGCGTGAGGTCGTCTCCGTGTGGGCCGGAACCACCGGTCGGCTCGACGACGTCCCCGTCGAGGACATTCGACGCTTCGACGCCGAGTTCCTCGACTACGTCGAGCGGAACAAGGGTGAGGTGTTCGAGGCGATCCGCAGCACGTCAGATCTGTCAGACGACACCGTCAGCGTGCTGGAGTCAGCGATCGAAGAGTTCAAGCGACAGTTCTCGACCTCGTCGGGTCAACTGCTCATCAACGATGAGCCGGTGGACGCCATCGAAGACGAAGAGATCGATCCCACGCAGATCACTCGGTCGGTGCGGGGCTAATTCATGGGTGCGCAGCTCAGGGTCTTCCGACGGCGGATTCGCTCCGTCCAGGCGACCAAGAAGATCACCAAGGCGATGGAGTTGATCGCGTCCTCGCGCATCGTCAAGGCGCAGCAACGCCTCGATGCGTCGATGCCGTACCTCACGCAGCTCGTCGACGCGGTATCGGCTGCGGCATCGCACGCCTCGGACGTCTCCAAGCACCCGCTTACGGCCAAGGCCGAGAAGCAAGAGCGCGCGGCGGTGCTGATCATCACTGCCGACCGTGGGCTCGCGGGCGCATACTCGACCAACGCGATCAAGGAGGGCGAGGCTCTCGCTCGGAACCTGAACGAGAAGGGCATGAAGGTGGTGCCGTTCCTCGTCGGTCGGAAGGGTGTCTCGTATTACCGCTTCCGTGGCCGTGAGATGGGCGGGGAATACACCGGCTTCACCGATCAGCCGACGTACGCCGAGGCCAAGCGGATCGGCGAGGATCTGCTGGCGGCCTTCCACGGCGACGAGAACGGTGAGGGTGGGGTCGACGAGATCCACGTCGTCTACACGCACTTCGTCAACATGGGCACGCAAGAGACCCGCGTGCGTCGGATCCTGCCGCTCGAAGTTGTCGACGAGGTTGTCGAGCCGACAGAGTCGGGAATGCCGTTTCCGCTATACGAGTTCGAACCAAGCCCCGAGGGTGTCCTGGACGCCCTCCTCCCGCGGTACATCGAGCAGATGGTGTACCTGTCATTGCTGACGTCGGCCGCGTCGGAGCACGCGGCTCGGCGTCGCGCCATGAAGTCCGCGACCGATAACGCCGAGGAGCTCATCCGCTCCCTCACCCGCCAGGCGAACCAGGCTCGCCAGGCAGAGATCACCCAGGAAATCAGCGAGATCGTCGGTGGAGCCGACGCACTCTCGGCCTAAGACCAAGTCACAAGTAAGCGAAGGAAGAGGAACAACGATGACCGCAACGACTGAGACCACCACCGGCGTCGGGCGCGTAGCCCGCGTGACAGGCCCGGTCGTCGACGTGGAGTTCCCCGTCGAGGCGATGCCGGAGTTGTACAACGCACTCACCGTCGACGTCTCCTTCGACCAGGGCGATGAGGGTGGTGGCACCCACACCTTGACCCTTGAGGTCGCCCAGCACATCGGCGACAACATGGTGCGCGCCATCTCCATGCAGCCGACCGACGGCCTGGTGCGCGGTGCGCCGGTCAAGGACTCCGGAAACGCCATCACCGTCCCGGTGGGTGACGTCACCAAGGGCCACGTCTGGAACACCCTGGGCGTGCCGCTGGACGTCGATGCCTCCACACTGGATATCAACGAGCGCTGGAGCATCCACCGTCAGGCGCCGGCCTTCGATCAGCTCGAGTCCAAGACCGAGGTCTTCACCACCGGCATCAAGGTCATCGACCTCCTCACCCCGTACGTCAAGGGCGGCAAGATCGGCCTGTTCGGTGGCGCCGGTGTGGGTAAGACTGTGTTGATCCAGGAGATGATCTACCGCGTCGCTGAGAACTTCGGTGGTGTGTCGGTGTTCGCCGGCGTCGGTGAGCGCACCCGCGAGGGTAACGACCTCTTCCTGGAAATGACTGAGTCCGGCGTTATCGAGAAGACCGCCTTGGTCTTCGGTCAGATGGACGAGCCGCCGGGTACCCGCCTTCGCGTAGCGCTCGCTGCCCTGACCATGGCGGAGTACTTCCGCGATGTGCAAAAGCAGGACGTGCTGCTGTTCATCGACAACATCTTCCGCTTCACCCAGGCTGGCTCGGAGGTGTCGACGCTGCTCGGTCGTATGCCGTCGGCTGTGGGCTACCAGCCCACCCTGGCAGATGAGATGGGGCAGTTGCAGGAGCGCATCACCTCTACGCGTGGTCACTCGATTACTTCGCTGCAGGCGATCTACGTCCCTGCCGACGACCTCACCGACCCGGCCCCGGCCACCACGTTCGCCCACCTCGACGCCACCACGGTGTTGTCGCGGCCGATCTCCGAGCTCGGTATCTACCCGGCTGTGGATCCGCTGGACTCCACCTCGCGAATCCTCGACCCGCGCTACATCGGCGAGGAGCACTACGCCGTTGCTGCCCGCGTCAAGGAGATCCTGCAGCGCTACAAGGACCTGCAGGACATCATCGCCATCCTCGGTATCGACGAACTCTCCGAAGAGGACAAGATCATCGTCGGCCGTGCGCGTCGCATCCAGCGCTTCCTGTCGCAGAACATGTTCGTCGCCGAGGCCTTCACCGGTCAGCCCGGATCGTTCGTGCCGATCGAGGAGACCATCGCGTCCTTTAGGAAGCTCGCCGAGGGTGAGTACGACCACCTGCCCGAGCAGGCCTTCTTCATGTGTGGCGGTATCGAGGATGTCGAGCGCAAGGCTGCAGAGCTGGAGAAGAAGTAGCCGTGGCTGAAGGATCCGTACTCGACGTCGCCGTCGTCTCCGCCGAGCGCCTGCTGTGGCAGGGGCAGGCGAAGTCCGTGGTGGCGAAGACCCCGGAGGGGGAGATCGGCATCCTTCCCGGCCATGAGCCAGTCTTGGCGCTGCTCCTGGAGAGCCCATTGCGGATTGAAGAGGCAGACGGCGCCAAGATGATGGTGGCTGTGCACGGTGGATTCTTCTCGGTTGATTCCAACAAGGTGAACGTGATCGCCGAGGTTGCCGAATTAGCGGAAGACATCGATCTCGAGCGCGCCCAGGCGGCCCTGTCCCGGGCCCAGGCGGCGGGTGAGGAGAACGAGGATCCGTCGGCCATCAAGCGTGCGGAGACACGCATCACGGTTGCCGGCGCAGCCAAGGGCCTCTAGCCTCTCTCCCCTACTTCACGTTTCACCCGGAATCCGGCCGAAACGCATGGCTTTCCCCGGGACTACCGTCATTCTGAACGCTTCAGCCGGATTCTGGGGGAAGCGGGGAGGGGTTAGGAGCGGGCGCCGGGTTGCCACAGGACGTCGTTTCCGGCGTTGGCTACCCGCGCGAGGATGAACAGCAGATCCGACAGTCGATTGAGGTACGTGGCCGTCAGCGGGTTCATTCCACCGTGGTACATATCCAGGGCACCCCAGGTGGAGCGCTCCGCGCGTCGAACCACGGTCCGTGCCACGTGCAGGTGGGCCGCAGCCGGCGTGCCACCCGGCAGCACGAAGGAGCGGAGCGGCTCGAGGCGCTCGTTGTACTCATCGCACGCCTTCTCGATCGCTTCGATGTAGGCATCGGTGATCCGCAGCGGCGGGTGCTCGGGTTCTTCGACCACCGGGGTGCACAAGTCCGCACCCACATCGAACAGATCGTTCTGGATGGTGGTGAGCAACACCCGAACGTCGTCGTCCAGGCCGGCCTGGGCCAGGACCACGCCGATCGCACAGTTGGCTTCATCGACGTCCGCGTACGCCTTCAAACGTGGATCGTTCTTGCCGGTCCGGCTCATGTCCCCCAGGGATGTGGTGCCGTTATCGCCCGTTCGGGTGTAGATCCGCGTCAGATTGACCATACCTCGACCCTAGGGCAGGTCGGGGGATCATGCAGGGACGGATCGCTCGTACCATTCACCGGTGGAGACGCGTGGCGAAGGAGCAGGCACCCTCAGTCTCACGGGGGGTACCCGCCTCGAGGGCCGCGTCGAGGTGTCCGGAGCCAAGAACTCGGTTTTGAAGCTGATGGCCGCCGCCCTCCTCGCCCCGGGGACCACCACCCTCACCAACGTTCCGGACATCGTTGATGTCGACATCATGGCCGAACTCCTGCGTCGGCTCGGGTGCGGCGTGGACCGAGATGTAGTGGCCGGAGTCGTCACGATCGACGTCCCTGAGCGCCCCCACCATCGCGCCGACTACGACCTCGTCCGTCGCATGCGCGCGTCCATCTGTGTTCTCGGACCCCTGGTGTCCCGGTGCGGTGAGGCCGATGTGGCGATGCCCGGAGGCGACAACATCGGTTCGCGTGGTTTGGACCTGCACATCGAGGGTTTGCAGCGCATGGGTGCCGAGGTGGTCAACGAACACGGCTATCTGGTGGCTACATCGGAGCAACTGCGAGGCGCGGACGTCTGGCTCGACTTTCCAAGCGTCGGCGCAACCGAGACCCTCGTCATGGCCGCAGTACTCGCCGACGGTCGAACCACGATCGACAACGCCGCTCGCGAACCCGAGATCGTCGACATCTGCACGATGCTCATTGCGATGGGCGCGCACATCGAAGGCGTGGGCACCTCGACCCTGGTCATCGACGGGGTTTCGGAACTGAAACCGGTGACCCACCGGACGGTTCCCGACCGCATCGTGGCGGGAACCTGGGCCGTGGCAGCCGCGATCACCCGCGGAAGGATCGAAGTAGCCGGCGCCGATCCGAGTCACTTGAGCATCGCCTTGGAGAAGTTGCGGAGCGCGGGTGCTCAGGTCGATGAAACGGCCGATGGATTCGTGGTGTCGATGGATGATCGACCGAAGGCGGTGGACATCGTGACCTTGCCCTATCCGGGATTTCCCACCGATCTGCAGCCGCAGTTCATCGCGCTCAACGCGGTCGCCGACGGTGCGGCCCTTGTGACCGAGAATCTCTTCGAAGCCCGATTTCGATTTGTTCGCGAACTCGCCCGACTCGGTGCCGACGTGCGAACCGATGGACATCACGCGCTGATACGCGGGCGCGCGACGTTGTCGGGCGCACCGGTCGAGGCCACCGACATTCGCGCGGGCGCGGGCTTAGTTCTTGCCGGACTGGTTGCCCAGGGTCGAACGGACGTCTACGGCGTCGGACATATCGATCGCGGATACGCCGGCTTGGTGGACGATCTGGCCCGGCTGGGTGGGCAGGTGGTGCGGATGGACGACGCCCACCGTGAGGGACCCCCTATGAAATGAGCACCTGACGTGCTCGATCCTCGTCCTTGGGCCACACCAGGACCCGCGGCCCGTCCAGAGTGTTCGCCAGGTTGGCCCGAATCCCGGCATCTTCGAGGCGGCGTCGAACCATCTCGCCATCGATGAATGACGCAGGAGAGGCGACGGGAACCAACATGCCGTACTCGTCGGCGGAGCCGGACTTCGCCGCCGCTGCCACGACCGAGGTCTTCTTGGCGCTAAAGGCCCAGCGCAGCACCAGGACAAGCAGGCCGATGACTATCAGCGCCATCATCGGCCCAAAGACGTACGAGTAGGAGTTGCCCACGGGCCTATGGTGGCCTCGGACCGACCTGAGCGCCACCCGTGGACCTGGGCGAAGGGCTCACGAGCCCCGTACGCTGACCGTATGTCGGGCGCCGAACTGGACGCGGGGGTGGGGAAGTGACTGCGAATCAATCCGCCCGCGAGCGTGATCGCCCCTGGATGATGCGCACCTACGCAGGGCATTCATCGGCTTCGGCGAGTAACACGCTGTTCCGCACCAATCTGGAGAAAGGGCAGACCGGACTCTCGGTTGCCTTCGACCTGCCCACCCAGACGGGCTACGACCCGGACTCGCCGATGGCTGCTGGCGAGGTCGGCAAGGTCGGGGTTCCCATCGCCCACCTCGGGGACATGCGAACCCTCTTCCGTGACATCCCCCTCGATCGCATGAACACCTCCATGACCATCAACGCGACTGCCATGTGGCTGCTCGCGCTGTATGTGGCGGTCGCAGAAGAACAGGGTGTCGCGCCGGGGGACCTGCAAGGAACAACGCAAAACGACATCATCAAGGAATACCTAAGCCGCGGGACCTATGTCTTTCCCCCGGATCCTTCGCTTCGGCTGATTACCGACATGATCGTCTACTCCGTGGGGACGATCCCACGGTGGAATCCGATCAACATCTGCAGTTATCACCTGCAGGAGGCCGGTGCCACGCCGACGCAGGAAATCGCGTTCGCGATGGCGACAGCGATCGAGGTGCTCGATCGCGTGCGTGCATCCGGGCAGGTGCCGGAGGAGGAATTCGGCAAAGTTGTCAGTCGGATGTCCTTCTTCGTGAACGCTGGAGTGCGATTCGTCGAAGAGATGTGCAAGATGCGGGCCTTCGTGGAGATCTGGGACACGATCACGCGCGAGAGATACAACGTCACTGATCCAAAGCAGCGCCTATTCCGGTACGGGGTGCAGGTCAACTCGCTGGGCTTGACCGAGGCGCAACCGGAGAACAACGTCTATCGCATCATGCTGGAAATGCTTGCCGTCACCTTGTCCAAGGATGCCCGCGCTCGAGCGGTCCAGCTTCCGGCTTGGAACGAGGCCTTGGGCTTGCCGCGACCATGGGATCAGCAGTGGTCATTGCGAATGCAGCAGGTTCTTGCCTACGAGACCGACCTGTTGGAGTACGACGATCTCTTTGCCGGATCGGCCGTCGTCGAGAAGACCGTGGCGGACATGGTGACGGAGGCGACGGCTGAGTTGCAACGGGTTCTCGACATGGGCGGTGCCGTCTCCGCGGTGGAAAGCGGCTACATGAAGCAGCAATTAGTGGGGTCGTTGACCCGACGTCGCGCTCGGATCGAATCTGGGGAGGAGACGGTGGTCGGAGTCAATGCCTTTCAGACCACCGAGCCGAGCCCGCTTCAAATCGAAGGTGAGAACGCGGTCTACATCGTGGACCCAGCCGTCGAGGCGGAGGCGATCGAGAGTTTGATCCGGTGGCGCGAAGAGCGTGACGATCTCGAAGTAAGCGCCGCTCTCGATGCGCTACGGGACGCGGCACGTTCGGGTGATGATCTGATGCAGCCGACACTCGCGTGTGCCCGGTCCGGTGTCACAACCGGGGAGTGGTCAGCGGTTTTGCGTGAGGAATTCGGCGAATACCGAGCTCCGACCGGAATCGACTCGACGGTTGCTCCAGGCGGGTCTTCTGGAAAGGATGCGACGGCGATGGACCGGGTGGCCGCTCGGGTGCGCGCTCTCGCCACCGAGCGCGGCAGGCCGTATCGATTCCTCGTCGGTAAGCCGGGGCTCGATGGCCATTCCAACGGCGCGGAGCAAATCGCGGTTCGGGCGCGAGATGCCGGCTTCGAGGTCGTGTACCAGGGGATCCGACTTACCCCTGAGCAGATCGTCACCGCCGCAGTATCCGAGGACGTCGATGTGGTCGGTCTATCGATCCTGTCGGGCTCGCATCGGTCTTTGGTCCCCGAGGTCCTGCGTGGCCTCGCTGAGCACGGTGCCGATGATGTAGTGGTGGTGGTCGGCGGGATCATCCCCGAAGAAGACGCCACGTGGCTCAAGGGGCAGGGGGTCGCGGAGGTCTTCACGCCCAAGGACTACGACGTCGCGGGGATCTTGGATCGCGTGGTCGATCACTTGCATTCCTAGCCTGACTCCTAGGGTGGACCGGTGCGTTTGATCGTGGCCCGGTGCACCGTCGACTACGCCGGTCGCCTGAGTGCCCACCTTCCCGAAGCTGTCCGGGTGATCATGGTGAAGGCGGATGGTTCGGTCCTTGTTCACGCGGATGGCGGTTCGTATAAGCCCCTCAACTGGATGAGTCCGCCGTGTTGGCTGACCGAAGAGCAGGCCGATCCCTCGAAGCGAACCTGGACGGTCGAGAACAAGGCCGGCGAACGCCTGGTGATCGATCTGCTCGAGGTAGTGCACGACTCCGAACATGAGTTGGGAGCAGATCCCGGACTGGTGAAGGACGGGGTAGAGGCCCACCTTCAAAGACTCCTCGCCGAACACGTCGAAACCTTCGGCGACGGGTGGACGCTAGTTCGTCGGGAATTCCCGACCGCGATCGGTCCGGTGGATCTGATGTGTCGCGACTCCGATGGTGGGAGTGTCGCCGTCGAGATCAAGCGGCGGGGTGAGATCGATGGTGTCGAACAACTCACGCGCTATCTGGAGTTGCTAAACAGAGATCCGCTCCTGGCACCCGTGTCGGGGGTCTTCGCGGCGCAGGAGATCAAGCCACAAGCCCGGACATTGGCCGAGGATCGCGGAATCCGCTGCGTCGTCGTGGATTACGAGGAACTCAAGGGAACTACCGATTCGGGTCTTCGGCTGTTTTGAGTCTTTGGCAGACTGCCCTCCATGGAATCAGGGGAAATCGCACGGATCGTTTCGGTGATCGGGATGGGCACCATGGGTACCGGCATCGCCGAGGTCATCGCCCGCCATGGAATCGCCGTGCGTGCGATTGATGTCGATGACGACACCCTCGACGAGGCCCGGGCACGAATCGCGGCTTCGACAGAAAGGGCGGTCGCGGGTGACAAGCTCTCCGCCGACGAGCGTGCTGGAATCCTCGATCGCATCACGTTCACTACGAGCATCCAGGAATGCGTCACCTCGGACATTGTTATCGAGGCGGTTCCCGAAGACCTTGACCTCAAGCGCGACGTGCTCGCCCAACTCGATGGTCTGGTGCCCGAACACGTCATCTGGTGCACCAACACATCGTCCCTGTCCGTCACCGAGATCTCGACCGCTGTGCGTCAGCCGTCGCGGGTTGTCGGTCTGCACTTTTTCAACCCAGCTCCGGTTCAGGACTTCGTTGAGATCGTTCGCACCGTGGTTACCGACGATTCGGTCATCGAGCAGGTCCGGGGATTCGCTGAACAGATCGGCAAGGAAGCTGTGATCTGCGAGGACAAGGCAGGGTTTATCGCCAACAGCCTGCTCTTCGGTTACCTGAACCACGCGGCAACGATGTACGAGCAGAAATACGCAAGCCGCGAGGACATCGACGCCGCTATGCGGCTGGGTTGCGGGTTGCCGATGGGGCCGCTCGCGCTCCTCGACCTAATCGGCCTGGACACCGCTTATCAGATTCTCGACACCATGTACCGCCAAGGACGCGACCGACTGCACGCGCCGAGTCCGATCCTCAAGCACATGGTGACCGCCGGGTTGAAGGGTCGGAAGTCGGGGCGTGGTTTCTATTCCTATGCCCAGCCTGGTTCACCCGAGGTTATCGCGGATGCGCTGACGCCTGCGTCGACGCAGGAGGGGCGCAGGGTGCGACCGGTCTCGTCGGTGGGAGTGGTCGGGTCCGGCACGATGGCAACCGGCATTGTGGAGGTGTTCGCCAAAGCCGGATTCAACGTCAGCTTCGTCGCCCGTTCAAACGAAAAGATTGCGAAGGTCACGGGGACTATCGAACGCAGCCTGGAGAAGGCACTACAGCGTGGAAAGATCGAACAGGGTGATGTGGACGCGACCCTCGGTCGGATCACGGGCACGACGTCGCTCGATGACATGGCCGACGTCGATCTCGTGGTGGAAGCCATCGCCGAGGAACTCGACATCAAGACTGCGCTCTTCGAGAACCTCGATGAGATCTGCAAGCCCGGGGCAATCTTGGCAACCACAACATCGTCGTTGCCGGTGGTCGATCTGGCCGCCGTTACCTCCAGGCCCAGCGACGTTGTAGGTCTGCACTTCTTTAACCCGGCGCCGATCATGAAGCTGGTCGAGATCGTCGACACAGTGGCCACCGACGATGAAGTCATCGCCACGGCCGAGGATGTCGTCGCGAAGATCGGGAAGGTCGGTGTCCGCTGTGGTGACCGGGCTGGGTTCATCGTCAACGCCCTGCTATTCCCTTATCTCAACGACGCCATCAAGATGGCCGAGGGCAACTACGCGGGAACCGACGACATCGATGCCGCGATGAAACTCGGCTGTGGCTACCCGATGGGGCCCTTCGAGCTGTTGGACGTGGTCGGTCTCGATGTGTCCTTGGCCATTCAACAGACTCTCTACCGGGAGTTCCGCGAGCCGGGATTCGCACCGGCGCCGTGGCTGGAGCACCTCGTTACGGCCGGCTACACCGGGCGCAAAGCCGGCCGCGGCTTCCGCTCGTACGCGTAGAGGTCGGGCCGCTGTGGGACGAAAGAACCGGAGACGTCCGGAGCCGGAACGTTCGGCCCCGCGGTCGAATCAGCAAATCGAAAGCCATCCCGATGGCGATTGGATCGTGCGATCGCTCACCGGCTCCTCGGCAACGAAGACGTATCGATGCCCCGGCTGCGATCAGGAAATACGCCCAGCCACGCCGCACGTCGTTGCGTGGAGCGCCGACGATCCGAAAGGTGCTGATGATCGCCGGCACTGGCACACCCCGTGCTGGAAGGCCCGCGGTCGACGAGGTCCCCGATGACCGGATCAACCATTACGGCCAATTCGGTGTTACCAGCTTCGCGAGAAGCGCTGACCTTGCGTACCGCCGACGGACTGAACCTGGTGGGGGAACTCGCGACTCCTAGTGATGGGCCGCCGGTCGCGACGATCATCTGCGTTCACCCGCTTCCGACCCACGGCGGGATGATGGACTCGCACGTGCTGCGCAAGATGTCCTGGCGCCTACCCGCGCTCGCGGATATCGCGGTGCTCCGTTTCAACACCCGGGGTACGTCCTCGGCTGCAGGAACCAGCGAGGGCCATTTCGATCAAGCCCAGGCCGAAGGCCTGGATCTACGAGCCGCGATCGATGAGGCGCAGCGGCGCGAGTTGGCGAACATCTGGTTGGTGGGTTGGTCGTTTGGAACCGATGTCGTGCTGAAGCACGGCAATGTAGATCCTGTGCAGGGCGCGATACTGCTGAGCCCGCCGCTGCGGTTCACCACGGTCGAAGAGTTGCAGGCGTGGGAGGGTGGCAAGCGCTCGGTCACCGCCTTTGTTCCGGAATTCGATGATTTCTTGCCACCGGCCCAGGCGCAAGAAGAGTTCGCGGTGGCACCTTCCATCGACATCATTGCCGTGCCGGAGGCCAAGCATCTGTGGGTGGGAGAGCGCTTCGTCAGCGATCTGCTCGATCGCATCGTGCACGTGATCCTTCCGGACTCTCCACCCTTACCCGTGGACTGGGACGGACCCATGGAGAAGTGGAGCGATCTGTGACCTTCCTCGAGGTAGCCGATCATGGCCGTGGACCTGCGGTCATGTTGCTGCATGCCTTCCCGTGTGATCACCGCATGTGGGACAACCAGGTCGAGCCCGTACTCGCGGCCGGATGGCGGGTGCTGGTTCCGGATCTGCCCGGATTCGGGGCGAGTGAGCTTCCCTCGGAAGGCAAGCCTCACCTCGGAGAGGTCGTCGAGCGCCTTGTCGCAGCATCGATGGACCGAGGGGTAGATCGCCTTGTGCTCGCCGGACTGTCGGTGGGTGGCTATCTGGCGATGGAGTGGCTGCGTCGCTACCCGGAGATGCTCGCCGGGGTTGGGCTGTTCGATACGAAGGCCACCAGCGATTCAGCGGATGCGCGGGGCAATCGCGTGGCAATGGCGGAAGCGATCGACGCCGATCCGGCCGGTTGCGCAGACCTGCTGCGGGAGCGGG
>Ga0181588_10002098_pt1 | contig 17394 bp, 17 predicted proteins | sample 071ome_26_FD_148607 | JGI IMG/M metagenome (GOLD analysis project Ga0181588, IMG submission 148607) | Coastal salt marsh microbial communities from the Groves Creek Marsh, Skidaway Island, Georgia - 071409BT metaG (spades assembly) | ecosystem: Environmental > Aquatic > Marine > Intertidal zone...
CCGATCTGCGCTGCTTTGTGCTTGGCGATCGGGTCATCGCCGCGATGAAGCGCCAGGGCGCGCCGGGGGAGTTTCGCTCCAACCTGCACCGGGGCGGTACGGCCGAGCCGGTGCGCATTACCTCCGCCGAGCGGCGCGCTGCCGTGGGCGCGGCGCGCGCCATGGGGCTCAACGTAGCGGGGGTGGATATATTGCGCTCAAACCACGGCCCCCTGGTGCTGGAGGTGAATAGCTCTCCCGGGCTCCGCGGCATCGAAGCGGCTACGGGTCTCGATGTGGCTGGCAGAATCATCGAGTTTATCGAGCGCGAAGGGGCGCCGAACCGCACCCGAACCCGCGGCCGAGGTTAAGCGCCTTTCGGGCATGGACCTCAGGGTGGCCTGAGGTAGACTCCATCAACGGGCGCTGGAGGGAAACCCATGACCACTTCTACTGAATGCTCTCGCGAGGAGATGCTCGCGCTGCTCGACGCGCAGCGTGCCGCGGCTCTCGCCGATGCACCGGTGAGCCTTGCGCTCCGAAAGGATCGGCTCCGCCGCGCTGTCACCGTCTTGCTAGATAACGCCGATGACTTTTGCGAGGCCCTGCGGGAGGATTTCGGCCATCGCTCCGTGCACCAATCCCTGTTCACGGACATCGCCAGCAGCCTCGAGCCCCTGAAGGCTGCGCAGAAACACCTGGCGCGCTGGATGCGCCCGGAGCGCCGGAAGGCGAGCATGCCCTTCGCTCTTTTCGGGGCGAAGGCCCGGATCGAATACCAGCCCCTGGGCGTGGTGGGGGTGATCAGCCCCTGGAATTTCCCCATTCAGCTCACCTTTTCACCCCTCGCGGGCATCCTGGCGGCGGGGAATCGGGTGATGATCAAGCCCTCGGAATTCACGCCCCAAACCTCGGCGCTCATGGCCGAGGCCTTCGCACAGCAATTCGATCCCACGGAGATTGCCGTGGTACAGGGCGGGCCAGAAGCCGGGGCCGCTTTTGCGGGCCTGCCCTTCGACCATTTGCTCTTTACCGGCGCGACCAACGTGGCCCGGCACGTTATGCGTGCTGCCTCAGATAACCTCGTCCCCGTGACCCTGGAGCTTGGGGGGAAATCTCCCGTGGTGCTCTCTGATAGCGCGAAGCTCGAGCAAGCCACCCGGCGGCTGATGATGGGCAAAACCCTAAATGCTGGGCAGATCTGCCTGGCTCCGGACTACGTGATGGTGCCCGAGGGGCAGGTCGATGCCTTCGTGGAGGCGAGCACCGCCGCCGTGGGCCGGCTCTATCCGACGCTGTTGGACAACCCCGATTACACCTCCATCGTGAATCAGCGCCACTTTGATCGCCTCCAGGGATACCTTGAGGATGCGCGGGAGAAGGGCGCGACGGTGCTCGAAATCAATCCCGCCGGGGAAGATTTCCGGCAGCAGCCGCATCATAAGATCGCGCCGCATCTCATCCTCAATCCCACGGAAGACATGGCGGTGATGCAGGAGGAGATCTTCGGCCCTCTCCTGCCCGTGAAGACCTACCGGGCCTTCGATGAAACCATCGACTACGTAAACGCCCACCCCCGGCCCCTCGGTTTGTACTATTTCGGCGAGAAGGCTGAGGAGGAGCGGGCCCTGCTCGATCGCACCACCTCCGGGGGTGTGACCTTGAATGACGTCATCATGCACGTGTCCCAGGAGGACCTCCCCTTTGGGGGGGTGGGGCCCAGCGGCATGGGGGCCTATCACGGCTACGAAGGCTTTAAGACCTTCAGTCATGGAAAATCCATTTACCGGCAAAGCCGGCTGGATATGCATAGCCTGGGATTAGCGCCCCCCTGGGGCGATAAGTTCCTGCGTCTCCTTAAGGGACAGCTGAAGCCCTAGGGTTCGACGGTAGACAACGAGAAAAAACGATATTTTGGCGGGGCCTTTCCCCGCCTGCTTGGGGAGAAATGCATGAAGCAGGTCGGCGAGACCTTTTCCGACGCCACCCGGCGCTACGTCTTGGGGGTGTTGGTCGTGACCTACACCTTCAATTTTATTGATCGCCAAATCCTCGGCATCCTTGTGGAGCCGATTAAGCGGGATTTGGGCGTCAGCGACACGGCCATGGGCCTGCTCACGGGCCTCGCCTTCGCGGTCTTCTATACTTTCATGGGGATCCCCATTGCCCGTATTGCCGATCGGACCAACCGACGAAATTTGATTGCCGCAGCGCTCGCGGTGTGGAGCTTGTTCACGGCGCTGCAGGGCTTTGCGCAGAACTTTATTCAGCTTCTGCTGTTCCGCATTGGGGTAGGGGTAGGGGAGGCCGGCTGTAGTCCTCCGTCCCATTCCATCCTTGCCGATTACTATCCGCCGGAGCGACGCGCCACTGCGCTAGGTATTTACGCCCTCGGCATTCCCTTCGGCGTGCTTTTTGGCTTCTTTGTCGGGGGCTGGATGGAGGAGTTTTTTGGCTGGCGCTGGGCCTTTGTGGTGGTCGGCATTCCCGGTCTTCTGCTGGCCCTTCTGGTGCGCTTTACGGTGAAGGAGCCGCGCCGGGGCATGTCCGAAACCATCCAGCCGGCAGCCGATGCGCCTCCCGCGGTGCAGCCCCCGGTGAAGGAAGTGATTGCCTATTTGCTGGCGCGCCGGTCCTTCATCCATATGGCCATTGGAGGGGGCGTGACTGCCTTTGTCGGCTACGGCCTCATCACCTTTGCCGCGGCCTTTTTCACGCGCAGCCACGGCATGAGCTCTGGGGAGCTGGGCACCTACCTGGGCCTGATCTTCGGGATCCCCGGAGGCATCGGCATTGCCCTAGGGGGGCGCCTTGCGGATTACTTTGGGGCCCGGGACCCCCGCTGGTATCTGTGGGTGGTCGCTGTCGGCTTGCTGATTTTGATTCCTTTTGCCCTGGCCGCCTACATGGTGCAGAGCGCGGGCCTTGCCCTGCTGCTTTTGGTTATTCCCGTGATGCTGGGCAACTTCTACCAGGCCACCACCTTCGCACAGACCCAAACCTTGGTAGGCGTGCGCATGCGTTCCGTGGCCGCGGCGATTTTGCTGTTTGTGCTGAATATGATTGGCCTGGCCTGCGGGCCCTCCGTGGTAGGGATTCTTTCCGACTGGCTGGCGCCGAACTACGGCGACGAATCCCTGCGCTGGGCGCTCTTCCTGTGCACCTTTGCGAACTTCTGGGCGGCCTTCCATTACTGGCGGGCCGGGGTGCACTTCCCGAGGGACCGGGCCCGGGCTGAAGCCTAGGGGATCGGCGGGCTACTTAAAGGCGGCGAGGGCTTCCCGGAACCGGATGTTCTCCGGCTCCAGCTGCACGGCCTTGAGGAGGTCTTCCCGCGCCGCCTTTTTGCGCCCAAGCTGTTCCTGGGCAAGGGAGCGGTTGAAGTACACCAAGGCGTTCCGGCCCTCGGAGTAAAAGAGGGCCTGATCGTAGTCGGCCATGGCTTCCGTGAAGCGCTTGAGGCGGACGAAGAGGTTGCCGCGATTGATGAGGGCGTGAATGAGCCCGGGGCTGAGCTCCAGGGCGCGGCTGAAGTCACCGAGGGCCCGTTCGGCCCGGCCGCTTTGACCATAAAGAATGCCACGGTTAGTGAAGGTGGCTGCTCGGTCCTTTTCCGAAAGGTTTTCCAACTCCAGCGCTTTACTGCACAGCTCGATGGTGCCGAGGCTGCTTTGACCGGCCAGGGCCCCTTCGAAGCAGCGTTGCGCATTACTCACCCCGAGTACCGTTTCCGCGCCGGCCCAAAGAGGGGCGCTGACGGCGAGAAGCCCTGCGGCGAGCAGGGGCCTGGGCGAAAGCGAGCTCATGGTGCGGGTGCGTATCCAAGCGGCGGTGGAAGGAAAAGCTTACGCCTCTCGCGGAAGACCCCCAAGGGGTTTTAGCGGCAGTCCAGGGAAAATCGGAGTCGGCGGTCTACAGCTTTCAGGGTGGTGGCCAGGGCTTCGAGCGCCGCGGGGAGCGGTCGCCCGGGGTGGAGGTCAAGGTTGTAGTCCAGCCGGTCCACGCGGCCCAGGCGATGGTCCAGCCGTTGGGCGCTGACCGTGAAGGTTCGATGGCCCAACCACGGGCCTTCGGCCTGCAGGGCATCGTCTTCCCAGCTTAGGCTGGCGGCACCGAGAAGGTCCCGGCCGTGGTCGTACAGGGCCTGCTGTTGGGCGATGGAAAGGGCCCGGGGGCGCTGCTGGGGCTCGTCGGAGAAGAGGCTTGGGGCGAGCCAGCGCACCGTGAGGGTAGCCCCGTCTTCCGGGTAGAACACCGCCTCCCACCACTGGGTTTCGAAATCACAGCTCAGGCTGAAGCTTAGGCGGAGGCCCTCCGGCGGATGCTCAGGCAGGGGGGCACCAAGGCCCCCCGGGGCAAGGCAAAGGAGGGCGAGCGCCGGAACAGCGGGGGGGATGGGGAAAGTCCTCGCGATGAGGGTGGCGATCCAAGGCGTCATAAAAAAAGGGTGGGCCCGCGCCTTTGGAAGTGCAAGCCTTTTTCCCCGCCGTGGCGTATTCTAAGGGGGCACGGGCCGCCTACCTCTCCGGTAATTCTCACCGGCGCTGGATCGTCAAATGCAGGCACAACCACCGCTTGATCCCCCCATTGCTGAGCTTGATCGGCAGCGTTTTGAACGCCATGGCTATCTCGTGGTCCGGGGCCTTGCGCCCCCGGCCTTGTTGGCAGCGATGGAGCAGACGGTCGATCAGCATCTAGACCCTTTGCTCGGCCCTGCGGAGTTTGAAGCCGACGTGGCCTACCCCGGCGCCCCCGCGGACCGCCTCGCCCCCGGGGGAAAGACGCCGCGGCGCCTGCTTAACGCGCTGAGCCGGGATGCGAGCTTTCGGTCCTGGGCGCTCTCTCTGCCCGTGGCCCGGCGGCTAGAGATTCTTCTTGGCGGCCCCGTGGCCCTGGCCCAAAGCCATCACAATTGCATCATGACCAAGTATCCCGGCTTCTCCAGCGACACGGCCTGGCATCAGGACGTGCGCTATTGGTCCTTCGATCGCCCCGAATTGGTCAGCGTTTGGCTCGCCCTGGGGGAAGAGCGGGAGGAGAATGGTGGCCTACGGGTGCTGCCGGGAACCCACAGTCACACCTTCGACCGAGGCCGTCTCGATGCGGCGCTGTTCCTGCGCCAAGACCTCGAAGATAACCAGTCCTTGCTTAATTCCGCCGTGGATCTCGAGCTTCGCCGCGGGGATGTGCTCTTTTTCCATGGGCGTCTGTTTCATGCGGCGGGGCGGAATCGAACCCAGACGGTGAAGCGCTCTGTCGTGTTCACCTATCACCGCCGAGACAACCACCCCATTCCTGGGACCCGGTCCGACGCCTATCCCTCCTTGCCCCTCGCTTAGGGGGCAAGGCTAGAGCGCGCCCCGGCCTTTCTCGAGCCGGGCCTTGGCAATACTTAAGCGCAGCAAGTCTGAGGCCCCTTCCGCGAACTGCCAGCTGCGCACCTCGCGGTAACACCGGGTGAGGGGGTCGTCCGTGCGCAGGGCTTGGGCGCCACAGAGCTGGAGGGCGCCGCTGAGCACTTGCTCCGCGGTTTCGCTGGCCAGCACCTTCAAGGCCGAGAGCGCTTCTGGAGCCCCAGGTGGCGCGTCCCCGGGGGAGGCGGCGCCTGTGCCGGCAAACTGCTGGGCGACGCGATAGAGCGTACTCCGCGCCGTGAAGACCGCCATCCACAGCTCCGCGAAGCGCAGCTGGGCGCCTTCCCGATCCCCTAGCCGCGTGCCATCGGGGCGCGGGGCCTGCAGATGGCTGGCGGCGCGATGGACCGCGTAGGCCATGAGGCCCACGGCCTCGGCAGCGAGGGTGAGGCGGGTTCGATTGATTTGGTCGAAGGCTTGGCGCTGGCCCTGTCCCGGCGCGCCCAGGGAATGGGCCGCGGGGACAAAGGCCTCGTCAAGCACCAGGGCGCAGTGTTGTCCGCCGTCCAGCGTTTCAAAGAAGTCGTCCCGGGTAACGCCAGGAGCCTCGGCCTCTACCACCAGCATGAGAGGTCCCTCGGGGCTTTTGGCGTAGACCAGAAAGTGATCGGCGCGCCGGCCACCGGTGACGAAGCTTTTGCGCCCGGAAAGGCGAAAGCCGTCGTGCGTCGGGGCCGCGGTGACCGGGGCCCGGGGGTCGTCCGTGAAGGCAAAGGCCTGGCGTTTGAGGCCGGCCATCACGGGCTGCCCGAAGCGCTCCTGCAGAGCTGGGCTGGCCTGCTGCAGAAGCCCGGGGCTTGGGCCGAGGGCCGCATGGCGACGCTGGGCGCCGGTCGCCGCGAGGCGCTCACGCACCACGACGAGGGCGAGCAGGGTCTCCCGCTCGGAGCGCTGGGCAAGATCAAAGAGCCCCGCGGCCTGGGCCGCTGCTCGAAGATGCTGTTCCCCCTCCGTGGCCTCCGGCATCGCTTCGGCTTCCGCGACGGCCCCCCGCGCGAGCGCATCGGCGGCGGCGAAGATCGCCCGTTCCCTATCCCCCAGCCCCTCAAAGGGCGAAAGGACGGTCACGAGCCCAGGCCTAGGAGGGCGGCGGGGGCCACGGTGATCAAGGTGAGGAGGCCGAGGCCCGCGATCACCAGGACCCCCGCGGTCAGGGTAAGCCGCTCTGTCCGGGCGCGCTCGGCGATGAGGGCATGAATGCCGTCCTGATCGAGCCCCGCAAGGGAGGACGCAAGGGCGTAGCGCACGAGCCCATCGGGGGTGCGGGGGAGGCGGACAAACAGTGCTTGGCATCCCTCGAGGCGATCGCGGATTTCAAAGACCCCGAGGCCCGTGGCTCGGGATAGCTCCACGGGATGCATGAAGCGGCTGGGGTGATTTAGAAAGGCCTCCACCATGCGGAGGATGGCCCCCTCCTTCCCAAGATAGGTAAATAGGGTCATGTCGTGCGAGCTCTCTTCTCAGCCACCAAAAGGGCCCGGTGGGGCGCCGGTAGGCCCTCTACGGTAAGGGACTCATCGTCCGGTGCAAGGGCCTCCCGCAGAGACTCGAAGGGCATCCAGAGTGTGGTGCGTTGTTCCTCGGGGATGGTGGGAGCGACACTCGCACAGTGGCTTTCTAAGCCCAGGCGGTCGAGCCAGCGCTGGAGCGCCGCCACGCTCGGCAGGAACCAGACGTTGCGCATGCGCGCGTAGCGATCCGGCGGGACGAGCACCTGCTGCGCATCGCCGGGAATGACCAGGGTTTCCAGCACTAGCTGGCCACCGGGGGCCAGCTGCGCCGCCAGGGCCGAAAGGTGAGCCAGAGGGTCGCGCCGGTGATAGAGCACGCCCATGCTCATGACCAGGTCAAAGGGCTGGGCCTTGGGCAGAGCTTCGAAGGGCAGGGGCAGAAGAAGCCACTGGGGGTCCGGGGCGTAGCGGTCAAAGGCTGCGCTTTGGCAGCTAAAGAGCAGCGTAGGGTCCACCCCCACCACGGTGGCAGCGCCGGCGCCGCGGACACGGCGCGCGTAGTAGCCGTTTCCGCAGCCAACGTCGAGGACGCGCTTGCCCGCAAAATCGAGGAGCGGAGCGAGCCGGTCCCATTTCCAATCGGAGCGCCATTCCGCATCGATGGTGACCCCAAAGAAATCGAAGGGGCCCTTGCGCCAGGGGCGCAGGCCCTGAAGGCCCTCCTCGAGGGCAGCCTGTTCGCCCGGGGTGAGGGGGCGGGGACTGATCAGGCGCGGCGCGGGGGCGGTGAGATCCACGGTGACCTGCGGGAGCTCGGGCAGCTGTTCTAACGCCGCCTCCCAGCGGGGGCGATCACCGTGGCGCCCTTGCGCCAGGGCCTCGGCTAGGGCGGGCCCAAGGGCTTCGGCCCAGGGGGCAAGGTCGAGGGCATGGAGGCGCCTCGCTAGGGCTTCCGCGCTAGGCAGCATGGGGCTTTAGGGCGAGGAGCGTGACGAAGTTCAGCTGTTGGAGCAGGACGGTCACCCGAGGGAAGCCTGCCTGGCGTAGGCGTGCCTCATGCTCCGCTACGGTCTCCCGCACCAGCACCGTTTCCAGCGCTTGCCGCTTGCCTTCAATCTCCGCCGGGGAATAGCCCTGGGCGGCCTTAAAGTCGTGGTGAAGCGTCCCCAGCAGGGCGTCCACCTCCGGGTTCGGGTCGCGAATTTTTTCGCTGAGCACCAGGGCGCCGCCGGGGCGCAGGGCGGCAAAGAGACGGGCCATGAGAGGACCTCGGGCCTCCAGGGGTAGGAATTGGAGGGTCCAATTGAGGATAAAGAGGCTCGCCGATGGATAGGCCAGGGCCTCGAGATCCGCGTGCTCGAAGCGGGGCCCGGGGGTCAGGGCCAGCGCCGCAAAGCGCGCTTCGGCCTGGGCGATCATGGGGGCCGCGTTATCGACGCCGAGGAGCGTGACCGGTCGGCCCGCAAGGGCCTGGGCGCAGGCCAGCAGGCTATCCCCGAGGGAGCAGCCGAGGTCCACAACGGCGCTGTGGTCCTGGACATAGCGGGCCGCCAAGCGCCCGGTAAGGGCGAGGGTGGTTTCATAGCCCGGAACGGATCGGCGGATCATGTCCGGGAAGACGGAAACCACGGCCTCATCAAAGCGAAAGCTCCCCGGCGCCGCGTTGGTCTCGGCGTAGAGCGTATCCCGTTTCATGTCCCTGCCGGCGCCGTGATGAATGTCATATTTCCTTCAGTGTGGTCTGTCATACTGGCGTCACCTAAGGGCCAAGTGTAGCGCCATGATGAGTCGGAAACCCGCTGCAAAGGCTGCCCCCGAACCCGCGGGCGCCACCTTGTTCTTCAACCGCGAGCTCTCCCTGCTGGAGTTTAATCGCCGGGTGCTGGAGCAGGCGAAGGACGACAGCGTACCTCTGCTCGAGCGGCTGCGCTTTTTGTGCATTGCGGCGTCAAACCTTGACGAGTTTTTCGAGATCCGGGTGGCCGGGCTTAAGCAGCAGCTTGCTTACGGGGCCACCCAGCGGGGCCCGGACAATCTGGGCCCGGGAGAGCAGCTCCAGCGCATCTCGGAACGGGTCCACGATCTGGTCGATGACCAGTATCGGGTGCTCAACGATACGCTTATTCCAGCGCTGGAAGCGGAGCATATTCGCTTTATTCGCCGGGCGGACTGGGCCAAGCGCCACGCCGATTGGATCAAACGCTACTTTGCCCGGGAACTGGTCCCCGTGCTGTCCCCCATCGCCCTCGATCCGGCCCATCCCTTTCCCCGGGTGCTGAATAAGTCTCTGAACTTCATTGTTACCCTCGAGGGCAAGGACGCCTTCGGCCGGAATAGCGGCATGGCCATCGTCGGTGCCCCCCGATCCCTGCCCCGGGTGGTGGCGCTGCCCGAATCCGTGTCTCAAGGGCCGAACGATTTCGTCTTCCTCTCCTCGATCATTCACCAGCACGTGAGCGATCTGTTCCCGGGTATGAAGGCCACGGGGTGCTACCAATTCAGGGTGACCCGGAATTCCGATTTGTTTGTCGACGAGGAAGAAATCGACGATCTGAAGCGAGCCCTAGAAGGGGAGCTTTCGGCGCGCCGCTTTGGCGATGAAGTGCGCCTCGAGCTGGCCGATGATTGCCCGGAAGAGGTGGAGGAGTTTCTCGTTCGCCAGTTCGAGCTGGAAGAAGATGATGTCTACCGCTGCAATGGGCCCGTTAACCTCACCCGGCTCATGGCCATTCCCGATCTCATCGACCGTCCGGATTTGAAATACCCGGGCTTCGCCTCGGGGATCCCGGCCCGGGTGCGCCGGAACGACGACATCTTTGATGTCATTCGCCGCGGAGACCTGCTGCTGCATCATCCCTTCGAGTCCTTCGCGCCGGTGATCGACTTCCTTCGTCAGGCCGCCCGGGATCCGAACGTGCTCGCGATTCGGCAGACGCTCTATCGGACCGGCGCCGACTCGGCGATTGTGAAGGCCTTGGTCGATGCCGCTCGGCGAGGCAAGGAAGTGATGGTGGTCATCGAGCTGCGTGCGCGCTTCGATGAAGAAGCCAACATTGAACTCGCGGAGACGCTTCACGAAGCGGGGGCCCATGTGGTGTACGGCGTGGTGGGCCATAAAACGCATTCCAAGATGATGCTCGTGTTGCGCCGGGAAGGGCGCATGCTTCGCCGCTATGTGCATCTTGGGACTGGCAACTATCACGCCCGTACGGCGCGCCTCTATACCGATTACGGCCTCTTTACCTGTGATGCGGCCATCGGTGACGACGTCCAAAAGATGTTCCAGCAGTTGACGGCCATGGGGCGAGTGGCCCGGCTGAAGAAGCTCATCCAGGCCCCCTTCAACCTCCACAAGCACATGGTAGATCTGGTGAACGCGGAGGCCGAGCGGGCCCGGGCCGGGGGGCAGGGCCGCATCATCGCCAAGATGAACTCGCTGGTAGAGCCGGAACTGATCCAGGCGCTCTATAGCGCTTCCCAGGCGGGGGTGGTCATCGACCTAATCGTGCGCGGGGTCTGCTGTCTGCGCCCCGGGGTAGAAGGGATTTCGGACAACATTACGGTGCGCTCCATTATCGGCCGCTTCCTCGAGCACACGCGCATTTTCTACTTTGAAAATGGGGATGAAGAAGAGCTGCTCTACCTGTCCAGCGCCGACTGGATGGATCGCAACTTTTTCCGCCGCGTAGAGACGTGCTTCCCCATCGAGGATCGCCGCCTGCGCCAGCGCATCATTCAGGAGTCGCTCCAGGGCTATCTGACGGACAATGCCCAGGCGTGGCTGCTCCAGGCCGATGGCACCTACCGGCGCGTCAGCGCGGGCAATGCGCGCCGTCGCAGTGCTCAGGAATCGCTGCTGAAAAGCCTAGCGGAGCGGGCCTAGGCCCGCTCCTCGAGGGCAAGGGTGTAGCCCAGGCTCCGCCACACTCTCCGTTCATCATCTAGGTCGAGGCGCGTTAGGGGATGGGTGCTCAGCCAGCGCTTGGGAAAGCTTAAGGTTAGCTGGCTGTCCCCGGCTTCCGCGGTGAAGGCCGCGGGCACGGCCATGTCGCTTCGGGCCCGGCATAGCACCACGGCGCAGCGCAGCAGCAGGGTGAGGCGAAGCAGCAGGGCTTGGGTGGCGCCCCGGAGGGGCTCAAAGAGTTCGCCGGGGAATTTGCGCCGGTGCGCCCTCACCAGCAGGGCGAGGCGTTCCTGTTCGGTCCGAGAGAACCCCGCCAAATCCATGTGCGTGAGCAGATAGGCGCCGTGCTTGTGGTATTGGCTATGGGCGACATCCATGCCCAGTTCGTGGAGCGCGCCGGCCCAGCGCAGGAGGTCAGCGGCGCTGGCGCCCTTAAGATCCCAGGCCCCGGCGGCTGCGGTGAGCAGACGAAGGCTTAAGCGCTGGACGCGCTGGGCCTGAGCTTGATCGATGTGGAAGCGCTCACGCAGATTCGCCACCGTGCTTTCCCGGGCATCGGCGTTGCCCTTTCGCCCGGCCAGGTCCCAAAGCAGGCCCTCCCGTAGCGCACTTTTGGAGGTATCCATGCGCTTGAGACCCAGGGCATCGAAGACGCCGCTGAGGATGGCCAGGCCCCCGGGGAACACCGCAGCGCGCTGCTTGGGCACGCCGGTGAGCAGGGTGCCCGCAAGAACCGCTTCCCGGAGGGCTTCCAGGCCCTCGGGGGTAATGGGCCCCGGGGCGCCGAGCAGCTCTGCCTGGGCGTCCTGTACCGCGAGGATGGTTCCGGAAGCCCCAAGGGCGTCGTCCCATCCCCGGGCTCGGTAGGCCGCTTCGATGGACTCCATTTCCTGTCGCGCGGCCAGCCGCGCCTTCTTCATGCCTTGCGCCGTAGGCGGGGACCCCGGGGGAAAGAAGCGCTGGCTTGCGCTCACGCAGCCCATGAACAGGCTTTCGAGGAGCTCGGGCTGGTGATCCGTGCCGATAATCAATTCCGTGGAGCCCCCGCCGATGTCCACCACTAGATGGCGCCGTCCACCGCTCGGGGCGCCGTGGGCGACGCCCAGGTAGATGAGCCGCGCCTCTTCCCGGCCCGCAATCACCTCTACGGGGAAGCCGAGGGCGGCCTCGGCGGCGCGGAGGAAGGTGCCGCCGTCGCGAATGCGGCGCAGCGTGTTGGTCCCGACGATGCGCACGTTCTCCCGGGGCAGGCCCCGGAGGCGCTGACCAATCCGCCCCAGGCTCTTAAGGGCTCGGTCCGCGACGTCGTCCCGGAGTCGGCCGCTGTCCCCCAGCCCTTCCGCCAGACGCACCATGTCCTTGAGCCGGTCGATGACCCGCAGCCGGTCGCCTTTGAACTCCGCAATCAGCAGGTGAAAGGAGTTCGATCCGAGATCGAGGGCGGCCATGGGCCCGGAGGCGGGAAGGGACAATTCTTGCACGGGGGTGTTTCCAGGGGACCGGGGCGGACACTCCGCAGTGGCCCTATTGTGCCCCGCTCCCAGGGAAGGGTCGATGCTTAGCGACGGACCGCGGGGGTTTCCAGGGGAAGGCCCGCGCCGCGATGGCGAAGGAAGAGCTCGAGTTCCAGGTAGGGCTCGGCCCCAAAGGGGTAGGGCTCGGCCCGCACCGCCTCGTTGCACCACCGGAACATGCGATGGCGGGAGCCCAGGGTTTGCCAGGTGAGGCGGTAGATGGGGAAGCCGTTGATCATGCCCTCGGAAACGCGATCGCCCCGGAGCCGGGCCCCGTTATAACGCTCGTGGCAATCGGCGCAGGAGAGCCCAAGCTGGCCTCGCCGTTCCCGGAAGAAGGCCTCCCCTCGGGCCAGGGCCGGGGCGGCTTCCGGGACAACGACAGCGCTCAGGGGGAGGCCCCGGGCGCCGTGAGCGAGGCGCGTGGTTAGCGCAAGGAGTGCCTCCGATTCAAAAGGTGCGGGAGCCTGATGCTGGCGCTCGCTTTGGCACTGACGAATGAGACCCTCAAGATTCTCGAGGCGCTGGGTGGCGGGGTTCCACCGCGGCAAGGTGGGAATGACCTCCCGAAGGTTTTCCGGGGCCCCGTGGCAACTTGCGCAGGCGGGCACCCCCGGGGCCGGGGGCGCCTGCCACAGAGCTTCGCCCCGATCGACCCAGAGCAGGCCAGGATTGGCGAAGGGGTCGGCTTGCAGGGCCTTGAGCTCCTCTCCCAGATAGGCGAGGCCAGACTGGGCAGCGCTTGCGCTGAGGCTGAGGCCCACGCCCAGGGCCAGGCACAGGGTTAGGCACCCCTTGGGCGAGCGCCGCGGCTGTACCCTAGGGAACAACGGTCAGCATCCGCGTTTCCGTCAGCGTTGCCCCCCGGTCGTCCGCCACTTCGAGCGTCACCGGTCCTGTTTCATCGGCGATAAAGCTCAAGGCGAAATAGGGATTGGCCGCGATGGCGGGGCGCAGAGTGAGATCAGCGATCACCCGGTTGCCATAGCTGACCCGCAAGGTAGTGAGAATGTGCCGAGGAATGCGCGCGCCGTCCTCACCGATGCGATAGCCCGTTTCCATGGGGTGCTGCAGCAAAAGGCGTAGGGAGATCACGCTTCCTGCGCGTGCCTCCGTGGGGAGTGCCAGGCGCACGGGCGGGCTTAGCGTACCCATTGGCCGTAATTTTCATCGATGCAGGCCCCTCGGGTGACCAGCACGGTGACGCTGTCGAGGCCCAGCCGGCCGTCGGCCCAGCGGCCCACGGCGGTGAGATTCTGGGTGGCCGACAGGCGAATGCGGGTGGCCAGCTCCGGTAGGGCCGGAGCCTGGAAATGGGCTTCCAGGCCCCAGGGCTCGGGATTCCGGGGCATAAACAGGTAGAGCGCCTCCGGGGGATCCTGAGGATCCTCCCCGCGCACGCTCACGGCGACGGAGAGCCCGCTTTCCACGAGGCGAGACACGTCGAGCCGAACCCCCCCGGGGGTCGGCACCTGATCGCCGAAATGGGTTTTGAAAACGGCGCGGAGATCCCCCGTTTCCGGCACCGAGGCTGCGCCGAGGGCCCGGGGCAGCACGGTCAGGGTGAGGGCGCCGCCGCCGCCGGCGACCACCTGGCGTCGCGTTAAGCGCTCAGCCATGGCCAAGGGTGGTTAGCCAGGCCACGATCGCTTCCCGAACGTGGGCCGGGAGGAGCGGTTTGCCCTGGAGGGTCGGGGGGATGCGAGGGCCCGTCGCGGGGCGGCCGTAGGTGGGCATGACCGTGCCCGGGCGAAGGGCTCGGGCGTCCATGAGTAGGGACCGAAGGGCGTCCTCGTCAAGGCGCAGCCCCACCCCGGAGAGGGAGGGGCCTATCGTCCCCTGATCTCGAGGGTCGTGTCCTGGCAGGTGATGGCAAATGCCGCAGTCCCCCACGGCGGGGTCCGCGGCCCAGCGAGCCCCTTGCTGCGCGAGGGGCGAGGCGCCTTGGGCGCCCGGGGCGCCCAAGGCGGCCCCGCTGGAAATCAACGCTGCCGCCAAAAGGGCCAACCCTAGGGTGGTCCAGGGCCTCACGAGCGCGACCCCCCTTCCCGGAAAGCGTCGACACGGATGCTTTCGTACCAGCCCCGGGCGTGGGCGGCCTCAGCGCCGCGAACGGTGCTCACCGATTCCCCTAGGGCGCTGGGGCTCGGCGACAGGCCGCTGCCCGCAGCGAGGCTTTCCAGCCGCCCGCCCTTGACGGCGTAGCTGCCCACCACGGCGATGCCTGCATCGGGAGCCACAAGGCTGTAGCAGGTGTTCAGCAGTATCGGGTCGGGTCGAGGGACGCCAGCGAGGTCGGCGATGAGCGCGGCAGCGCAGGCCTTTCCCTGGCTGTTGGCAGCGAAGGCGGACTTCGGCATGGGGTTTGCAATGGCGGCATCGCCGAGGATGTGGACATCCTTCGCCAGGGGTGACTCAAAGCCCGTGGGCTCAATAGGGCACCAGCCCTGGCCGCCGTCGAGCCCCGCGCGGCGGAGGAGGGCCGGGGCCCGCTGCGGTGGAATGACATTCCCAAGGTCCGGGGAGAAGCGATCGAAATCGGTCTCAATGAGGCCTGTTTTCCCGTCGACCCGGCGAAGCCCGGCCCCATTGCTTAAGCCCTGCCACTCCAGATTCGGATAGCGGGCCTCCCACGCCGCCTTGAAGAGGGCGTCCTTGGTAAAGCGATCCTTGCCATCGAGGAGGAGCAGCTTGGTCCGGGGCCGGTGCCGCTGGAGCCACCAGGCCAGGAGGCTGGCGCGCTCGTAGGGGCCCGGGGGGCAGCGATAGGGGTTCGGTGGAATGGTCATCACCACCAGCCCGCCGTCGGGGACGGCTCGGAGCCGCTCGGCAAGGCGCAGGCTTTCGGGCCCGGCCTCCCAGGCATGGGGAAAGCGGGCCGCGGCAGCGTCGTCGTAGCCGTCGATCGCCTCCGTGGCCAGTTCGATGCCCGGCGCGAGCACGAGCTTGTCGCCGGTAAGGCGCCGGCCATCTTCAAGGATGAGGGCGCGGTGCTCCGGCTCCACCGCCCGGACCCGAGCGCGGATGAGCGTGGGGGCTCCGGCCCCAGAGAAGGCGTCGTAGCGCACTTCCAGGGTCCCAAGGTCCGTGGGCGCTAGGAGCGCCGTATTGCTGAAGGGGCAGGTCCAGTAGCGCTCCGGGGCCGCCACCACCGTGACCGCCAGGTTCGGGGCCCAGCGCTTCAGCGCCCAGGCAAGGCTGGCGCCGGCAAAGCCCGCGCCCAGGATCAGCACCGAGGCATGGGACCCCCGCGATGAGGCGGCGGAAGGCGGCGCCATGCTTAGGCTCGATGCGCCCAGCAGCGCAGCCCCAGTATGGGTCAGGAATCGACGGCGATTCATGGCGCCGTCCCGTAGTGGTCCGCCAGGGCCCGTAGCGTTTCGGGTTCAAGGATGGCGGCAAAGCGGGCCATGACGTGCCCCGGGGCCGTTGCGGCCGCGGGGTCGTCTTGCCATTGCTGGAGCTTCGCGGCGAGGGCGTCGGCGCTCTGCCCCCGCAGCGCTGGCATAGCGCCGCTGCCCCGCCCCTCGGGGCCGTGGCAGCCGTTGCAGGCCGCGGCCCAGCGGGCCACGGTGCTTGGGGGTTCAAGGGCCAAAAGGGGCGCGGCGAGGGGAAGGCTGGCCAGGGCCAGCCAGGGAAGGCACCGCCGCGCCATGGGCCCTAGCTCCAGCGTAGATCGTGCTGGGCGATGGGCAGGGCGCGAATGCGGCGCCCGGTGATTTTGTAGATGGCGTTTACCACCGCCGGGGCCGTGGGCGGCAGGGCCGGTTCGCCAATGCCGCCCCAGTGCTCACCCCCGGAGAGGGAGAAGTGCGTTTCCACCGCCGGGGCCTCCACCATCTTCACGACCCGGTTGCGGTCAAAGTTTTGCTGCACCACCTGACCGTTTTCGATGTCGCTGCGGCCCCAGAGGGCAGCGGAGAGGCCGTAGATCACGCTGCTTTCGACCTGCTCTGCAATGGTCCGGGGGTTCACCGTATTCCCGCAGTCGATGGCCGTGACCACCCGCTCGACCTTCACTTCCCCGCTTTGGGTCACCGTGACTTCGGCAACCTGGGCGCAGATGGAGCCAAAGCTTTCGTGGATGGCGATGCCCTGGGCGGAGCCCGGGGCCATGGGGCGACCCCAGTTCGCCTTTTCCGCCGCCAGGTTCAGGGTATTGAGCATGGCGGGATGCTTGTGAAGTAGGGCCTGGCGGAAAGCGAGGGGATCCTGCCCCGCGGCCTCGGCCATCTCGTCGATAAAGGCTTCGAGGGCAAAGCCGTTTTGCGAGCTCCCCACGGAGCGCCAGAACCACACCGGCACGGGGGTCCGCTTTAGGTGATGCTCGATGCTGACGTTGGCGATGTCGTAGGGCTGGTTTTCCAGGCCCTCCGTGCTCGAGCCGTCGAGCCCGTTCTGGACCACCTCGGGGCGGAAGCCCGCAAGGATGGAGTGGGTGGCGGAGCGATTGAGCAGGGCCACGGGTTTACCGTTTGCGTCGAAGCCGGCCTTGAAGCGCAGAGCGGCGAGGGGGCGGAAGTGTCCCGTGCGCGTGTCCGCTTCCCGGCTCCAAAGCACCTTCACCGGCGTATTGCCCAGGGCCTTGGCAATGGCCAGGGCGCGGCGGGCGAAGTCCGGCATGCTGCGCCGACCAAAGCCGCCGCCCAGGAAGCAGTTGTGCACGTGGATCGTTTCCGGCGCCCGGCCGAGGATTTCCGCGGCGGCGCCGAGCACCGATTCGGGGTTTTGGGTGCCGGTCCACACGTCGACCCGGTCCTTGGCGATGGACACGGTGCAGTTCACCGGCTCCATGGCGAGGTGCGCCAAATAGGGGGCGTCGTAGTCTGCTTCGATGACCGTTTCTGCGCCTTCGAGGCTGGCGTAGGTATCTCCTTCCTCGTGGGCGACCACGCCTCGGCGGTCAAGGTCGCCCTTAAATTCCGCCCGCATGGCATCGCTGCTTGCGCCTGCGTTCGGGCCCAGGTCCCACTCCGGGGAGAGGGCCTCGAGGCCCTTCCGTGCACGCCAGTAGCTGTCGGCGATGACGGCGAAGCCGTCCTCCACACGGATCACCTTCTTCACGCCCTTCACGGCGAGCGCCGGGGCGTCATCCAGGGCTGCAAGGGTGCCGCCCCACACGGGGCAGGCGT
>Ga0181588_10002103_pt1 | contig 17373 bp, 17 predicted proteins | sample 071ome_26_FD_148607 | JGI IMG/M metagenome (GOLD analysis project Ga0181588, IMG submission 148607) | Coastal salt marsh microbial communities from the Groves Creek Marsh, Skidaway Island, Georgia - 071409BT metaG (spades assembly) | ecosystem: Environmental > Aquatic > Marine > Intertidal zone...
TGGCAATGACCCGCGCACCACGCAGCGCGGCCACGACGGACAGCACGCCACTGCCCGCACCGATATCGGCCACCTGATCACCATCGACAACCACATCGAACACCGCCGATGCCGCCATCATCGTCGTCGGGTGGTCGCCCAGTCCGAATGACACCCCGGGCTCAATGAAGACCACCGGGCCAACGGCATCGTCGGGCGGTGTGCACCAGGCCGGGCAGAGCACAAGGTCGCCGAGCACGACCGGTGCAGCAAACTCGCGCCACGACTCCGCCGGTGTTGCATCGATCGTGACGAGGCGGCTGTGCGCCCTTGGGTCACATCCGTTTAATAGTTGGCTGAGGTCAACATGATGAAGAACGGTCCGCAACTCAACTGTTTCTGCGTCGACCCGCACCTCTTCCACTGCACCGGCGCCCAGGCTCCACAATCGATCGGCCACAATCTCGGCATCCTCTACCGACACCGTGACGCGGAGCTGCTCGATATGAGTGGAGCGGTCGGGCTCACCCATCGAGGCGGCGCAATTCAGCGGCAAAACGGCGCCCGCGATCCACATAGGACTGCGCTGCCTGGGCAATCATCGCGGCGTCGGCTCGATCGGGCTTGATGACCGCCGGCGACCCGACGGCGAGGGCCCCAGAGGGGATGTCGACGTCATAAAGCACGACTGAATTCGCCGCCACGATTGCGCCGGTATGCACCACCGAACGATGCAGCACCATCGCAGCATTTCCGATCAGGCATCCATCGGAGATTGTGCACCCCTCAAGATGCACGATATGCCCGATCACACAGTCATCGCCGACGATCGTGTGATCCATCGGGGTGGTGTGCAGCACACAGTTGTCCTGAATGCTGGTGCGTGCACCGATCACAATGCGCCCATCGTCGCCGCGCAAGACGGCGCCCGGCCAAATCGATGACTCCGCACCAATGGTCACGTCGCCGATGATGACGGCATCGGGATGCACATAAGCCGAGGGATCGATGGAGGGGGACGCGTCGCCGAGTGCGTAGATGGGCATTGGCACACCGTAGCCCTGACCCAACACGCCCGCGCCGGATTCGACCCATTCCGTGGGTGTTCGCTCTCACCACCCGCTACCGTTTCGCCCCATGTCCCGACGGATCGACATCGAGATCACCAGCGCCCGCGATGACGGCGGTTGGACCTGGCGTGCAGCAGGAGCCAAGAACCCCCGCGGCGTGGTCGCTGCTGGCACCCTTCCTAGCGACATCGCTGTTGGTTCGGTGCTGAAGGTTGAGGTTGAGCAGGGCTTGGACAGCATCGAGATCGTGCAGGTGCTGTCAGGCCGTGAACGCCGCGACCGCGATGATCGTCTCGAGGTCCTTGGTCGCGACGAAGAGTTCGTCCCTGTCATCGAGACTCGCGCACGACGCGAACGCGGTGAACGTCGCGACGGTGACCGGCGCCGCCGCCGGCGCGATGATGGCGAGGGACGCAAGGACGGCGACCGGCGGCGCAACGACGGTGACCGCCGCCGAGACGGGGCAAGCGACGGACGCGATGGCGACGGTCGTCGTGGCCGCCGCGACGGCGATGACCGAAGCGAACGCCGCCAAGGCCGTGGCCGCGGAGGACCCCGCTTCACTCCGCCACCCGAGATGCCGCAGCGTCCAAAACCAAAGCGACTTCGCCCCGGTCGCCAGCATCGCACAGCGGTATTGGCTGACCTTCCCGCCGAGCAACAGCCAATCGCCGAGCTCGCCCTCAAGGGGATGGCGGCAGTCCGCAGTCGACTCGCGGAGGAAAACACACGGCTCGCCGCTGAGGGCCGTGCCGTCATGCCCGAAGACACGGTCATGCGACTGGCCGAGAACCTACTCCCCCGCCTTCGTGTCGCGGAATGGCGTGACCGTGCCGACGCCGCACTTGCCACCGCTGATCAGGTGGACATGCGCGACCTGCGCTCGGTCCTCACAGCTGCAGGCGATCCAAGCATTGCACGCGACTCATCGACATCAGCTGTGGTCGAACAGCTGCGAGACGCGCTGGCGCGGCGCCAAGAGCAAGAACTCCAACTGTGGTTCTCCGATGTTGATGCAGCACTCGCCATCGGCCGCGTGATCCGGGCGTTGCGCCTCTCCTCACAGCCACCGAAGGCAGGTGTCGTGTTCCCCGCCGACATCGCGACCCGCCTACTTGATTCGACCAATGCCACGCTGACGCCAATCGAGAGTCCCGACCGCTGGATAGCCGTGCTTGAAGCCGCAGCATTTTCTCCGATCCGGAAGATGGTGACGCCGATGGGCGCACCGACCACCGTCACCGACGAGTTGCGCGCAACAGTCGAACGCATCGGACCGGCAATGCCCCAGATCGCCGCCATGTTCGGTGTGGAGGTACCTGAGGGTGCGCCCATGCCGCGCCCGCTGCGCACCGGGCCACCACGCCGCGACGGTCAAGGAGCTGCCGGCGGCGGCACGGATCGCCGACGCAAGGGACGTCGGGGCGAGGCCCCCACAGGCACGACCGCCGAGGCTGCTGCCAGCGATACCACCGATACCACTTCGTCATCCGAGACCAGCCTGAGCGACGACACCACTACTGATGTCCCGTCATCAACAGACGCCGGTGCCCCAGCTCAGGAGACACCCGTTGACGAGGTTTCCGCAACCGACGATGGCGTCTCCGACGACGTCACCGAAGATGCCGTGATGGCTGACGAAGCATCTGCGGGCAACACCGGTGATGCGCCTGCAGATGGCACCGACGGCGTTCCGGGGTCAACCGAGGCCACCGACGAACCAGAACGAGCAACAGCAACCGACGACGACACCACAGCACCCGCCTAAGTGCACAGCAGCCTGCCGCGTTGTGGCGACTGTGCACTCCCTAGGCTGTGTTGATGGCTGACATCGTTGAATATCACTCCGAAGGCCGCGTCGCGGTCATTACCCTGAATCGACCCGAGGCCCGTAACGCCGTCAACGGCGATGTTGCTGCCGGCCTTGAAGCTGCTGTCGACCGAATGGAGGCCGACGAGCAGGTGTGGGTTGGCATTCTTACGGCTAACACCGCTGGCCAAGAACGCCCCGTGTTCTGCGCCGGAGCCGATCTCAAAGCGATTAACTCCGGTGACGCTGGGGCTTTGAACACTGAGCGTGGAGGTTTCGCCGGATTCGTCTACCGCGAGCGCACGAAGCCAATCATCGTGGCTGTCGATGGCCTCGCCACCGCGGGCGGATGCGAGATCGTTCTGGCGGCCGACATGGTGGTGGCCACTGAGCGATCTGCCTTTGGCCTCGCCGAGGTAAAACGAAATCTGATCGCTGGGGCCGGAGGGTTGTTCCGTCTTCCACGCGCAATCGGGCAGGCTGCAGCCATGGAGGCGATCCTGACCGGTGAGCCAATTCCCGCCGAGCGAGCCCACCAGCTTGGGCTCATCAACCGGCTCGTGCCTGCTGGCGGCGCGATGGATGCTGCCCAACAGCTCGCGGACCAGATCTGTGCCTGTGCCCCACTGGCAGTGTGGGCATCACGCCGCGTTGTTCTCGCATCCGCGTGGGCCGACGATGACACCTTGAAGAAGATGACGAATCAAGCCTTTGGAGAAGTGCTCGCCTCCGAGGACACAAAAGAAGGTCTCACAGCATTTATCGAAAAGCGGCCACCGAACTGGTCTGGGCGCTGACCGCTATCGCAACCGCTGGTATCGACACTTCCATCGCCCCACTGCACCCTGATCGACGGTGCGTGACGGTGGAAATGGACGAGTTCCACTCACGACTGTGTAGGGCGTAACGGCACCGACACCGTGATTGCCCGAGCGACGATCCCCGCCCGTTCAAACAGATTCTTCAGATCACGATCACCTGGCAGGGCGGTCCCCTCCAACAGGCGTGACCCTGCATCAACCGCTGCAGAGAGTGCCGCCTCGAGCAACCAGTCCCCGAAACCAACCTCACGGGCACCGGGAGTGACGAACACCGATTCGACGACCGCCACGTCCCCTGGGATCAACACCAGATAGCCGATACCGACTCCATCGATCTCGGCGATGAACACGTTCGCATCATCGTCGAACCAGCGCCCACGCCGCGCCGGCACGACCTGACACCAGCGCTCACCTCCGCGCGTCTCGAGTAATGCATCGCGCGCCTCAGCTTCAAGCTCATCGAGAACGGGACAATCCTCCGGCACTGCCCGGCGGACGACCTGTTCCATCAAGCCGACAGGATCGGGCAGTCGTCGTCGCCGACTGGGCATGCGGGCGCGTTGGACCTCACCAGCAAGAAACAACTCGGGCACATCTGCTCATCGGCGCGCTTGGGCTTCACACCCTCAGCAGCTTCACCGCGCTCCTCGACGACCGGGGTCTCTTCTTCGTCCTCATCATCGTCGGTAACGGTGACCATACGGTCTTTCAAGATGGTGTCGAGGTCGGCCTCCACATCATCGGGATTGACCATGTCGTCATCGTCATCGTCACCATCGTTGGCCGCACGGCGCCGCGACGACGAGGACGAATCATCATCGCCGTCGTCATCACCTTCGTCATCTTCGTCGCCATCGCCGTCGTCGTCGTACTCGCCGTCGTCCTCATCATCGTCGCCGTCGAAGTCGTCGTCCCCGTCGAAATCGTCGCCGTCCATGTCCTCGTCGTCGGCGTCAGCCTCGTCGCTCACGTCGAGACCTTCGAGATCCTCATTGTCGATGTCGTCAGCCATGAAATACGCGTCCTCGGTCGGGTCTATTGCGGTTGCGCCGGATGGTAGACCACACAGCACGGCCACGCACTCTCCATCGTGCGACGTCTGTCACATCAGTGATGGTCAGGTGGCACGACGAGCAGCGATTCGGCGCTCCGCGTCAAGGCGCTCAAGCTCCGGCGCCTCATGGGTCACATGGGTCATCGCATCCGCGATAGCGCGATGACCAGCGACTTCGGCGATGCATCGGTGCATTTCAAGCGCCACACGCCGATACGACGGGTGGCCTTGCGGACTCGATCGCAATTCGATCAGATGCATGGCTTCACGGGCATTGAACTGCATCGAATATCGCAACCGGTACGCCATTGCCACGGCGTACTGCGCCTGCTGATCAAAATCAGGCCGCAACACGTCGAAGAGTTCAGCCGAACGCTCCATCGATTCATCGAACAACGGACCCGCCCCCGCCTCATCCACCAACTCTGGCCGGACAAAGCCGTGGTTCGGCGTTAGGTGCTGCCATTCGATCGTCAGCATGCGGTGCCGCTGCAGGTCACGGAATGCGCCATAATCGCTGAGGATGTCAAAGCGATAATCACTGCGCTCAAATGCCCGGCCTGGACGGTGACGCCGGTTCGTGCGATCCCCCACCGCAGCGCGCAACAGCGCGGCCCGCTGTTCGGCACCCAGATCCGCCACAAGTGCGGCCAGTTGACGCTCGCCGAGGTGGGAATGCGGGTAGCAGATCGCAGCCAGCAGTTTGTCCTCGGCCTCGGGATCGAAATCAACGAGTTCGACCTCGGCCACCGAGTCGACCGGCGTGCGTCCGAATAATGAATCGACAAGCTCTTCGGTATCGCCGCGCACATTGCTGAGATACTCGGACCAGACGCCGCCACGTTCGGGCACGTCAACGCGCCGCAAGAAACTTGGGATGACCTTGCGCAACTCAACGAGCATCTGATCGGCGTATTCGCGCGCCTCGGGAAGCGGATGGGCTCGCATACGTAACAGCAGTGCCTCATAGGCCTGGCCACTGCCGTAGATACCAACGTTCGACGTGGCAGCCGCAGGCAGCATCCCTCGTACAGCATCAAGCGCCTTGGCCCGTGTGGCCTGCCGGTAGACGAAATCAGAGTCGTTGGGCTGCTGCACAACGGTGCGACGGACGTGGTCGGTCACGATCTGCGCGGCCTGTGAATAGTTGTCGAACATGCGGTCCATCTCGCCGATGTACCGGGTGCCGTGACGGCTCGCCAGAAGCGCCGGATCACGATGGAAGCGATAGCGGCCACCGAAGCGTGCGTCATAGGAGATGTACCGGGTGCTCTGCTCGAGGTAGCTCATCAGCCGCCCCCATTCCAGCACCTTGGTTAGCAGATTCGAGGCCTGCTCGCAGGCCAGATGCAAACCACCGAGCTGCGCAACCGAGTCGTCGCCGTACTCAACGAACACTTTTTCGTAGAGCGACTCGGCACGATCGAGCCCAACGGTGGCGTCAACAGTCGCATCGCCGCCGACATCGAGTTCGCCCACGAACTCATCGAGGAACAAACGGCGCAGGCTCTTTGGCGAGCGTGAATAGCGAGCGAATAACGCGCCCTTCACCACCTCGGGCAAGTTGACGAGGGCGAAAACCGGGCGGTCGAGATTCGTGAAGTATCGCCGGAGGACATCGGCCTCATCGGGGGTGAACTCCTCGGCGACGTAGGTCACGACATCACATCGTACGATCGCTCAGCCGGGTCGGCGTGGATACTCTCAGAGCCGCACGTGCACTGCTTCGGGCGCGACTCGCAACTGCAGTGATGCGATCCGGCCCGGGACGCGGCGGCCGTCCACCCACACCCGCTCACCTCGCTGGAGGTCGTGCACGTAGTCGTGTACCCGCCGAACACGAAGGGCAGGATGCGGTAGATGAGCACCGAGGCGTGATCGGCGCGCTGCCCCGACGCGCTGGCGCAGCGACATCGACGCGTCAACACTGAACAGGTCCGCTGCCCCGTCACCGGGATGTGCGCGCGGAGCGAGTTCGTACCGCCCGATGAAACCAGCGTTGGTCAACACATGCCAGGCCCCGACCAACCGGCCGAGCCGATGCGGAGCGCGACCGATCAATACATACGACGCCGCAACGGCGATCGTTATGTCCTCTGAGCGCACCTCGATGAGATCGACCGCTACGGTCGCATCGCCAGGATCACCCATCGGCGCCCCGAGGGCACGGTGCACGTCACCGCCGCGCAGCACGACCGCACCTCCCATTGCGGCCGCCAACTCCCTATCGCTCGTCACAGTCACCTCAGCCGACGCGCTGTCGCGGCGCGCCCACTCGTCACCCGGGGTGATCATCGCTGCGCTCCCCCATCGTCCGATGCCGGTTGTACCACGGCAGAATCCGCAACAACGCCGCGGACGCCCGCGGCAACTGCGCCTGCCGCGGCTGCGGCCACCGCATCGTCAGGTGCCACCTGTGAGAGCTGCTCACACAGGTCAACCACTTGGCGAATCGTGCGCACGAAATCGCCTCCGGTCAGGTCGGTCCCGTCCACCAGATCGGCGAAGGATTCACCATCGACCCAGCCGTAGGCAATATCACTGAATCCCCCGTCAGGATCACGTGGGCGAGGGGCTCCGTACCGATCGGACAGCTTCACGAGGTCGGCATGTAGCCGCTCCAGTGAACGCGCTCGACGCGCAACCTCCGCGGTTGGATAGCGCGCCGGCGGTGGTGGTTCAGGGCTGCGGTCCTCGTACACCACACATGATGCGAGCGCTGCAACTTCAGGAGCTGACAGACCGTTGAAGAGGCCCCGGCGAATTGCCTCGGCAACCAAGAGGTCGCTCTCGTGAAACAGGCCGGCGATCACATCACCATCCTCAGCCAGACACCATGCCGAGGCATCGACGTACCCGAGTTCGGCTAACACGGCGACAACCGCATCGAAGTCACGTCCGAGCGACCCGCGCCGCTCACCCACCCGGCGCTCGATCTCGGCGATATCCCGCGCAACACGATCGGCGTCGTCTGCGGCGCGCAGGCGGCGCCGCAAGTCTGGGTCGGCTTCCACTGGATGTCCCTGTGGTTGGCTGGCAGCACCGCGACGGCTGCGTGCTCCCGGCGGCCGAAGGTCGGCCCGTTTGAGCCGCCGCGCCACCTCTTGGCGGTACTCGCGCCGATGCGGTGTATAGGCCCCTGGAAGTTGTACGCGTCCCGCCGCCATCGGAGGTGCATCGAAGTCGCGAGTCGATAACGACGCAACCCGACCAGGCGCGGTGACAACATCGAGGCGGATCCCTGCCGAGCGAGCTGCTGTGGCAACGACGACCACCGGGCCTCGATATCCGCCCGCCCGAGCATGGATGACATCGCCCGGTCGTAACGCTGCGACACCCGCGGCGATCGGATCACCGGGCGTCACGCGCCCGCCAGTGCGGTAATCGTCGATGTCCCCATATGGACTCGTCGCTGTTGTGTGCAGCTCGTCATAGCGGTCACGGCGACGCTGGAGACGACCTTCGAGCCGCACCACCTCGGCATCGCCTTGGAACTGGGCAAACGACATGGTGAGGAGGCGTCGAGCTGTTGCGCGGTCGTGACGTCTCACCAGATTCGCCACCATGTTGTACGTCGGGCGGAACACCGAGCGCAGAGCAAACGAGCGGCTAGCGGCAAGATCAGCGATCGCTGAGAACCGCACCCACGGGCTCCACAGAACGACCGCGGCTCCCATGTCGTCGATCCCTCGTCGGCCGGCCCGGCCGGTCAACTGCGTGAATTCACCGGCAGACAACGAGACGTGATGATCCCCGTTGTACTTCGTGGTGCGTTCGATCACCACGCTGCGCGCCGGCATATTCACTCCCACGGCAAGGGTCTCGGTGGCGAACACAACTTTCACCAAACCCTCTGCGAAGCAGCGTTCCACCACCTCTTTGAACGGCGGAACCATTCCCGCATGATGCGCGGCAATGCCGGCCGCGAGCCGCATTTCGAACCCAGCGGCATCGAGTACCTCGAGATCAGCGGGATCAAGACCCGCAAGACGCTCGGACACGATCTCCGATATGCGCGATCGCTCATCGTCATCGCAGAGCACCAAGCCAGCATCCACACAATTCGTCGCCGCCTGCTCACACTGCGCTCGCGAAAACACGAACACGATGGCTGGCAACATGTCGCGGCGCCGCAACTGCTCGATCACCTCGACACGGTCCGGGGTTGCCAATCGACGCGCATTCGGGGCACGGCGGCGTCGATCACGACCACGGTGACGTGGACCCGCCGACTCGTCAAGTCGCAACAGCGAACGGTTCTGGCCTCCGTCGAGGAACATCGGCTCGAAGACCACCCGATCATTGGTCAGGTCCTCCACCATGAAATGGTCCTCGAGCGGAACCGGTCGTCGGGTCTCCACAACCGAGTCTGTCGGTCCACGAACCGTAGAGATCCACTCGGCCAACTCGCCGCTGTTCGACACCGTTGCCGATAGCGCGACCAGGGCGATGTGCTCGGGCAGGTGGATGATGATCTCCTCCCAGACCGGCCCGCGGTAGGCGTCTTGGAGAAAATGGACCTCGTCGAGCACGACCACCGCCAACTCGTCAAGATCTCGTGACGCCGCGTAGATCATGTTGCGCAGAACCTCGGTGGTCATCACCACAACATTGGCGCCGGGACGGTGACTCGTATCACCGGTAAGCAGCCCGACCGCTTCCTCACCATGGCGCTCAACGAGGTCTCGATACTTCTGGTTGGACAGCGCTTTGAGCGGTGTGGTGTAGAAGGCGCGTCGGCCAGCGGCAATTGCTCGTTCGATGGCGTACTCCGCGGGCAGTGTCTTTCCGCTGCCCGTCGGTGCGGCGACGACCACATGCCGACCCTCATCGATCGCATTCATCGCCTCTATTTGGAAGCGATCGGCATCAACTCCGCGCGCGTCGAGGAATGACCTCCGCACGTGATCACTCATCACGGCGACGCACGAGCAGTCGGCCGATTCCCGCGGCTGCAAAATAGAGCGCCACCATCGGCACCGACAGAGTGGCTAACGAGATGGGGTCACCACTAGGTGTGATTGCCGCAGCGATGAAGACCGTTCCCACGACCGCGTACCGCCACCCTCTCACGAGCGTGCGCGGCGTCAGAATGCCCACCAGTTGGAGGAACACCAACAGAACCGGCACGGTGAAGCCGACGCCGAACGCAACGATCATCAACGTGACGAGGCGGACATAGGCACTGACCCGGAACGCCTGGTCAACTCCTTCGCCCGACCATCCGATCAGGAACTCGAGGGCCCGATCGAGTGTGCTGTACGCCAGCAAACCACCGGCGACGAAGAGGATCACGGTTGCCAGCACGAAGCCGATGGCGAACCCGCGCTCACGACGATGCAGCGCTGGCACGATGAACCGCCACAGTTGCCACAACAGAATCGGCAAAGCGAGGACCACTCCCCCATACGTCGCCACTCTCAACCGCGTCGTCAGGCCCTCGACTGGGTCGAGGGTGAACAGGTTCACATCATCGGCGATCGTGTCATAGGACATACCGCAGTATTCCGCTGGCGATCGCCGACACAGGGCGACATACGGCGCGGTCAACCACGAGAGCACACGGTCGTACACCACGACCACCACGATCACGCCGGCGAGAACGGCAACAGCCGATTTGATGATGCGACTTCGTAACTCCGCCAAATGGCCGGTGACCGGCATCGTCGCCGATGCATCGCGACGACTCATTGAGTACCACCCGGGCCCACATCGTCACGATCAGGCGCCGCATCACCATCATCGGTGGCGTCGCGATCATTTGCACCTGGTCGTTCTCCGGACCCATCACCCGGCGCGGGCGTCGACAGGTCTGTGGGGTCGGTCATCCCATCGCGGACCGATTCCGCAGTGCCGCGCGCGACATCATGTAGATCCCGCGCCGGGTCGACGACAGCGGAACGCAGATCGTCCATCGGTTCCGCGACCGCGGACCGGAACTCCTCGGTCACTTCATTTCCCATGCGCCGCAACTGCCCCAGAGCACGCCCAAGTCGCCGCATCGCATCGGGAAGCCGCTCGGGTCCCAACACGACGAGAGCCAGCACGGCGATGATGATCAGCTCGCCGCCCTGCAGGTTGAACACGACGTGAGTCTACGACCGTGCGATGATGCGACCTCGTGCAGCAGCAACTCCCCTCCCTGATCGACCCGCCGATTCTGTTCGCGCACCGTGGTGCCCGTGCGCACGCTCCGGAGAACACGATGGATGCGTTCGAGTTGGCGCTGCGGCTTGGTGCTACCGGTCTGGAGAGTGACGTATGGTGCACCGCCGACGGCGTGGCGGTCTTGGACCACGATGGCCGCATTGGTCACCGCTTTGCTCGCTCCCGTTCCATCGCCCGAGTGCGCCGGAATGACCTTCCGTCGCATATCCCTGACTGGGTCGATCTGTTCGAGCTCGCCCGTCGACACTCGGTGCCGGTCTCACTCGACATTAAGGGCGATGATCCCGACACGATTGCCGACGCGGTTCTCGATGCCGTGGAACCCGCATGGCGCCCGCACGTGTGGCTGTGCCATCCCGATATCGATGTGACCCTGCGACTCCGGAAACGTCACCGGGATGCACGGCTTGTGGATTCGACTCGACTGCACCGCATCGCCGAGGGCCCCGAGCGACGAGCCGCCCGCCTCGCCAATGCCGGTGTAGACGCCATCAACATGCGCATCGACGATTGGAACGGGGGTTTGACCACGCTGTTTCACCGTTTTGGCGTCCACACACTGGGGTGGGACCTCCAGCACGAACACCAGTTGCGTCCGGGACTGCGGATGGGCCTCGATGGCATCTTCAGCGACCATGTCGACCGCATGGTCGACGTGGCCCGGGACGAGTTCGGGCCCGGAGTCTAGAGCCAGCGCCAATCCGCTCGCGGCCAGAACACCACGAACGCGCGCCCGACGATGTCGTCATCGTCGATTGGACCCAACGCGCGAGAATCTTGGGATCCGGGGCGGTTGTCACCCATGACGAACACCGATCCCTCGGGAATCATTAATGGCCCGAAGTCACCACCACAGTTTCCCGGGGTCACAACCGTCGGGTCGAGATAGGGCTCGATCAATAGACGTCCGTCGATACGTACCTCACACGACCTGATCTCGATCTCCTCACCAGGCAGAGCGATGACGCGCTTGATGAGATCACGTTCGTTCGTTCCGCGGATCTCGTGAAGCACCACCACGTCGCCACGACTGGGATCTCCGAAGCGGTACGACAATTTGTTGACAAACACCCGATCGCCGGAGGTCAACGTGGTCGCCATCGACGACCCCTCGACAACAAAATGTGCCAATACGAAGGTCCGCACGCCAAGCGCGACCGTCAGCGCGACAACCACCACGATGGCCCAATCGAAGAAGGCACGCGCCCCACGCCCCAACGCCGCGCGCCCACGCGGCGGCTCGGCATCCACGGTCGTCTCTGCGCTCACACTCTGCGCCTCGTCTGGAACGAGAATGTCAGTCGGGGCAGGGTGCTCAGATCCGAACAGATCAGAATCAGCGTCGGACTCGGGCACGCGCACACCGTAGCGGCATCGCCCGCCACGTGGTCGTCGCATTCATCACAGCTGTTCGATCAGGCGATCCACTCGCGGATCGTCCGAGGCGAAAGGATCCTTGCAGATCACGGTCCGCTGGGCTTGATCGTTGAGCTTCAGATGCACCCAATCCACCGTGTAGTCACGGCGCCGTTCCTTCGCACGTGCGATGAATCGACTGCGAAGATGGGCCCGGGTGGTGGTCGGCGCGGTGGTGGTGGCCAACTCAATGGCATCGTCATCGGTGACCCGTTGGGCACGCCCCTTGGCTTCAAGTCGGTGGAACGGGCTGCGCGAACGAGTGATGTCGTGATACTGAAGGTCGAGCCCGGCGACACGCGGATCTCCCAACTCCAGCCCGTGACGCGCCCGAAAGGCCTCGATCAGCCGGTACTTGATCACCCAGTCCACCTCTGTGTCGAGGCGCATCGGGTCATCGGCCAGAGTCGTCACGCAGTGCTCCCACATCGCAAGGGCCTGTCGCTCCTCATCGGCGAAACCACCCCTGTCGGCGTAGCCGAGGGCCCGCTCCAACAGTTCGGACTGAATATCGAGTGCACTCAACTCGCGGCCAGATGCCAACCGCACCGGCCGACGGCATGTCAGATCCTGACTGATGTCACGAATGGCGCGGATCGGATTCTCCAACGTGAGGTCACGCAAGACCACTGCGCGATCTTCCACCATGCGTAACACGCACGCCGCCGCACCGACCTTGACAAACGTGGTGTATTCACACATGTTCGAGTCCCCAACGATGACATGCAGCCGCCGATACCGCTCAGCATCTGCATGAGGTTCGTCACGGGTGTTGATGATCGGCCGTGACCTCGTCGTCGCTGACGAGACCCCCTCCCAGATGTGGTCGGCACGTTGCGCCATCGAGTACGCAGGACCCCGAGCCGTGTGCACCACTTTCCCCGCGCCGGCGTAAATCTGCCGCGTCACGAAGAACGGTATGAGGACCGAGTCGTAGAACTTCATGTCATCGGTGCGCGACGTCAGATAGTTCTCGTGGCACCCATAGGAATTGCCTGCAGAGTCGGTGTTGTTCTTGAACAGGTACACCGTCCCCCGGATGCCCTCCTCGGCCAATCGTTCCTGAGCGGACTCGACGAGATCTTCAACGATTCGTTCACCGGCACGGTCATAGGCCACGAGGTCCACCAGCGAATCGCACTCGGGCGTTGCATATTCGGGGTGCGAACCGACATCGAGATAGAGACGCGCTCCGTTGACCAGGAAGACGTTGGAACTCCTCCCCCACGACACCACACGACGAAAGAGGTATCGCGCGACCTCATCAGGGCTCAGCCGCCGCTGACCTCGAAAGGTGCAGGTGACGCCGTATTCGTTTTCAAGCCCATAGATGCGCCGCTGCACCACCGTCACCCTACGACCCCATCGGGCGCAACCTCCGACGCAGCCCGCTGCATCTGCACCTTCGCCCCCGGTGGACGATCAGCGAGGTTGCTCAGGTCGTCGCGTCCGAGCACTCCAATCACCGGGTAGCCACCGGTGGTCGGGTGATCGGGACCCATCACAATCGGCTGCCCATCGGGAGGAATCTGAATCGCACCGGGAATGAGCGGCTGTGAGGGCATCTGATCCCATGCCACCGATCCAAGGTCAGCTCCACCGAGGCGGATGCCGACCCGCGACGACGCCACCACGGTGAGCGTCGCCGATGCCAGTTGCGTACTGGCCGACGAGAACCGCGCGCTCTGCGGACCGGGATGGACATACAACCGATCCGACACCCGTTGTGGCGGCGCAACGATGTCCGCTGCTGCCACAACACTGGCATCCGCGATGCCGTAGCACCCACCGGCAACGATGGGCAGCGGACACAACCCAGCGAGGGTGTCCTCCGAGAGCGACCCCAACATGGCGTCACCGCTTATCCCTCCCGCGACAGCGACATAGACCCACAGACCATCGCGGCGCGGGCCAATTTCGACGATGTCATTGACTCTCACCGCCCGCGGGGCCACCCAGCCGGTTGCGGCTATGACACACGGAGCGTTGGCGCGCAGAACAAGCCCACCCACCGTTTCGATCACCGGCGCCGACGCGGAGTTCCCGACGGCCCGGTTCACCGCCCGCGCATGCTCTTCACAGACCCAACCTGAACGCCCAACCCCAAGTGCCGCATGCCTCATTCGACCCTGGTCCTGCACGGTGGTGGCGATTCCCGGCTCGATCACCTCAAGCGTCGGCACGGGCTCCGCGCCGAGACCTCGCCGCTCCTCAGGTCGCATGGACAAACCTCACCGTGTCACCGGGCACCACGATCGCGGGTGAGTCACGGGCGACATCGAACATTGCGCACTCCGTGCGACCGAGGAGATGCCACCCTCCGGGACTCGAGCGCGGATAGACCGCGGAGTACTCCGCGGCAATCGCCACTGAACCAGCAGGAACCGCGGTGCGGGGCGAGTCGCGACGTGGCAGGTGGAGCGCAGCCGGAAGCCCGACCAGATAGGCAAAACCCGGAGCGAACCCGCAAAACGCCGCTCGGAACTCGGTGGATGTATGCGCAGCAACGACCGCATCAACGCTCATGCCACACCGCCGAGCAACATCAGCGAGGTCATCGCCGTCATAGACCACGGGGATGGTTACGGTCCGCCCGGTGTGCGCTTCCTCACCCGGGGCGACCTCACGCGCGAGTTGCACCAACATATCGCGATCACCGGTGGTCAGGAGATCCTCATGACCGCAGCGCACCAGAACGGTCTCGGCGGCGGGGACAACATCCATATCGCGACCCGCCAGCGCCACGCGCCACCGATCGGCCACCACGTCGGTTCGTCGACCGGCGGTGTCGATCATGAACGCATCCGGCCCGTAGGGAACGACGACCGGCGTCACGATGTCCATCTCTCAGGTAAATGGATGGATGCCGATGCCGGCAGCCATCAGCGCGGACCGGACCGCTCGCGCCATCGCCACCGCCCCCGGCGTGTCGCCATGTACACACAGGGACCGGACCGACAACGCCACCGAGGACCCATCGACGGCCTCCACGGCGTGGTCCGTCACCATCTTGACGGCGCGTTCGGCAATACGCGCAACATCGCTCAGCACCGCACCCTCCTGCCCACGGGGCACCAAGGTCCCGTCGGGCAGGTAGGCCCGATCGACAAAGCCTTCAGGCACTGCTTCCAAGCCGGCAGCATCGGCCGCCGTGAGCAGTGCCGATTGAGGTGGGCCGAGAATTGCACATGACGGGTCGTACTCGGCGGTTGCAGCCACAACAGCCCCTGCGACTGCGGCATCGTTGACCGCCGCGTGATAGAGCGCACCATGAGGTTTGACATAGGCAATCTCGGTGCCGGCCACCTGCGCGAAGGCATCGAGTGCACCCAATTGATACAGCACGAGATCCTGCAGCTCGCCGGGGTCGATGACCATGTGTCGCCGTCCGAAACCCTGGAGATCCGGGAAAGAGACCTGAGCGCCAATACGTACCCGGGCGTCGGCAGCCCATCCGCAGACCCGTCGCAGCGTGGGCGGGTCACCACCGTGGAACCCACAGGCGATGTTGGCGCTGGTGACAACCGAGAGCATCGTCTGGTCATCGCCGAGCGACCACACCCCAAATGCCTCTCCCAGGTCGCTGTTCAGATCGACCGAGGCCATCTCGTCAGGCCTCGGGATCGGGGGATTCCGCCGGTGCGGCAGCATCGTTGGGCACGTCGATACGTCGGAAACACCGCCGGCCGTTCCCACGTTCGAGCACCGCGACCTCGAGCTCATCAGCGGGAATCACGCGCTCACCACCAAGAACCCGTGCGCCAAGGCGCACAGCGTCATCAAGGGCGAGACCTTCGGTGAAGGCGTCACGAAGACGCGTGGTGACGGCATCGGAGTCTCCGCCGAGCGCACAACCATCCCGATGGTCAATCACCGTGCCGTCGTACATGATGTGGAAGATCTGGTCGTTCTCACCCGTGACCGATACCTCGGCGACCAAGATCTCGACCTCCATCGGCTTCATTCCGTGGGTAAACGAATTACCGAGCAACTGCGCGTAGTCATTAGCGAGCGATCGCGCATCGACATCGTCGCGGGAGTACTGATACCCAGTGAGCTCGGCCGCACGGATACCGGCGACCCGCAGTTGATCGAATTCGTTGTACTTGCCAACACCGGCAAAGGCGATGCGGTCATAGATCTCGCTAACTTTACGCAGCGACTGAGAGGCATTCTCCGCCACCATGACGACCCCGTCGATGTAGCGCAACGCCACCAATCCGCGCCCGCGGGCGATGCCCTTGCGAGCAAAATCCGCACGGTCCTTCATCGCCTGTTCGGGCGCTACGTAATACGGCATGCTCACGAGTGGGCCTCCCGGGCCTCGTCCATGATCGCGGCGTACACGGCCGCGAGTTCCTCATCGTCAACACGTGCCCAACCATCGGCATCGATGACCGCGACCACTGGATAGATCCCTCGGAGCACATCGGGGCCACCGGTAGCCGAATCGGCATCAGCGGCCTCCCACAGCGCGCGCGCAGCCAGGGTGATTGCTGCCGCACGGTCCAAACCGCTGCGATAGCCCAACTTCAAGGTGGTGCCGGCATGCAATGACCCTGAACCGGTGGCGACGTGATCGCGCTCCTCGTACCGGCCACCCAGCATGTCGTAATCCCACAACCGACCAACATCGCGTCGCGTGTCGTAACCGGCAAAGATCGGCACAACCCCCATTCCCTGCATTGCCGCGGGAAGGTTCTGACGCACCATCGCCGCCAACTGGTTGGCCTTGCCCTCGAGCGACAACGCGGTGCCCTGAACCTTTTCGTAGTACTCGAGTTGCACCTGGAACAGTCGAATCATCTCCACCGCGGGTCCCGCGGCCCCAGCAATGGCAACTGCCGAGTGACGGTCGGCCTGCACCACCTTTTCCATGGCGCGATGAGAGATGAGATGCCCCGACGTTGCACGGCGGTCACCCGCGATGACGACGCCGTCGACGTGACGCAGCGCCACGCAGGTGGTGGCATGCGGAGCCTCGGGTACCGCACCAGCACCCGCAGGCTGGGTCAGGCCAACCCGCCGCAGCAGCAACCCGAAGTCGGTGCCGGG
>Ga0181588_10002105_pt1 | contig 17371 bp, 17 predicted proteins | sample 071ome_26_FD_148607 | JGI IMG/M metagenome (GOLD analysis project Ga0181588, IMG submission 148607) | Coastal salt marsh microbial communities from the Groves Creek Marsh, Skidaway Island, Georgia - 071409BT metaG (spades assembly) | ecosystem: Environmental > Aquatic > Marine > Intertidal zone...
CGCTTGAGGCCGCGCTCGATCTGACTGAGGTACGGGTTGGACACACCGGCGAGGTCGGCGAGTTTGCGCATCGACAGTTCCGCCTGACGACGCTGTTCACGAATGTACGCCCCGAGTGCTTCGCGGGGATCAGCCATCAGTCACTCCTCGCACGTCACCGCCCCTGTCGCGTAGCGGCCGGACTGCATGCTCGCAGCCCGGCCGTACGGAAGGGGGGATCAGATGCCGGTGGGGCAGGGGGGACGACCCCACCGGCACGTTCTCGGTTGCTCAGTCGGCCTTCTTGGCGGCGGTCTTCTTCGCAGCCTTCTTGGCGGCCTTTTTCGCAGGCGCCTTGGCTGCCGGTGCCGGTGTCGGGGTCGGAGCATCGATCCCGATGAAGCTCCATACCGCGTTTCGGCCGGTCTGTACGGCGTCACCGATCTGCTCGGGAAGACGGTCGGCGATCTTCGCCACCACCGGTTCGGTACGGCTGCGCAAGTCGGTGAGCGCATCAGTGGCCTGCGTGCGGGCGGTCGAGGCCCGGTCGGCGAACTGCTTCGGCGTTGCGATCTCGCGACCGACGACAGCTTCGGTGAGAAGGAGGTTGATGCCTACGGAGGTGTAGGCGGCAGATTTGACCTGATCGATGACGGTGGGCATGGCATGCTCCTGGGGGAGGTGTGTGGGGGACCGCACACTGTGGTGCGGCTGGGTGCTAACAATAGTTAGCAAGGCGGCAAATTGCAACCCTTGGAACGCATATTGCTAGCTGTGGCAAGCGTCACATCGGAGCGTGTATGACGATCGAAATCCACGCGATGGGCGACTACTGGGAACCCGGACTCGATGAGCGCACGGAGCTCGGCGAAGTCGTCCACCGAGCCAAGGACCTCGGCGACCCGGTCGCAGCGAGGGAGCTCGCCGAACGGTTCGCACACTTCGTCGACACCGTTGCACCGATCGATGCCACGATCGTGCCGATCCCGGCGAGCCCGGATCGGCCGACCGTCCTGCTCGAGATGGTTGCCGGCGACCGCATGCAGCGCGTGGTCGAACGACGCAATGTGACGGCCCGGCTTCGAGACGTCGAGCCCGCAGACCGGGCCGCGGTCGCACAAGCGGGTGGGTATGTGATCACCGCCGAGTGTGCGGGCATGAACGTGGTGGTGCTCGACGACGTCGTTCTCACCGGGACGACCGTGCGTCACGTCGGTGAACTCCTCGCTGGAGCCGGCGCAGCATCGGTCGTCGGAGTTGTGCTTGCCCGGACCCGTCGCCGCTGATCGTTCTAGGCGGACCGGCGGTCGATCAGGCGTTGGATGTACTGGACGTAGACGTCGAAGTCCTGGGCGCCCTGCACCGGAAGTATCTCGTCGAGCAGGATTGTCGGAACACCGGTGACCCCGTGATCGATCGAGGCGTTGTGATCATCGATCACGTCCTGGGCCAGCCGTTGCTGATGCTCGACCACGAACGAGATGAACGATCCGGGGTCAGCTCCGCACTCTGCTGCGATCTCGGCCAGCACGTTGGGATCAGAGATGGTGCGGTTGTCGGCAAAGTACGCGTCCATCAGGCGCCGGTGGTACGCAGGCTCGAGTTCGGGAGCGAACTCGGCCATTGCCTTGGCCGCGATCTGGGCAGGAACACTGCCTGACGGCTGCGGATTGTCGGTCGCCCACTGTCGAAACGTCAGACTCGGTTCCGCCTCCTGGGGCCGTTGCCAGGTCTTGGTGTACTCGACGAACTTGTCGTGCTTGGCCGGGTCGCCCCCCTCGTTGCCAGGGCGCAGCAGGTAGGCCTTCCATTCGACGTCGATCTGATCACCGAAATGGGCTTCGAGCTGCTCGACACGAACCGCGCCGACGTAACACCACGGTCAAAGAAAGTCGGACCAGACGGTGAGCTTGACAGGATCGGTCGACGCAACGGCCATGGGGACGATCGTAGGCTCTGGGGCCCGATGGTGCCCGACGGTCTTGGTTCGTTCGATCAGAACCGGCTGCGGCCGAACGGCGAGAGGTCGAGATGATCCAGACCCGCGGCGCGGCGGGCCAGGGCTTCGCCGACCGCAGCACTGTGCTTGAAGCCATGCCCACTGCACGCCGACACGACGGTGACGTCGTCGTGTACGGGGTGTACGTCGATGAGAAAGTGATCATCGGGTGTGTTCGTGTAGAGGCAAACCGACGCCTTCACACAGTTGGGTGTCAGCCCTACGAGGCGAGGCTCCACCATCCGCTCGAAGAAGGCAGCGATCTCGTTTCGTGACACCGTCCGGTCGACGGCATCTGGCGTGGTGGGTTCGACGAATTGTTCCCCCAGCACCTTCACCGCCGGAATGCCTCCCCACGGCGAACCGAAGGCGCCGAGGTACTCCTCGATCGACGAGCGGGCCCAGATCACGAACGACAGCTGATCGGGACGCCAGCGTTCGAGATCGTCGGCCTCGAACCAGAACACGACCTGTCGGGTGACGCGCAGCCGGTCGTGGTCGTGCACGGTCGGTGCCCACGCACCAGCTGCGACCACGATGTGACGAGCGGCGACCTCACCCTCTGACGTCGACACGACGGGCCGGCCCCCGGAACGGCGCAACCCGGTGACCGTCGAGTCGAAGCGCAACTCTGCGCCCGATGCGATCGCAAGGTCGAGTTGGGCAGCGACGGCTCGCTCGGCCATCACGAGCCCGGCGGTCGGCTCGTGCCCGACGGTTTCGTCGTCACCGATGAGCAGGTGGGGGAACCGAGTTCGCGTCTCGGCCGGCGTCAGCTGCTCGAAGTCGATCCCGGCTCCGGAGGCCACGGCCGCGGTGTCGGCGACAAAGGTGCCCCAGCGTTCGTCGTCGGACGCACCGGCCGGTGCGACGATGAGCCCGCCGTGGTCGTGGAGCAGCACCGTGTCGGTCGCTGCACCGATCTCGCGCCAGAGCTCATGGGAGCGCTGCACGAACGGCACATAGTGGGCGCCCTCGCCGACCGCGAGCCTGGTTACGCGTGTCTCGGCGTGCGACGAACCGAACTCGTGGGGTGGCCGATAGCGGTCGAACCCCACGACGTCGAGTCCGAGTCTCGCAGCCTGGCAGGCGACTGCTGCGCCGAATGCGCCGAGTCCGACCACGGCAAGATCGGCGGTGCGCACGGCTGGCATCGCCACGACGGTACTCGGCTGTGGGAGGCTCACGGCATGTCGACCTGTGCCTTCATCGGGCTGGGCGTGATGGGGTACCCGATGGCCGGGCATCTCGTCGCCGCCGGCCACACCGTCACCGTGTTCAACCGCACCGCTGCTCGCGCCGAGGACTGGGTAGCAGCCCACGGTGGTCGAGCGGCCGCCACACCGGCTGATGCCGCAGTGGGTGCCGATTTCGTGTTCCTGTGCGTCGGCGACGATCCCGACGTGCGGGCGGTGACCACCGGCGAGGGTGGCGTGCTCGAGTCGATGAGCGAGGGCAGCGTCCTCGTCGACCACACGACCGCATCGGCGGTCGTCGCCCGCGAGATCCACGCCGCGGCAGCTGCCCGACGCGTCGGGTTCGTCGATGCTCCGATCTCCGGCGGGCAGGCAGGAGCCGAGAACGGTGTCTTGACCGTGATGTGTGGTGGGGATCAGGCCGACTTCGATCGAGCAGCACCGGTGATCGACGCCTACAGCCGGTCGTGCAACCTACTCGGTGGTCCCGGGAGCGGGCAGCTGACGAAGATGGTGAACCAGATCTGCATCGCAGGGCTCGTGCAGGGCCTGTCCGAAGGGATCAACTTCGCGATGCGGGCCGGCCTCGATGTCGACGATGTCGTCGACACGATCTCCAAGGGAGCGGCTGGGTCATGGCAGATGGAAAACCGGGCCCACACCATGGCCGAAGGCGTGTTCGACTACGGCTTCGCGCTCGACTGGATGCGCAAGGACCTCCGGATCTGTTTGGCGGAGGCGGCCGCGAACGGCTCGGTTCTGCCAGTGACCGAAATCGTCGACGGGTATTACGCGCAGCTCCAACACCTGGGGCTCGGCCGGTGGGACACCTCGTCGCTCATCCACCTCCTCCGCGACTGATCGCTCAACCCGGGGCTGTTGCGATCCGGTCGCGAACGATCTGCCAGACATCGGGGTCGAGGCTGTAGCCGATGTGGGTCGACCCGACCTCGATGTTTTCTGCGCCAGGGGTGAGGTCGTCCACACACGACCTCCAGTCGACGACCCCGTCGCGCCGGCTGTAGATCGCGGTCAACGGCACCGTCAGCGGGGTCGAGCGTCGCTCGGCGATCAACGCTTCGATCTGGTCGAGTTCGGCCGGTGTGTACGCACGAGCGGCACCGGTGTGGCGGGGCCCGGCGAGCGGCGAACCCATGGTGATGACCGCCGACACCAGATCGGGCCGATCGCGTGAGAGTTCGCGAGCGACGATCCCACCGAGGCTCCAACCCACGAGAACGACCGGTTCTCCGGCCGCGTCGACACGGCGTTCGATGACCGGTAAGAAGCGCTCGACCGAGCTCTCGACATCCTTGCCGTGACGTCCGATGTCCCAACCGTGGGCCTGGTGTCCGAGTGAGCGCAGATAGCTGCGCAGGGGAACCAGTGCTCGATCGGTGGTACCGAAGCCGGGAAGCAAGATGACGTGTCGGGTTCGCAGGGCCCGGCCACGAAGTGACGGAGAACGAAGGGCCAGTCGCGCAGGCTGGATGCCGGCGCGTAGCTCACCGAAACGGGCCAACCGACCCGGCGCGCGCAGGGGCCGGTCGGGGGTGGTCGCCATATGACCAGCTTGGCGTGGTCTCCATCGATGACTTTGGGGTGACGCTGTGTCATATGTCACACTCATGGACCGCACCCGAGGACGTGACCGTGACCAAGATCCCCACCGCCATCGAGGAGGTCGACGCTTCGTGGATGAGCAATGCGCTCGGACGCTCGATCACCGACGTACGCCACGAGCAGATCGGGATCGGTATTGGTGTGTCGAGTGCGGTCTACCGCACGAGCCTCAGCGGGTTCGACGCCCCGACACTCATCACCAAGCTGCCCGCGCTTGCCGAAGAGGCGGTGTTCACCTCGTCGGTTCTGCGTATGTACATCCGTGAGGTCCGGTTCTTCCAGAACCTTGCCCAGGACTCACCCATCCGGGTCCCGCAGGGGTATCACGGCATGGTCGACGAAGAGACGAGTCAGTTCGTCCAACTGATGGAAGACATGGGTTCGCTGCGGATCGTCGATCAGAACGAGGGGATGGGAATCGACGACGCTCGACAAGCCGTCGACGAACTTGCGCTCTGGCATGCCGAATGGTGGGGGAGGGCCGACCCGATCGTCGAGCGGGGCGACTCGGTGTGCCTCAGCGACCCGGTGTACCCGGCAGTCCTGCCACTGGTGTTCGCCGAAGGGTGGGAAAAGGTCAACAACGAGATGACCGTCGCTCCCGAGATCCTGGCGGTTGGTCCAGCATGGACGGAGAAACTGGGCGGCCTCCTCGCCTCGCTCTCGGGCCAACCGAACACGATCACCCACGGTGACTTCCGAGCCGACAACATCCTGTTCTCCGACGACGGATCGATCGTGCTGTTGGACTTCCAGCTCACCGGTCGTGGCTCGGCCAGCTACGACCTTGCGTACTTCATCACCCAGTCACTCACGCCCGAGGTGGCCGCCACCCACGAAACAGAACTCTTCAACCGCTGGCGCGACGGCTTGATCGCAGCGGACGTTCCCGAGGCGGCGACAGTGGAACTGTGGGATCGCTATCGGGAAGCGGCGTACTTCTGTCTCGTGTACCCGATCGTGGCATCGCGAGGCATGGACCTCTCCGACGATCGGCAATACCAGCTCATCGACAACATGAACATGCGGTTTGCGCGAGCGGTCGATCAACTCAACCTGGCCGACCTCGCCCGCTGACACCAGGACTGACCGCCGGGGGGGATGGCAGTGTCCTGACGCTGGTCGCTAGCCGAGCGCGATCGCTGCGCCGACACGGACTGCATCGGCGAGTTGTGCACCGAGGTCGGGCGCGGTCGCGGGGCTCAGGCGGTAGGCCGGGCCGTACAGGCTGACGGCAGCAACGATGGTGCGCTCGTGGTGCACAGGCACGGCAAGGCCGTTGACCTCGAGATCGAGGGCCTGCTCGGCCCAGGCCCACCCGCATGCGGCGGCATCGGTGACCAGCGCAGTGATCGCTGCAGGCTCGACGAGGGTGTGCGGTGTGGCGGGCACGAGTTCGGTGGCGAGGTACGACGCGAGTCGTTCACGAGGCCAGGACGCCATGAGCACAAAGCCGGGAGCGACCTGGTGAAACGGCAGACTGGCACCGGTCGAGTCGGGTACCTGGACGGCGGACGGCCCCGGGATCTGTGCGAGATAGTGGGCCCCGGCGGGGGTGTCGACGGTGAGTGCGGCGCTCTCTCCGAAGCGCTCGACCAGATCGAGAAGAAGTGGGCGAAGCTGGTCTTCGAGTGCCGGCGGCACGGCATCTCGCCCCTGGAGGGTGGCGACGGCCGGGCCGATGACGAGCTCGCCGGCGGGGTTGCGGGCGAGCATGCCGAGATCGATCAACTGCGAGGCGAGCCGACTCGCCGTGGATCGGGGGAGACCGGCGCGGCGTCCGAGCTCACGGACCCCGACCGGCACCTCGGCGGCGGCAACGTGCTGGAGCACTCGGAATGCCCGCTCGACCGGGCCTGTGGTTGTTGACGCTGCGTCGGAGTCAACCATACGCTTGATCCTACCAAACAGGACGTCTCACTGAATAGGACACCCTCATGCCCAGCGTCTTCATCACGTGCGCCGTGACCGGAGGTGGCAACACCGTCCACAAGTCGCCACACGTGCCGGTCACGCCCGAGCAAATCGCCGATTCGGCGATCGAGGCTGCCAAGGCCGGCGCCGCCGTCGTGCACTGTCACGTCCGCGATCTCGAGACGGGTGCCCAGAGCCGCGACCGGGATCTCTACAAGGAACTCACCGATCGCATCCGCTCCGCCAGCACCGACGTCATCATCAACCTCACCGGTGGCACCGGTGCCGACCTCACACTCGGAGGGGTCGAGAATCCACTGCCGTTGAGCGAGGACGGAACCGACATGGCCGGCGCGACCGAGCGGATGGCGCACATCGTCGAGTGCATGCCCGAGATCGCCACGATCGACATGGGCACCATGAACTTCGGCGAGGGCGACTACATCATGACGAACAGCACGTCACAACTCGACGAAATCGCCCGCCAGTTCCAGGCCATCGACGTGCAGCCCGAACTCGAATGCTTCGACACAGGCCACCTCTGGTATGCGAAGAGTCAAGAGGAGCGAGGCCTCTACGACGGCAAGACCATGAATGCACAGCTGTGCATGGGCGTGCCCTGGGGCGCCCCGGACGACATGAACACGCTGATGGCGATGGTCAACAACGTGCCCTCGCACTGGAACTATTCGGCGTTCTCGATCGGTCGCCGGCAGCTCGAGTACGTCGCCGCTGCGGCGCTCGTGGGGGCCAACATTCGCGTCGGGCTGGAGGACAACCTCTACCTCTCCAAGGGTGTCCTTGCCACGAATGGAGCACTCGTCGAGCGCGCCACCGTCATCCTCGAGGCCATGAACTTCAACGTGATGGGCCCCGACGAGGTTCGGGACCAGCTGAACCTCACCAAGCACGGCTGATCCGGCACCCTGGTGGAGAGCCACGTCGCCATTGTCGGTGCCGGAGTCATCGGATCGGCCTGGGCAGCCCGCTTCGCCCTGCACGGCATCGATGTCAAGGTGACCGACCCCGCCCCCGACGTCGACCGCATCATCGGTGAAGTGCTCACCAATGCCCGGGCTGCGTGGACACACCTCGGGCTCGTCGTCGCCGACGAAGGAACCATCTCCGTCGTCGGTTCGATCGAAGACGCCGTTGCCGGGGCGGGACATGTGCAGGAGAGCGCACCCGAGAACCCGGCAGTCAAGATCCCCATCCTCGAAGCGATCGCCGCTGCCTGTCCGCCCGACACGGTGATCGCCTCCTCGACATCGGGGATCAAGCCGTCCGACCTGCAACCGACGATCGACAACCCCGGACGCTTGGTGGTCGGTCATCCGTACAACCCGGTCTATCTGCTGCCATTGGTCGAGGTCGTCGGCGGTGCCGCAACCGACGACGCAGCAGTGCAACGGGCGATGGCGACCTACACCGAGATCTCCATGAAGCCGGTGCATGTGCGCGTCGAGATCGATGCGTTCATCGGTGACCGCCTGCTCGAGGCTGTGTGGCGGGAAGCGTTGTGGCTCGTGAACGACGGCGTTGCCACCACCGAAGAAATCGACGACGTCATCCGCTACGGGTTCGGCCTTCGTTGGGCGCAGATGGGCCTCTTCGAGACCTATCGCATCGCCGGCGGTGAGGGCGGAATGGCCCATTTCATCCGCCAATTCGGCCCGTGCCTCCAGTGGCCGTGGACCAAGTTGGTCGATGTTCCCGAACTGACCGAGGAACTCGTGCAGACGATTGCAGAGCAGTCCGACGTCCAATCGGGGCACCACGATCTCCGCGAACTCGAACGCATACGCGACACCAACGTCGCCGCGATCCTCCGGGCCCTGGAGGCCAATGACTGGGGGGCCGGTCGAACACTCAAGGAGCAGCGAGAACGGCTCGGGTGAGCGGCATCGCGCACCGATGCGGACCTCGGGACGACCCGACTAGACGCTCAACACGGTGGTGGATGCGGCGACAGCAGCAACAGCACTCGTTGAGTAGGCCATGGGCAGGACCTCACACCCCGCCCACGCCGCTCGCTGGTCGAGATCGTGACCGCTGCCGCGCACGCCGCTGACCCCATGGGGGACCACCCATCCGGAGTTGTCCCAGTCGCCGACATCGAACACGTACCGGGCGCACGAGCTGAGGTAGCACTGCAGCCCGAGCATCGGTGCGATGCCCCCGGCTCGCACGGTCTCACCATCGCCAGCCACGCCGATCACCGGCGGATGCAGATCAGCCGCCGCAGCGATGCCGACTGCGAGTGGATGAGGGCTGAACATCACATGGAGGTCGTCCCAGCGCCAGGTGGCGGGGTCGGGTCCACGCTCGGCCGCCAGCGATGCAGCGACCGTGTCGAGCAGGCCACTCAGCACGGCATCGAGTGCCGTGTCGTCGTCGAGCCCCGGCAGCAGACGCCAGCCTCCCCCCACCAGCAGCGTGGTGCCTGCGTCGAAGTTCATCCGTGACGCATCGAGGCTCCGCGGCCAACCCGGTGCACCGAGCGTCGCATCGTGGATACCGAGCCGATGCTCGACCTCGACCGCCCACGCCTGACGAAACGAGGCGTACACCACAGCCGCCGAGCTGTCCGGGCCGACCTCGTGGTTCCAGGCCGACACGAGCTCTTGCGCAGCTCGACCGAGGTCGGTGGTGGGGGAGAGCCCGGCGATGATGGTGCAGATCGGTGGTGCCGCGAGCGAGCGCACGTCGGCGTGCACGCGGGTCATGTCAGCTGCGGTTGCCGACTCGAGCCCACCCAACAACTCGACGATGCGGTTGTGCCGGGACGGCCCGGCAAAGTCGAGCGAGATGTAGGGCCCGTCGTCGCTGACCCGATTGTTGGCCGTGACGAGGAAGCCCCGGTCGGGATTGCGCCAGTGGTGGAGATCGTCGTGGGGGACGGCGGTGAGGCCGTCCCAGCCGTGCGCGGCGTCACCGGGAACCGGGATCCAACGGTTTGCCGGTGGTCGCTCGATGATGCGACCGCGGATCTTGAACGAGATGTTGCCGCTGGTGTCGGCCGTGAGCAGGTTGTTGGCAGGAATGACCCAGTGCCGCACCGCCTCCTCGAGGCCATCACAGTCGGTGGCGGTGAGCATGGGTCGCAGACATTCGAACGTCGTGTCGTCGGCAAGCCCGGTCCAGTTCGTACACAGCACGCTGCCGTCACCGTCGAGGTCGCCCAGGACGAAGGGGCCCCGCGGGGAACGGCCGGTGCTGACCGTCACCGGGTCGGCGTCGCGGACCGCGATGATCTCGACGGATCGATCGGTGATGTCAGCTGGAGATTCGACGAAGACATCGGTGTCGTCGCACATCGCATGGGTGATGCACCACGCGACATCGGCGTTGTGGCCGAAGTGGGCGAAGCCCGGCACGCCGGGAAACGACAGGCCGATCACGTCGAACGAGTCGCACGCCATGTGGAACTGGAGGTACACGTTCGGGAATTCGATGCCTCGGTGCGGGTCGCCGGCCAACAGCGGAAGCCCCGACGCGGTTCGGCTCCCGTGCACCGCCCAACTGTTGGATGCCCCGTCGGTGTCGGGAATCCCGGCGATGTCGTCGATCCCTGCCGCAAGCGCGGTTGCGGCGCCCTCGAGCAGATCGATCGCTGGACCGGTTGCCGGGAGCATCGGTGTGCTCGAGCCAGGGTCACCCTTCATCGCAGCGACGACCTCCGGTCCCGCAGCACGGAGCACGGCGCCGCGCCACAGCTTGCGCATGAACGTCCCCATGAACACGTGGCGAACCTTGTACACCGCGCTGCAATGCCAGGCCTCCCAGCGGGCGGGGGCAAACGGGTGATGGTCGAATTCGGTCGGCAGCGAGTCGGCGTGCTCGTCGAGCCACCGATTCACGCCCTGCGCGTACGCCTCGGTCATGGCTTTGGTCTCCGGGGAGAGCCCTTCCCAGTCGCGGCGGGCAGCTGCCTCGATCCCGATGCGGCGAAAGAACGTGTCTTCGCGAACACCAGCAGTCCCGACGACCTCCGACCAGCGCCCAGCAGCCTTGAGACGGTCGTATTCCATCTGCCAGAAGCGGTCGGCGGCTGCGCAGTATCCCTGGGCGACAAACGCAGTCGTTTCGTCTGGGGCACTGATGTGGGCGATCCCAAGGTGGTCGCGGGTGATCGTGATGTCGGGCACGGGTGTTCCAATCGGTCAGACGTCTTCGAGGGCCTTGACGTCTTTGAGCCAGAGCCCACCGCCGGGGTGGGGGCGGGGGTCGTAGCTGTGGTGGCCGAGGAGTTGTCGCACCCGCGGTGAGCGGTCGGCGAGCTGCTCGGAGGTGTAGTCGAGGGGACTGCTCTCTTCAGGGGTGAGCCAGCCGGCGACGAAACTCAGGTGCATCGCTCGTCGCCAGCGATCGGTGCGGTTCGCCCCACCACCGTGGAACACATACCCCGAATAGATCAGCGCGTCGCCGGGTCCGAGCTCGGCAGGGACGGAATCGGCCTCACCGAAGCGTTGGATCTCGGCGTTCTTGTGGCTCCCGGGAACAACCCGGGTGGCGCCGAGTTCCTCGGTGACGTCTTCGAGACCGATCATGGCGCTCAGGGTGATCTCGGGAGAGTCGGGCCAGGTACGGCTCACGAACTCCCACCAGTTGTTTGCGTCTCGGTGCAGGACCTGGGCCGGCTCACCGGGTCCGATGTACATCACCTGGCCGGTGTTGACCCAGTAGGACCCGCACGTCGGCAGGAGCACGGCATCGGCGAGCGCAGCGAACACCGGGTTGTCGAGCATGTCGAAATAGGCGGGACTGAGACAGCCGAGGGTCGAAAAGCGGATCGTGTTCGCTCCGACGAACGCAGCGCCGTCGGCACCAAGGCCCTGGGTCGCCGAGCCCGGTGCGACGTCGGCAGCTCGGTCATCGGCCGCAGCGCGCATCGCCTCGATCGTCTCGGTGTCGAACATCGCCTCGACGATCAGCCCACCGTCGGTTTCGAGCGCGAGGAGCATGTCGGCGACATCGGCGGTGCGAGGGAATCGTTGAAGTGGTGCAACACCCATGCCCAGTACTCTTGCACGCCTGGTCGGGGGTGCGCGCTAACGGCCGAGGGCGTGCTCGGCTTCACGCACGAGCGCCGACATGATGTCGGCGGTGGAGCGGAGTTCGGTGGCGTACCCGATGCCCTGACCCGCACCGGAATGCAAGAGCGGTTCGATGCCGTGTTCGTCGATGGCGCCGAGGAGATCGCCGACCAAGACGTCCTGATACGGCATCGACAGAGGGGCGGGTGCATCGGCAGCGTCCCACTCGTCGCTCCAGGCGCTGCGGATCTGGCGGAAGGTCTTGCCGCTCTCGCTGCGGGTCACCACCGTGTCTGCGGAGGTCGCAGCAAGGAGCTTGTCGACCAGGGCCGGTTGCATGTGGGCGGCGTGTTCGGTCGATGTGAGCCAGATGGTGCCTGTCCACACACCCTGCGCTCCGAGTGCGAGCGAGGCGGCGAGGTGGCGACCGGTGGCGACCCCACCGGCGGCGAGCACGGGAACATCCCCGGCGAGGTCGACGATCTGAGGCACAAGGGTGAACGTGCCGATGGGTCCGGTGTGTGCGCCGGCGTCGTAGCCCTGGGCGACGATGAGATCGACACCGGCGTCGAGGGCTCGGCGCACGTGGCGGGGACTCCCGATGAGTGCGGCGGTGAGCTTGCCCAACTCGTGGGCCTGGTCGACCGCTGCCCTCGGTGCGCCGATGCCGCAGGCGAAGAGGTCGACGTCGCTCTCGAACACTGCCTCGAGCTGTGCCTCTTCGATCTCACTCGACCGGATGAAGCGAGTACGCATGCCCGGCCCGCTCGGGTCGGGGACGTCGTATTTGTCCTTGATCGACTGCACGAAGCGGCGGTGTTCGTCGGGGATGTGGGCCTCGATTGCTTCCCGACTGTTGTGCTCGGGCATGCCCGGGGGGAGCACGAGGTCGACCCCGAACGGTCGATCACCGACGAGTCGGCGGATCTCGGCGAGTTCGTCGCGAATTTCGTGAGGAAAGCGGCGGGTGGCGCCATAGACGCCCATGCCACCGGCGTTGCAGATCGCAGCGACTGTGGGGATGTCGTGGGCGAAGCCGAAGATCGGTTGTTCGATGCCGAACTGTTCGCAGACCGGTGTGTGGAGAGATGTCACGTCGCAGATGGTGCCACGATTCGGCTGCGGAGGCCGTCGAGGAACAGGTCGATGAGGGCATCGAAGCTTGCCTCGTGATCGCCCCGGCCCAGCGCATCAGCGGCTTGGAGCGTGACGAAGCCGTGAAGCGATGCACGCAGCGAGCGGCCGATGCGGTGTGTCTCTCGGGGATCGAGGCCGTAGTGGGCGAGGATCGCATCCATCGTCTCGACCGCACCGATCCCGGCCCGCCGCCGTTCCGGACGGTCGACCGCGCGAAGCGTGAGTTCGTAGCGAGCGGGGTGGTCGGTCGCCCATCGGCGATACGACACGGCGAACGCTCGAATGGCCTCGTCACCCGCCACGCCGATAGCAGCGTCGCGGAGGGCGGTGCTGAATGCGGCGGTGGCGGCGATGGCAAGATCGTCGAGCAGGCCCTGCAGGCCGGCGACGTGGCTGTACAGCGAGGGCGACCGGACGTCGAGCAGGTCGGCCACGGCTCGCAGCGTCACGCCATCGGCACCGTCGCGGTCGAGGATCGAGAAGCCAGCAGCGAGCACAGCCTCGTGGTCGAGTCCTCGTTTGCGGGCCATGACGAGATCGTAGGTCTTGAACCTCCCTAGATCAATGTCTACGATGCTTAGACAGCAACGATGGAGCAGTCTCGATGAGCGAGCGTTACACGATCATCTCGGCCGACTCCCACGCCGGTGGGAACATGGCCGCCTACGAGGAATACCTCCCGGCTCAGTGGCGTGAGGCCTACGACGAGTGGAGGGGCGGCTACAAGAACCCCTACCGAGATCTCCAAGACGATGGGCGAACTCGCAACTGGGACAACGAACGCCGACTCGACGAGCAGTACGCCGATGGGGTGGTGGCCGAGATCACCTTTCCCAACACCGTGCCGCCCTTCTATCCGACCGGTGCGCTGCTCGCTCGCTCCCCGAAGGATGCCGAGGACTTTCGCCGTCGCAAGGCAGGTCTCGACTGCCACAACCGGTGGCTGGCCGACTGGTGCGCGGCGTACCCGGATCAACGCCGTGGTCTGCCGCAGATCTTCCTCGAGGATCTCGACGATGCGATCACAACGCTCACCTGGGCGGCCGAGGAGGGCTTCACGAGCTTCCTCCTTCCCCATGTCGCTCCTGATGTGGACCTGCCGGGCCTCTGGTCACCCCACTGGGACCGTCTGTGGGCCGCCGTGCAAGACCTCGGTCTCGTCGTCACCCAACACGGTGGCAACGGAACCCCTGACTACGGCAAGGATCCAGCCTCGGGCGTGATCTTTCTCATGGAAGTGCCGTTCTTCGCCCACCGCAATCTTGCCCACCTCACCATGAGTGGCGTGTTCGAACGGTTCCCCGACCTGAGATACGTCATGACCGAGCAGGGTGTGGCGTGGGCGATCGAGGAGCTGCGCCGCATGGATGGCTACCACGCGCAGATGAAGCATGGCCGCGTCGGTGAACTCGGCTTCTCGGCCGACATCGTCCTTCCGCTCAAGCCGAGCGAATACTTCGATCGCAATGTCTGGATCGGTGCGTCGTTTCCGTCGCCGGGTGAAGCCGCGGCGATGCGGGTGCTCGGCACCCACAAGATCATGTGGGGTTCGGACTACCCGCACCACGAGGGCACCTACCCGTTCAGTACCGAGTCACTCCGCCGGGCCTTTCACGACTGGGAGGAGACGGAGCTACGGCAGATCCTGAGCGAGAATGCGGCAGCGGTGTACTCGTTCGATCTCGATGCCTTGGCCCCGATCGCCGCCGAACACGGTCCGACCGTCGACGAGGTGAAGGTGCCGCTCGACGCCATTCCAGCGGGAGCGACCAGCCCCGCCTTCTTCAAGGCCTAGGCACCCCGGACGGGCACGAGCTCGCCGCTCCCACGGGGGACGAGCTCGACAGGAACCACGAAGCGGGTCGGCTCGCTTGCGTCGCCATCGATGCGACGAAGAAGAACCTCGGCGGCAGCCCGCCCGAGCGCTTCGGCGTTCTGAGGGGCGGTGGTGATCGCCGGCTCGACGAGGTCGGCGATCTCGAGGTGGTCGAAGGCAACGAGGGCGATCTCGTGTTGGCGGCCGAGCCGGTGGAGTGCCCGCACCGCACCGACGGCAGCCAGGTTCTGGGCTGCGAACAATGCGGTCGGCGCATCGGCCCCGGCCAGCAGTTCGGTGACCGCTGCGTCGGCGAGATCCGGCGTCGTGAGGCCGAAACGCACGACAGGGTCGGCGCCGGACTCCTCGACTGCGTCGGTGAACCCGGCGTGGCGCTGTCGAATCGACTCGCTCTGCTCCCGCGACCCGAGGAACCCGACCCGCCGGTGCCCGTGGGCAAGGAGATGGCGAGTTGCAGCGCGGGCGCCGCCGTGATGGTCGCTTGCGACAACATCGGCATCGATCCCGGGCTCGCGATCGATGAACACGATGGGGGTGTTGCGGTCCAGTTCTCGGCGCAGGGCCGGGCCGGGGGAGTCGCCGACAGGGATCACCGCAAGACCGTCGACCCGGCGTTCGGTGAACAGGTCGACGAGGCGGTCGTGTTCGCCGACATCCCCATGTGACGACGCGCTCACGACCAAGGTGTCGGCTGCGGTGCGGAGGTGTCGCTCGAATGCGGAGTGGACGGCGGCGGCGAAGGGGTTGGTCGCATCGGCATGGACGATGGCAACGGTGTGGAGCCGGGCATCGGATCGGCGAAGGAGTTGGGCCGAATGGTTCCGGCGGTAGCCGAGCTCGGCGACAGCACTGCGGACCCGCTCAGCCACCCCGGAGGAGACTCCGGGCTCGTCGTTGACCACCCGCGAGACGGTCTTGAAGCTCACTCCCGCCTGGGCTGCGACGTCTTTGAGCGTCGGCCGATTCGACATGCAGGGCACTGTAGCAAGGTAGACAACGTTGTCATCCGCAGATACGATGTCTGACAACGTTGTCACACATTCGTCGATTGTCACACACTCGTTTCGCACACCGCTCGGAAAGTCCCCCAATGCCTGCACGTATTGCCGTCAACGGTTTCGGTCGCATCGGCCGCAACTTCGTTCGTTCCCTCGTCGAGCGCCAGCGCGCCGGCACCGTCGACGCCTCACTCGAACTCGTCGCCGTCAACGACCTCGGCGACATCGAAACACTCGCCCACCTGCTTCGCCACGACTCGGTCCACGGCACTGCGGGCTGGAACGTCGACGTACACGACGGCGTGCTCGACATCGACGGCCGCAAGGTGTCGGTGTTCGCCGAGCGCAACCCCTCCGAACTTCCGTGGGCAGACCTCGGTGTCGACCTGGTCATCGAGTCGACCGGCGTGTTCACCGCCCGTGACGATGCTGCGCTGCATCTGGAAGCGGGAGCCCGTCGCACGATCGTGTCGGCCCCATCGGCGGGGGCCGACGCCACGTTCGTGATCGGCGTGAACGACGATGCATTCGACCCGACGTCTCACCATGTGGTGTCGAACGCATCATGCACCACCAACTGCCTTGCCCCGATGGTGAAGGTCCTCGACGATGCCTTCGGGCTCGAGCAGGGAATGATCACCACGGTCCACGCCTACACCGGCGATCAGGCGCTCGTCGACAGCCCCCACCGGGACCTGCGGCGCGCTCGCGCCGCCGCCGTCAACGTCGTACCGACCACCACCGGAGCCGCTCGCGCCATCGGCCTCGTGCTGCCGCACCTCGCAGGCAAGCTCGACGGCCTCGCGATGCGCGTTCCCGTGCCGAGTGGTTCGGTCACCGATCTCGTGGCCAAGGTGCACGGTGAGATCGATGTTGCGGCCGTCAACGATGCATTCCGGGCCGCAGCAGCGTCCGGTCCGCTGGCGTCGGTGCTGGACTACCGAGAGGCACCGATCGTCTCGTCCGACATCGTCGGCTCTCCTGCATCCTGCGTCTTCGATGCCGACCTCACCATGGTGATGGGCGACACCGTCAAGATCGCAGGCTGGTACGACAACGAGTGGGGCTACAGCAACCGGCTCGTCGATCTCGCTGCGCGCATCGCATCCTGAGCGGCTGCCCTCTGATCGGACACCTCCCGACCGGGGCGTAGCAGCCGAGACGGCTCACTGCGGGCCGAAACGAAAAGCCGTCGAAAGGTAGCCGGTCGCCCGACCCCCCAATATCCTCGCGGGAGTTGTCCGAATTGGGGGATTCGGACGACGGCGGTGCTGCCCCACGAGGTGGCGCCGTCGTCGCGTCTCCCGGCAGACTCTCGGATCGTGAGTGACACGCCGAAGGCATACGACGGATTCGGCGGCGACGTCGGTCGGATCTTCTCGACCTCCGAGCCGTCCTGGCCCGCAGTGCCGACCGCACCCGAGGGTGCCCCGAACGTGATCGTGATGCTCGCCGACGATCTCGGCTTTGCCGACCTTGCGTGCTACGGCTCCGAGATCGACACACCCAACCTCGACGCGATCGCAGCCGGTGGAGTCCGGTACACCAACTTCCACGTGAACCCGATGTGCTCACCGACGAGGGCGTCGATGCTGACCGGCCTCAACCATCACATGGCCGGGATGGGGCACGTCGCTCACAGCGATCCTGGG
>Ga0181588_10002108_pt1 | contig 17356 bp, 13 predicted proteins | sample 071ome_26_FD_148607 | JGI IMG/M metagenome (GOLD analysis project Ga0181588, IMG submission 148607) | Coastal salt marsh microbial communities from the Groves Creek Marsh, Skidaway Island, Georgia - 071409BT metaG (spades assembly) | ecosystem: Environmental > Aquatic > Marine > Intertidal zone...
CGCTTCGTGCTCGGCAATCAGCAAAATGTGACAGTGAGCGCGACGTGTCATCTATTGCACCTAGCACGTTGTGCCGATGCGATAGGCTTTTGGCTTAGGTTGGGCGGTGTGTTGACGCGCTGAGGAAGTGACATGGTGACTGACGAGAGACAAGCGCAGCAGGTGGTGATTGCCCACATTGGCGGGTTTGCCTGGCCAACGTGTCTGTTGCTCATAGTGACGGTGGGGATTTATCTCACGTGCGTTGGTTACCTCGTCACAAATCCGGATTTTTCTTGGTGGGTTGTTGCGGGCGTCGCATTTTGTGCCTACGCGGCTTATACCCCTGTTCATGATGCCGTGCACGGTGCGGTGACTGGTATGAGCGTATCGTTACGCCCGGTGAATGAATGGGTGGGCTACATCGCTTCGCACCTGCTGGGCGTTTCGTTTATGGCGCATCGTCGCGGCCATCTCAAACATCACCGCGCGACAAATCATCCGGAGGATGATCCCGACTTGGCGTTTGCGGCGGAAACGTTGCCGCAGCTGGTGCTGGTATGGTTTAAGGGCATCCCAAAAGAATGGCTGTTTGCTTTGACGTTTGAGCACTTCACCGCTTCAGAGAGGCGCATTGTGCTCCTCGAATACGTCGCGATTGGCCTGACACGAATTGTACTGTTGATTTATTGCGCAGACGTCGCCGTCACCTTAGGCACACTGATACTGGGGCATGTGATAGGCAATGCAGTGCTGACGACCTTGTTCGCGTGGGCAGTCCATCATCCGCATGGTGAGCAGGAGCGCATGAAAACAACAACGGTTTACCAAGCAAGACCCGGTTTGGATACCTTGCTGACGCTGGGGTGGATCTTTCAGAACTATCACGCCATGCACCACCTTTACCCCAAGGTGCCCTTTTTCAGATACCGCAGGCTCTATCGTGCGCTTGAGCCGTATCTGCGTGCCAATGGCGTCCCCGTCAAGCGAGTGATCTAGCGGTGAGCGCATTATCAAAATCGGCAGTGGGCGTTGTATTAACGTGCCGCCTTAATACCGATTATCGTCGCGTCCAAACATGGAGTCTTTGTATGCGGCCGCAGTGCGCCTGATTTATTGAATAACTCGAGTATCTGCCATCGCCGCTAGTTTTCGTGTGGTAGGGTTTCCAAAGGAGCCGAAAGGGTTTCGTTTTCAGTAAAAACAAAGGGAGAGTCGAAATGAAGCAAGTGATACAGTTTTTAATGGCCTGCTGTCTGGCCGCCATGGCCAATACCGTAGCCGCTGAGCGGCTTGAAGTTTTTCGTTGGCAAGCCAATTCCTCCTCTCCGGAGGGGTTAGTGCAGGGCATGATGGCGGCCGCCAAAATCCATGAAAAATACGGCGCGACCGTGGGTATTTTCCGCATGGATGTCGGTAGCGCAGGATACCCTACCTTTGATTATGTGCTGCGCTGGGATTCTGGCGAGGCCTGGGCGAAGACAAAAGAAACCAATTTTAACGAGGAATGGCAGGCTTTTTGGGCGCAGGCCTCAGAGTCACCCTCGGGCAACCTGCTTTGGTCGATCGAGGCTGCGAATTGGAATAACGCAGTCAAAGCCGCTGACTTTGCGCAAGATGGTCCTTACCGCGTTTATGTATGGCAGCCTAATGCAGGAAAAGCCGCTGCTGTTTATGCGGCGTTCAACCGAGCAGCTGAAATGCATACCGCCATGGGCGCCAAAGTCAATATTTATCAAGAGGGCGTCGGGGGCAACGGCAAGGTGCACTACGTACTCTCGTTTGAAGATTGGGGTTCGATGGCTGATTTTGCTGACAAAGTCGCGGCCAGCGAAGAGTTCCGTTTTCTGCAGGCGGCTTTTTCTGACGCCGCGACGCCAGTGGGTTCGATACAAGGTGAACCGCTTTATTACACGGGGCGCTGATATTGAGCGGCGCTTGCCCTTGGCGAGCGCCTCTTCTCAATCCTATTGAAGGAGAAACGGATGAAACTCTTCGTAATGCTTTTTGTGATGACGCTTGCACCTTGGGTTGTAGCCGAGGATGACTTGCGCGAAGTCAAAACCGCTAACCCGTTTATTTTGTTGCATCCGGAATCGCAGCAGGCGGCCGCAGAGGCCTACTATGCCGCGGTAGAAAAGAACGTATTTAACGGCGCAATCCCATTGAAACATGCCCAGCTTGCCGCCATTTCCGCATCGGTGGCCATGAAGTGCGTGTATTGCATTCCTGCTCACGTCGCTTTCGCGCGCGATGCCGGTGCAACCGAGGAAGAGATTAAAACTGCAGTAGCGATTGCCGCGGATGTCGCGCTCAACAGCTCAATGTTGTATGGCAATCAGTTTGATATGGATACCTTCATGAAGATGTTCGAGTGATGCTGTTGCACCGCATCTCAATCAACATTGCCGACCCTTAAATTTTGACTGTTTTAATGAGGCTTGGCTCAACATATGACTGAGAGTGTCTCACGGCGCTAGTATCTGTTCGACTAGGTGCTCTAAGGCTTCAAGATTCCCCTCGCAGCCGCGGAGCATTTCTCGGTTAATTAGCGGCGTGACGCGGTCTTTCTCTACGACGACGATGCAGGGTAATCGGTCACGGACTTTTTCGAGAATACCTTCCGGTACTTCGTCGCGGTGCAGCCATTGAATGGATGCCATCGTGCCTTTGCGTTTCCGCCAAGCGGGTTTACCCAGGGGGTTCCAGCCATGGGACAAGTCGCACAGCGCGCAACTAGATTGCCCGCGGCATTTATCCCACAAATAGCGCATTTCGCCCAGCACTGAGCCATTCGCATCATAAATTGCATATATTATTTGGCTCACCGGCAAGGCATTACTTTTCACACCCATATCTGCCGGTGTTATAACGAACTTTCATTGTGGTTAACGAGCGAAAACAGTGGTTACACAAGGATACATGGCGGCTGCTTTTTTTGTGGCTCTAGCAGCCGCGGCCGGAATCATAAACCCCGCTGCCCAAGCGGCAGAGACCGTGACCCTTGAATTATCGCGTCGTGGAGAATCATCCAAAACCCTTGTCTCGCTCGAACAGCTTTATACGCAAGCGGGTGACGAGATTACCGTAAGGTCGGAATACGGTGAGACGTACTCCTTTCGGGTGGAGTCAGCCACGCGATCCTTGTCTGGTAATAAAATCATCGTCGGGTTTGACGATAATGGAGCGCGCCTAAATTTGGTGGCCAGCCCTGACGGTGCAGTCGAGGGGGCTATTCGCGACGGGTTTGCGTCCTATCGGCTTAATGCGGTTGGTGGAGAGTTGCTTTGGAGTCGAGGCGATCCGGCGTTGGCGCGCCGAGCAGATGGTGGTGCCATTCGCAAACGGCGGCCACCGGGTCAGTTATGGCCTGCTGAAATGATGCTCAGAGAGTCGGCCCAGCAGTCGCGAGTACAGAAAAGTACCCATTCCTCAGAAATCACCTACCCACAATTTGCCTCGGGTAAGGCCGTGATAGACGTGCTCTTTTATTACGAGGCTGGGATGGCAACTCCCGATGTGGTTATCGACGCAGTCACTCTTGCGGCAAATCAGGCGATGGTTGATAGCGGTATTGATCTTCAGATCAATACCGTGGGGTTAAGGCCATTGGATATCGACCCCGATGTCCTACAGGAAGATCTTTTGGACCACATGTTTGAGGCAGAAGCGCCCTTTGATGATATCGCGCGCGACCGCGCTTTCTATGAGGCTGATCTGGTCATCGCGCTACGAGAAAATATTCCGGATGACGACGATGCTTGCGGGGTCGCGTATGTCGGAGTTTATGAGGGCGCGCCTTGGCGAGATCTTTACATGGCGACGGTGCAATGGTTGCCGATTGAGGCGCCAGGCAACACTTACTGCTCGGATACGACCACCGCCCACGAAATTGGCCATATTCTGGGCTCTCAGCATGAGAGGCGCATTGCGGAAGAGGGGGATGTTGGCGCCTATACGTATAGCTTTGGGCACTATGAGGACGGTGTATTTCACACCATCATGAGCTACGGCGAAGAGGCGGAAGCGCCTTTTTTTTCCAACCCTAATATCCGTGACTGCGGGGGAGACCCTTGTGGCGTTCCTGCGGGTGATCCTCGGTCGGCTGACAATGCAAGAGGGTTTACTCAGACCAGATTCATGCTCGCGGGATATGAGAGCACTAGTCTCGCCAGCGAGCTGATCAGGGACTTTGTTATCGATGAAACTTGCGAGCTGGACGAAGGGGGAGAGGGTCGCCGCAAGGGTCACGGTATTTCTAATGACACGCCCCACAGTATCTACGTTCAATCGCTGTCTGTCTTGACTGCGGCGGGTCAAGTATTAACAAACACCTTTTCCGAGGAGCGGGCTCTCGATTCCGGTTATTTTCTTCAGCCAAGTTGTGGCCCGGCAGGCGATGACAGTCCCTATGGCGTTGAATATGTCGAGTCCTGGGTAACGTATGAGGATCGCCTGTCGGGAAAGTTGGTCGAGTCTTTGCACTTGAGGTGGGACGACAGCTATGAGGGATCTTATGCGCGTGTAGACGTGGCGACACACCCGGGAGGCACAGTATCAGGGCATACCTCTAAGTTGGTGTTGCCTGACGAAACCTTGGTCCTGCAGTTTGAACCCGAACCGACTTACCGCCTTGAAGCGGTTGAGAGCTCGTGCGGGGGTAGCCTGAGTGGCAACACCTTTAGCCTCAGCAGTGTCGACAGCGACTGCCGGATCGAGCCTCGATTTGAATCGGTGCTGGCCCCGGAGGAGAGGTTGGAAGTCCTGCTCGAGGAACCCGGTGCGAGTGCGGTTTATTCGGGCATTGGCAATCTCAGGGGTTGGTCAGTGGCAACCGCTGGTATTGAGCGCATCGAGATCTGGATAGACGGGGTCTATGCTTTTGATGCGCCCTACGGTGGCACTCGGGGTGACGTGGGTAATATTTTTCCGGAAATTCCGGGCGCGGGAGATTCGGGTTTTTCGCTGGCTTGGAATTACAACAATATGGCGCTCGGTGATCACACAATTACCGCGCGTGCGATTAATAACAATGGCGATGTCTCTGAGAGCAGTTCGCGCTTTACGGTCACCCGATTTCACAAGCCATTCATACAGCCGAGCGACGTCGTCGATTTATCAGCGGCACAATGCTCTGTATTTGACACGCAGATTCAGCTCGGCGACGCGGTGATAGATGGGCAGATCTACGACATCCTTTTGGACTGGCGCACGGCCGCGCAAGATTTTCAAATCATCGAGATACGTTAACCTGACACCATTGATCGCTAATTAAGCCCGCTGAGAAATTCACCCCACGCCAATACGAGGCGCCACAGTTAAAAACAACAAGCGTCGCATTACGGTTTCATTAGCAAGCGACGGTCTCATGCGGATGTTGGTCACCACATAGAGAGGTTGATATGAAGCTTTACACCGTCCCACTCGCCCCCAACCCGATGCGGGTCACACTGTATCTTGCCGAGCGAAAGGCGCTTGGGGTCGATATTCCTGTGGAGCGGGTCACGGTAAACACGCTCAAAGGTCAGCATCGAGAGGCGGCACATCTCGCCAGAAACCCATTCGGGACGCTGCCCGTGCTGGAGCTACCGTCCGGGCGTTTTATGACCGAGTCGCTGAGCATTATCGACTACTTTGAGTCAGCCTTCCCCGAGGGCGCGCTGTTGTCGACCGACCCCGAAGCCAGTGCGTTGTCGCGCAATATTGAGCGCACGCTGGAAATGCGCATTACCTTTGATCTGGCGTGGTGGGTGCATGCCACGAAGTCACCTCTGAGTTATGAGGCAGATCCCCAGAAGGCGCAAGAGCTCGCGACGCGGATGCAGCCAGGTCTTAACTATGCGAATCAGCTGCTGAGCGATGGCCGTACTTTCTTCACTGGTGAAGTCCCCAGCATTGCGGACTGTACGCTTGCGGCGTTTTTGCAATTCATGCGTTACACGGGCGAGTGTTTATTGGCGGATCGCAAGCACCTTCGGCAATGGGATGAGCGTTATCGGTCGCGGCCGGAGGTCGCCGATTGCTTCATGCTATAACCGCAGCTGCCCGCGCCGTTACATTGAATCGGTAGGTAAGAATGAGGCGCCATGATTCTGTGGCGCTCATACAAAACAATTTTCTTTGCCGTAATCGAAAGCGACGACTTGACGCCATCCCTCACCCGTAAACGGTCGGGTGCCATGCCAAAAATAACTGGGGAATAAGACCAGACGCCCCACCTCGGGTCGCACGCGAGCTAAGGGCGCTAAGGGGTCCTTGGTCTTGAATGGCGGTTCGCCCAGTACAAGATGACCCGCGTCATGGTCGCCGTCGATGGCATCAGGGACTTCGATGTAGCAGGTGCCGCTGTACCACCCTTTGGCATGCACATGGGACCGATGAAAGGTGCCGGTTTGTGCCCGAATGGCCCAACTGGCATGCATGAAGGGGGTTCTTGGGCGGAAGAGCTTCAGTGGGTGCGCGTCGCTCAGCTGGTCGAGCGGCTCACTGTTAAAAAATGAGTTGGCTGCGCGATCAATGATTGATTTCAGTTGCCGTAGCGCCGGTTGCTGCGTCTGCGTTAACAGATTGCCGGGAGTCTGGATGCCCGATTGTACGGACTGCAGCGGAGGCGCGACTTGCATGGAGTGGTGATGGCCCACCGCTTCTGCGACCTCTCGCCAAAAGTCGTCGCTCACGTCGGCTGCACCGCCAATGGCAGGGAGTGAGACTGTAGTCAGTAATGTGTCGGGATCGACCAAGGCGCTGTAGCGCGCATCCTCAAGGCAGCGCAGGCCTGTGACCAGCAGTGCAATGAAGTACTGGTCGCCTGGTGCTGAGCGGCACAACCACTGTGCTGTCTCTAGCGCGTTGGCATAGTGGCCGAGTGCAAATTGGGCTTCACAGATACACTCCTCGCTGTCTTGTTGCGGGTCGGTTCTGTGTCTCAGCACCTCCTCGTAGTCACCCTTGCCCAGTAACCAGCGCATCGTCGCCCAGCGCCAATGATGATCCTGAGAAAACGTGTTGGCATAGTCCTCGGCCAACGCTTGTGCATCGCCGAGGGCTCCTGCTTCGAGCAAGCGCCCCATGAGTTCGCGGAAAACTTCTGGGGAGGGACTGTACGCCCATCGCGACGTCAAATATTTTAAGGGGTCGGGGTTGCCGGATTCCGTAAGGAAGTCTGTGGCATGGCGCAACCAGGGGAGGCTGGCGTCGGTTGCGGGGGTGGTGTCGATGATCCCCAAGGCCGCTGATGTTTGCCCACTATGTATGAGCGTTTGTAGTAGCGTTTCCCGGGCTCCAGGTGCGTCGTCATCGGCTGCCAGTATCTCTCGCAGGATCTGTTCCGCCTCGCTGAATTGGCCTTGATGTAGCTGTAGTCGCGCAATGCGGTAGCGCGCGGCCTTTTGCAGAGTGGGTGATGACGCAACTGATGCAAACAGCTTTGCGGCGTCAGAATATTTTTCTTGGGCAGCTAAGCATCGCCCATTCAGCAGTGTCGCTTGAGCCGCAAGTGTGGCGTTGGGATCCTTTGCCGTTCTCTCGGCAACGCGGCCGGCAGCGGCGACGTCGCCACACCGGTAAAGACCCAGGGCTGCGGAATATTGAATACGACTATCGTCAATTTCGAGTAGCTGCTGGTAAAGCGCTGTTGCTTGATGATGGCGACCGATCGCGGCAAAGATATCGGCACGCAGTAACAGTGCCGGAGGGTTCGTATGGCCGTTCTCGTCGAGGCGCTTGAGCGCCGCCAGCGCGTCACTCTGACGACCCACCGCGCGATAACAAAAAGCGGCTTGTAAGAGACAGTTGGGGTCCGCCTCCTGCGCGATCGATTCGTCAAACAGCGCACAAGCTTCTTCAATTTGACCTTGCTTGGTGGCATCGAGCGCTTTTTGGGAGCTAGGAAGCATGCTTGGGCGTCAAGGTTATGATGTTAAGCAACAGTCTGACAGAGGCACGCCCTCCTGTCGCGATCGGCAGAACATTGGGCATGGCGACACAGAGTCAGACTCTTGCTCCGTGACCAGTGCCAGTGTTACCAGGCTGCGTTCCCATCAAATGCCAAGTGCTAGGAACAATGCATCACGCTTCTTTGGCGATGTATTGCTCCGTGGTGATCTCGGTGAATGGCAGCTGCTCGTTGCTGAGCTGTTGATGCAAGTTTGCCCGTTTGGCGCGCACGATTTCGCGGTTCTGGTCGCGGACCGGGCCGAATCCGCGGAGCTGTTTTGGCAATTCCGCCAGTGCCAGAGCGGTCGCGTAGTGAGCTTCGTCAAGGTGTTCTATTAGCAGCATCAGGTCAGACCGGTATAGCGCGAGGTCGGACAGCGAATTGCGCCGATCCCGAGTCCACGCGAACAGATCCAGCGGTGTATTGCGGAGTTTGCGGAGTGCACTAAGCACGTTGAACAGGGGCATAACCCACGCACCGTAGGTTTGTTTGGCGATCCGACCTTGGGGAGTCCTAGGCTTGCTGATCACCGGTGGCGCCAAATGGAACTGCAGTTGATAGCCCGGCTCAAAGTGCGCATCCAGTTGAGCCTTAAAAGCGCCGCTTGAATACAGGTGTGCGACTTCATACTCATCTTTGATGGCCATTAATCGATAGAGTTGCTCCGCCGCGCGGTGAGTTACTGAGCCTTGTTCCTCCGCGATCGGGTCAGCGGCACGCACTGTTGCAATGTCTGCGCGATAGCGCTCTGCGAAGTTGGCGGACTGATAATCGACCAAGCGGGAGGCGCGATCCTCAATCAGTGCATTCAGATCAAAAGCAGCTGGGTCTCCCGAAACCGCCTCAATTGGATCCGTTGGCAGCATGCTCAGCACTTTGTCTGGCCATACTGCGTAGCGTCGGCCGAGCAGGAACGCCTGCTGGTTCCCCTCGACGGCTACACCGTTGAGAGCGATCGCGGCCTCAAGCGCCTCTGCGCTGACGGGTACTTTGCCATGCTGAAAGGCGACACCGAGGAGAAACAAATTGACATACAGCGTGTCGCCGAGCAGCGCCTCGGCGATGTGGCTGGCATCGACAAACATGACGCTGTCTTTGCCGGTTTGACTCTGAATATAGGCGCGCATATCAGTCGTGGGTAACTTTGCATCGGGGTCATGTAGGAAAGCCGCGGTGGGTTGCTCGGCGTCATTTACAATGGCAGTCGTGCGATCTTCTGAGGTTTTCCCCATGGTGTCGTAACCGGTGGTCACCACCAGGTCGCAACCAATGAGCAGGTCCGCCTCTCCCGCAGGAACTCGCACCGCTTTGATGCTGTCCTGATCCTGGGCGACTCGCACATGGCTCACCACCGCGCCAAATTTCTGTGCCAGCCCCGTTTGGTTGAGTGTGGCGCAGCCTTTGCCTTCGATATGCGCGGCCATGGCGATGAGTGCGGTCACGGTCAATACGCCGGTACCGCCAACCCCCGCCACGACGATATTCCAGGGTTGCTTCAGGGCCAGTGGTGGCACTGCGGGCAGGGGATCAAAAACGGCTTGCTCGCTCGAGCTGCCCGCCGGTTTTCTGAGCTCTGCGTTCAGCACTGATACAAAGCTCGGGCAGAAGCCTTTGACGCAGCTGTAGTCCAGATTGCAGGCATGTTGGTTGATCTGCCGCTTGCGCCCCAGTGCCGTATTTTTGGGCATGATCGACAGGCAGTTGGATTGCACACCGCAGTCGCCGCAGCCCTCACACACCGCCTCGTTGATCATGATCCTGCGCGCAATATTCGTGGCCGCGGTTTTCTTTCGCTTGCGTCTTTTCTCGGCGGCACAGGGCTGTTGATAAATCAGTACTGAGCATCCTTTGTATTCGCGAAGCGATTTTTGGAGCTCGTCAAGTTCATCGCGGTGGTGCAGGCTATATCCCTCGACATCACTAAACTGTTGTCGAAATACCTCTGGGTGGTCGGATACCAAGGCGATCCGTCTGACGCCCTCGCCACTCAATTGGCGAATCAAATGATCGATAGTCAGTGCGCCATCAATCGGCTGCCCACCGGTCATTGCGACGGCTTCGTTAAAAAGAATCTTATAGGTGATGGGGTTGCCTGCAGCGACTGCAGCGCGGATGGCCAGGATGCCGGAGTGGAAATACGTGCCGTCACCGAGGTTCTGAAACACGTGACTCGTATCGGTAAAAGGCGCCTGTCCAATCCAAGTTGCGCCTTCTCCGCCCATCTGCGTAAAGGTATGGGTGTCTCGGTCCTGCATCCACGTGGCCATGTAGTGGCAGCCAATACCACCCATAGCGTGGCTGCCCTCTGGGACTCTGGTGGAGGTGTTGTGTGGGCAGCCCGAGCAAAAGTGTGGCATGCGCACTGGCTGACTGTTGACATTGGCGAGGGCGCGTTCTTTTTTCTCAATCCAAGCGACGCGTGATTCGAGTTCCGGGCTGGTAAAGAAACGCTGTAGCCGACGAGCAATGGCCAGCGCCACCATCGCGGGCGTCAGCTCGCCGGTATTGGGCACCAGGTCGGCGCCGCGTTCGTCGAACTCGCCTACCACACGAGGTCTTGCCGCAACCGGATAGTTGTACAACTGGGAGGTCAACTGGTCTTCGATGATGGAGCGCTTTTCTTCGACAACCAGTATTTCCTCAAGGCCCTCGGCGAATTGATGCGTGCTTTCAGGTTCAAGTGGCCACGGCATGCCAACTTTAAATACACGCAGGCCAATGGCGGCGGCTAACTGGGCACCGATGCCCATGTCATCCAGCGCCTGCATTACATCCAGGTAAGCCTTGCCGGAGGTAATGATGCCCAGTCGCGGCTGTGGGCTGTCCAATACAATGCGATTCAGCTGGTTGACGCGCGCGAATTCGCGCGCCGCATAGATTTTAAACTTGTTGAGGCGCTTTTCCTGGTCGAGCGGGTTGTCGGGCCAGCGCGCATGTACGCCGTCCTCAGGCAGCAAAAAGCTATCGGGAATCACGATGCTCACGCGCGTCGGGTCGATATCAGCCGAAATCGCAGAATCCATATTTTCGGTGATGGCCTTGAGCCCCACCCAGCAGCCGCAGTAGCGCGACAATTCCCAGCCATAAATGCCGAGATCGAGAACTTCTTGAACATTTGCCGGCGCCAGTACCGGTATCGAGGCGCCCATGAACATGTGCTCGGATTGATGTGGAAGGGTTGATGACTTGCAGGCGTGGTCGTCACCCGCCACAGCAAGTACCCCGCCATGCCGGCTGGTGCCAAACGCATTGGCATGTTTGAACACATCCATGCTGCGGTCGACGCCGGGGCCCTTTCCGTACCACATTCCAAAGACGCCATCGTAGCGAGCGCCGGGGAAGAGCTGAGTTTGTTGACTGCCCCATACCGCCGTCGCAGCCAAATCTTCGTTGACCCCGGGTTGAAAATGAATGTGGTGTCGGTCGAGGTGGGATTTGGCTTTCCACATGGCCTGGTCCACGCCGCCCAGCGGGCTACCGCGGTAACCGGAAACAAAACCGGCTGTATGAAGTCCTTTGGCGGCATCACGCTGATGCTGGAGCATGGGCAGGCGCACCAGCGCCTCGATGCCCGTCATGTAGGCGCGAGTCTGATCCAGTGCATATTTGTCGTCGAGTGATACCCGGCGGAGTAAGGGTGGCGCGGCGTGGCCCATTGCACCCTCCAAGAGGTGCCGAGATGAACAAATATTGTGCGACGTCGGCGCAGAAAAACTTATGCTTTCGTTGGGCTTCCGGAGGCGATAATGAAATAATATGCCCTTTAAAGACTAATAATTGGAATATTTATTCATGAACTTGCATCCAGTTGATTTAAAGATCCTCGCCGCGCTGCAGCGCGATGCCAATATCTCGACCTCTGATCTTGCGGACCAAGTGCACTTATCCCAGTCCCCCTGCTGGCGCCGCGTCAACAAGCTTGAGGAGGCCGGGCTGATTACGGGTCGCGTGGCGCTACTGAATCGCGCGAAGCTGGGGTTGGGTGTGGTGGTATTTGCTACGGTTAATTTAAATCAGGTCGGCAAACAAAATTTGCTGGCGTTTGAAGAGAGCGTGGAGGGCCACCCCGAGGTGGTGGAGTGTTACACGATGACAGGCATTTGGGATTACATGCTGAAGATCGTTTGCCGCGATATTCGTCATTACGAAGATTTTGTGAGGAATACCCTGTCCTCCTCGGATTTGATCCGTGAGTTGCACTCGCATATCGCCGTGACAGAAATCAAGAACACGACGGAGCTACCGCTGCAGGCGCATGAATATTCTTAAGAAATATAACCATATTCCATTATGCTATTTTTGTAAGATGAAAGGGTGTTTTTTTGCGATGGTCTGGTACTCTTTGCCCGGACAAACAAGAGGGTCAGGGGAAAGTGCCCCTGCCCGACAACTAAGAGTCAGTGAATGAGGAAGCCCATGAATACGATTCGTACCACATCTGTTCTCGCCGTAGCGGTATCGATGGCCATTTCGGCACAGGTACATGCGCAGCGATCGACAACGTCGCAAATCGAGGAGGTGGTTGTCACCGCTCAGAAGCGCGAAGAAAACATGCAGGACGTCGCCATCTCCATGTCGGCGATGGATGCCAACACCATTGAGAAGACTTTTTCGCGGACGATTGATGAAATCACCGGTATGTCCCCTAACTTGGTGATTAACCCGATATTGGGTAACGGTACTGTTGGTGTCTCTATTCGCGGCATGCAACATGCAGAGGTCGAAAAGAGTTTCGACCCGGCCGTTGCGATCTACCAAGACGGTGTTTACCTCGCGACCACCACCGGCGCACTGCTCAATATTTGGGACGCCGAGCGCGTGGAAGTCCTTCGTGGTCCTCAGGGCACCTTGTTTGGTCGCAACACTATTGGTGGCCTAGTGCACGTCATCCGCTCCAAGCCCACGGGTGAGTTCGGCGGTAAGATCGTGGGAACCTTCGCCGAGGACAGCCAGACAGATGTTAAGGGCCTGATCAATCTGCCTGAGTTCGCGGGCTTCTCGGTCAAGCTGTCTGCCACCAGCATTAAGGGGGGTGAGTACATCGATAACCCCAGCCGTGGCACCACCGATGGCGAAAATGACCTCACGACTTTCGCCGCGGATATTCTGTGGGCGCCGACGGATAACTTTGACCTACGACTGATCTATGACCGTATTGACGACGAGACGCCGACACGTCCCGTGGTCGCGCTAACGGCTCCTGGCGAAGCCTTTGGCGCGTTTTGCGGTGATAACTGTGCCGTTGGCAAAACGTCTGACGCTCTCTACACAACGTTTACCACCCAGGAGCAATTTGCAGCGTTGCGCACTGATTCTTATACAGTGCATGCCAACTGGCAGTTTGCTGAGGACCACAAACTGGCATTGATATTCGGTGACCGGCAGACTGACGAGTTGGCGCGAAATGAATTTGATGGCGTCGCTGCGGACATTTTCTGGACAGATCGCCCGACAGAAGAAAATCAGACCAGCTACGAACTGCGGTTGGAGTCCGATTGGAGTGACAGTTTGCGCTCGACCGTCGGCGTCTTCTTCTGGGATGGCGACTACACGCTGCAGCAGAACACGGGTCTCTTCAATATTGTCAATCCTCTGGTTCCCGGCAGTTCCGATGGGCAGCCCAAGAGCTTGCTTAATCTAACGACTTCACCGCTTTACCATCAGGAGGTCGAATCGACGGCGGTATTCGGTCAGGTGGATTGGGATATTACTGATCGGCTGATGTTAAGCCTCGGCGGCCGCTGGATCGACGAAGAGAAAGAGGCCTGTATGACCGTGACCGGCTACTCGTCAAACGTAATGGATCAATTGATGGGTGTTCCCAAGCGCAGCGTTGATTACGTTGATACCGCGGGTTACGAGAAAACCTTGGAAACGCATCCGGCTTTTCCGGCGGGTTCCAGCGTCGCAGGCTCTTGGGGCGTGAACTGCCCAAGCTGGGCCGCTTCGGTTTACGACCCCACGTTCGATGGCAGCGCGTCATGGGATGACTTTACGCCGCGAGTCGGAGTGCAGTATTCCTTTGACAACGGCATGGCGTACGTCACTTACTCAGAAGGCTTCCGCTCGGGTGGTTTCAATGGCCGCGCCACTGCGCCAGGTAATACCGGCCCTTACGATCCCGAGTCAGTGAAGAGCTGGGAAGCAGGCGCCAAATTCACTTTGGCCGACAATCGCTTCCAGGTGAATCTGGCGGCATTCACGGTTAAGTACGACGACAAGCAGGAAGACATCGTGAAGCCGGGTGAGGATGGTCAGGCGACATTGACTATCGTACAGAACGCTTCGAGTGCGACGATGGACGGCCTTGAAATGGACTTTACCTGGGTCATCACAGAGGGCCTCTCGCTGCGCGGTAATGTTGGCTTGCTCGACGCGTCCTACGATGACTTCCTCGCTTCGAGCGCAACCGGCATGGTGGACCTCAGCTCGGTCGCTCTGCGCCGCGCGCCTGATATGACTGCGGGCTTGGGTCTGTTGTTTGAACGCCAGATGACCGAGGGTCACTGGTTCGTCGCAACCCTGAACTATACCTGGAAGGATGATTACTACATTTCCGCCAGTGCAAATGGGGGCGACAAGACCATTTCACCGGCCCAAGGTGGTGCTGGCTACGTCGACAACCCCTCGTTAGTCGATTCGTTTGGCTTGCTTGATGCTTCCATTAACTGGGAGACCGAGAACTGGACAATCTCCCTGTTCGGCAAGAACCTCACCGATGAAACCTACCTGATGTCGTTCCTCGATGTGGGTGGTAACAACGTCGCGTCCGGACCTGGCAACACGACGCCGGTCTACTCGCCTGGCCTTTGGTCATTTGGCACACCGAATCGTCCGCGTTACTTCGGCGCAGAGGTACAGTTCAAGTTTTAAACTCACTATTTACTGAGCTTCATCTAGGGCGCCCAAGGGCGCCCTTTTTCTTGTCCCGTTTCAGGGGTAAGGTGTTCCAAAATTATCTGTTTGCTAAGGAGGCGCATCAATGACGATGGTATGGGTAGATCTAAAACCCGGCCCAGGTGGCTGCCAGCCCATCTTGGATTTTCTCAGCGAGATTTTGCCCGACACCCGAGCCTTTGACGGCTGTCAGGGCCTAAAGGTCTATAAAGAGGGCGATGGTGAGGCGCTGGTATTTATCGAATATTGGGACAGTGCCGAGCACTATCAGCGCTATTTGGCTTGGCGAACGGAGTCGGGTGTATTGAACAAGTTGGTCGATATGCTTGCAGAGCCACCGGTGATCCGTATTGCCGAGGATACGGGCGTCTAAAGCCAGCTTCTCGAGAATACGGGAGCGACGTTAGGAGACGAACCCGTAGAGTACGCCGGCGATTTTTCTCAGCTGGATCTCTTCGGCTCCTTCGGTAATGCGGTAGCGGCGGTGATGCCGGTAGATGTGCTCGAACGGTTTGTGTCGAGAATATCCCAGTCCGCCATGAAACTGCATGGCGGTATCTGCGGCGTTGCACACTAGCCTGTTGGCACGGTAATTACACATCGACACTTTGTCGGTCAGCTTTTTAGCGACGTCCACCTTATCCATCTGATCCATTTGCGCCGCAGTTTTGTAAATCAGTAGTCGCAGCATTTCAGCCTCAGTTTGCAGCTCTACCAAAGGGAATTGAATGCCTTGGTTGGAGGACAGAGGCTTACCAAAGGGCGCGCGCTCTTTCGTGTATTTGAAGGTTTCGTCGAGGCAGTACTGCGCTGCCCCTAAAGAAGAGGCCGCTTGGCGAATGCGGCTCTCGTGAACAAAGTGCATGGCAATTTTCAGGCCCTGATCCACATCACCCAACACATCGTCATCGGGGACAAAAACCTCGGACAGCGTGCAACGGGGATGGTCCGTCGGCATGTTGAGCGTCCAAAGATAATCACCGATTTTGAAACCCGGTGCATTCGTGGGCACAACGAAGCAACCGATACCCGCCGGGCTACCATCTGCGCCCGAATGCCTCGCGAAGACCAAAACGTGACTAGCTTTGTGAAGACCCGTGGTCCACATCTTTTCGCCGGTCAGTGTCCAACCGCTGACTCCGTCGCGCGTGACTTTTTCAGCGCGCGTCTCCATCCACGTCGCATCAGATCCGTGCGCCGCCTCGGTAAGCCCGAAACACCAGCCCATTTCACCTTGTAGCAGGGGCTCCATCCATCTCGATTGCTGCGCGGCAGTGCTAAAGTCCCTCAGCATCAGCGGTGTCATGAGATTGCCCACGATCGAGCTTTCATTTTGCAGATCGTTATGTAATCCGAGGCCCTTCTGCGCTAGATATTCCCGAATGCGGGCCATCGCAAGATTGGAGCCGTTCTGGCCCCCGAACGCTTCGGGTAACGCGTAACGAAAATGACCGGCGGCATCGGCGCGGCGACGCATCTCCATCAGCAGTTCTTCCCACTCCTCCCGCGGTAAACCGCCGCGGTCCCAATCCGTGCGAGCGTGCTCACGGCGGTGGTCAAAAAAACGCTGGTTATCGTCCTGAGCCTCAAGGGGTTTGATTTCGCGCTCGATAAAGTCATCCAGAATCAGCAAGTAGTCTTCTATCTCGCGCGGAATGTCGAAGAGAAAATGCTGACTCATAAAACGCTCCCACATAGCAGATGATTAATTAGCGCCCGGGTCGTCTGAAATGGGCGATGAATAAGTCTGATGTTAAAAGCCCCCTGCAACGCGGGGAAACCCTTTTAAGCCCCTTGCCAGCGCGCTTCAGCGACGGCGCGACTGGCGTATTTCGGATTGTTGATCGCCGTTACCAAAAGTTGCCTTGCCTTGAGGTAATCAAACACAGCGCTATCGGGCGCTAATTCCCGGCTCGCGAGTGCGCGCGACAGTTGCTGGGCGATGCTCTCGTCGGCTTTCGCAGGCGGCAGCCACCTGATCGCTGCCTCTTGATCTAGGGCCTGCAATGCCGGGCCGAGCGCCTGTTCGCGCTGCACAATGCCCAGCACGTTGGCGGCAACGCGGGCGTTGAAGCGGTCGCGTCCCTCGAGATGATGCGCGGCGCTCTCAACCAGAAAGGCTTTGACGGCACTCAAGAGTAAGTCTGCCGATATCTCTGCTGAAGCGGAGGCTTCTTCGGGTGTCATCCGTTCTCCCATTCATCAATTAATAGCAACATGTCCAGTTCGGCTTCGGATCGTCTCCGAGCCACTGCGGCGCGCTCGACATCACCTTGACCGCTCTGCCACAACGCCCCCATGGTTTGGCAAACCAAACCCCAGCTCAGCGCGGCAAAGATTTCCCAGTAGCGAATCGTATTGAGGTCCGGGCTCCAGCCCGCGATCGATTCATAGCCGGCGATTAACTCTGCGTAGTGCCCGAACCCCCCCACGGGCTTCTCCAGCTGACCAAATCGCCATACGTTGGCGCAGAGGTAGCCAAGATCCTCGCCGGGAGGACCCTGATGAGTCAGCTCCCAGTCGAGTACGCCCGCGAGGCCTGCT